>ERZ795056.7579-NODE-7579-length-10375-cov-8.272287_pt1 | contig 10375 bp, 5 predicted proteins | sample MGYA00375140_ERZ795056 | MGnify/ENA primary metagenome ERZ795056 (study PRJEB30185, sample SAMN05720227) | activated sludge metagenome | isolation source: Anaerobic digester | place: USA | collected 2015-03-09 ...
TTATAAATATCAAGACCATAATAGGTGAGATCCTGAGCAATGAGAATGATTTCCTTTGTGCCACCTTTCACCAGATTCCGGGTCTGGGTGATCAGCTGCTCTTCAGGGAAACTCACATGTTTTCCCCTCATAATGGGTATGGCGCAAAACGAACAAGGCCGATCACAGCCCTCTGCTATTTTCAGATAAGCATAATGTGCGGGGGTAGTAATCAAACGCTCCCCTACTAATTCATGCTTGTAGTCGGCCTTCAGCGTTTTCAACAAACGGGGGAGTTCATTGGTTCCGAAAAAAGCATCCACAATCGGAATTTCTTTCTCCAGATCATCCTTGTAGCGTGCCGAAAGACAGCCCGTAACATACAATTTATCAATCAGACCCTGTTCTTTGGCATCGGCATACCGAAGGATGGTATCTATGGATTCCTGCTTGGCGTTGTCGATGAAGCCACAGGTATTCACAATTACAATCTGAGAATCGTCTTTCTTTGATTCATGTTCAACATCAAAACGATTGGCTTTCAGCTGGGTGTAGATATTTTCACTGTCAACCAGGTTTTTGGAACAACCCAGTGTAACAATGTTGACTTTGTTTGTAATCGTGCCTTTCGTTTTCATATCAGTTTAATCGGGGCGGCAAAGGTAATCAAGGAACTTTGCAATGGTTCGCAAAACAATGAGACCTGATTTTTACTCGATTATCAGGTTGCCATTGGCTGGAATGCCGTTTGAGAGCAATGTATAATGAAACACTCCCGATGGAATATCCCCAACCGGAATCTGCCCTTTCAAATCTTCAACAAAACCTGAAAACACACGACGGCCCATCACATCGTAAATCTTCAGATGAAATGGAGACCTCGTTTTGTAATTCAACATTCCCTTGACCGGATTAGGATACAATACAACAAAATCGTTCGCATCTAAATACTTTACACCCAAAGGAGTAAATGTACGAATGGTCTTGCATACACGGGTTGAACAGTTCGGATTCCGGATAGACTGTTCCAAACAAATTTCATACGTACCTGCGGTGTCAAACCCAAGCGATAAAACCAGACTTGTATCTGCCTGCAACATATTGTTTACATACCACTGATTGTGAACCGACGATCCAGTATCAGTCGCCATAACCGTGACTGAGCTGTCTACAGCCAGAGTGTCCCCGGGAAGAAGAGGGCTGATTGTAAAAGCCGATGCCGGAACTGCAGCCGATTCCCATTGCCAGCGAACGGTTGGTCCCGGATAAAGAGAATCACAGCCCGACACAAACAGACTGGAATCTGAATAAATGGTTCCTGAAAACAAATTTCCCTGGTACAAAACCTGAGACTGGATGGAATCCGAAGAAACCTTAAACTGTTGAACCCCATCAGGATTCGCGATACTCACAAGGACGGAATCGCCCGAACAGAAACGGCTTTTCCGTGGCAAAGGAGTTGAGCTGGTATTGTGCTTCCGGAACCAGGCAAGGTTGGCTTTGGCTCGTTCAACCAATTGAGGAAGGCTGTCGGCAAAAACATAAGCAAATGTCACTTTACGGGTTTCTCCCACTGACATATTCCGGAGCTTCACCCCAGTAACCTGTACCACATTGTTGCCATTGCCAATACCCGCTGATGGTCGACCGATTCCGGAACTCATCATTTTCCACTTTTCTGAAATGGCAAATCCATCAAATAAATTGATGTTTCCATTGTTGGTATTGGGCAAAGCTTCCACAGCATAATACTGTGGCTCTCCGGAACTAAGAATCTGAGTTGCTGCATAACGATTTCGGAAAACTTTGCCAGTAGTATAACCCAACCTCAGTGAATCCACCCATCCGGCTCTGTTGAGATTGAAATTCTCCACTTCCCAATCATTGTACTGGGCCACACAAATGCTATCGAACCCAGTTAAGCTGCGATTTGTGATCTGATAATTGAGGAAGACAGAACCTTGCAATTCTGCAGATGTAAATTCAAATGCGGTTTCTTTAATGCCAACTCCCAATCGCAATGCTCCTGCAGCGGAATCGTTTAGATGGACAGTGGCATGCTGATCAATCCCGGGATATCCCAAATACCGGATGGCATTTTCAGGACGGAAATGAAGATCGTAACCAGTTGTATCGAAAACGCAATTGGACACCTGGGACGGGCCCGTTCCAACCATCAATCCTGCTTCTCCGCAGTGCTGGACATTTCTATACTGAATTCCTCTGCCTTGCGGTGCAGAGACGTCAGTGGATCCAAGCCGACCATTGTTCACTACTGTTATCCGGACCTGATTCACATCCAGATCAAGCATACGCTGATCGATATGAACCGTGAACCACCGCTGGTCGTGATAGGTTCCGGAGTTGACATCCACCCGAAAATTCACATCAGCCGGAACGACCAGAGTGGGACTAATTACTGCCAGAAACGGATTGGCTTCTACCCGACTTTGCATTGAACCAATGCCTGAGTATGACTGGTTATTGACATAAAACTGAACAGCAGGATTGGATGAATAAATAGTCGCCGAAAAGCCATTAAGGGAATCAAGGTAATTTTCATAACGCACATAGACACCGACAGAATCACCTGGAATGGCTCCTGCCCCCTGTTTGTTTCGAATCTGAATGTCAACGGCCCGGATGGATTTGGATTGCAATTTCTGCAAGGCTTTGTACACATTTAGTCTCCCTCTGCCGAGCCGGTCACGAAACAAAACATTTCCGGGAACAGAGTAAACGGTATCGGAGTTGACCCGCAACAATTCGCCTGCCTGCACACCTGTGAGTTCCGGAAACCGGGACCGCACCAGGGCTGCAGCACCAGCTACCAACGGACTGGCCATCGAACTTCCGCCATCCACCCAACCATACGAACCGTCTGTTTTAATGCCGTAAAGGTTAATACCTGGTGCCATCAGATCCAGTTTGAAGTTCTGGGATGAATTGGTGACGATTTTATCTGTGGTATCGGTCATCGCCACACCCATCACATAATCGTAATTGGCCGGAAGGAAATTGTAAAAGCCAGCCGTATTTCCACCAGCTGCAACAATCAGGGCCCCTTTATTGAATGTTGCATAATTAATAATGTCCTGTTCGTATTGCACATTGGAACGTGCTGATCCCCAGGAACAGTTGATTACTTTACAGCCATGATCTGCGGCGTATACGATGGCTTCATATCCTTTAAAGTTGCTGAAAGTACCTGCCCATTTCCAGACTTTGAGAGGAAGAATTTTGCAGTTCCAGGCGAGTCCGGATACACCCTTTGCATTGTTGGAGCCAGCTCCTGCCAGACCCGCAACAGAAGTTCCGTGGCCGGGTGCTGTTGCCGTATTGTCGGGGGTGGCATTGTTGTCGTTGCTGCCGAAATCCCATCCCCGGTAATCATCGATTAGGCCGTTCTGGTCATCGTCGATGCCATTGGGTGGATCGAGAGGATTGATTTTGATCTGGCTGATCATATCCTCATGATCGACCGGAATACCAGTATCCAGCACACCGATCACGACGTTGGTATCGCCTTGTGAAAGGTTCCATGCCTGATACGCCTGAATGCGACGAAAAAGTTGTCTTTGGTTTCCAATGGTGGAATCGGCTGACGGATCATTGGGCATGGAGAGTGGGATTGCATCGTTTTGGATCCATTCCACATATTGAAACTCCGGTCGCTTTTTGAGTTGGTTTAAAAGGAATATGGTGGACATAGGTTCCGGAACCGAAATCCGGTAGATCAGTGAAAGATCGGTGAGAGGTTTGCCCAGCATTCCGGTTTCCATTCGGGGTGTCTGGTGAAATGGAAAATGCCGCTGTGGTTCAGGAAGGCTCATTTCCTGGATGAAAAGGGACAGAGAAGAGTTGCTGCTGCTTAGCGATTGCCTGTATTCCGGTAGGAGTTTGAACACAAGCTCAGAGCCAGATGCCGTGCCCGAAATGAAGGTGAGCAAAAATAAGACAAAGGCCAATTTGTAATCTTTAAACATAGGGCAGGTAGAAAAGCTAAAATTCAACTGAACGGCGGAAAACTATGGGTTGAAAAAGGACAATTCCTTACAGGAAAAAGGAAGGCAAAGCAGATAAGGGAATCGCTGGAATTTCTCTTCAGGAATTCGCAGATCAACGGAAGAAGGATGGAAAACACTCGAAAAATAGTACAAATTTTTCTTGAAAAAGTTATTTGAACTTACAAAACAAAGGTCTTATATTTGACGTACCGAAACGGGTGATCCCATGGAAGAAGATTTCAAAAACGAATCAAAGTACGTTCAGGAGCAACTCAGTAAGCTTTATACCATGCGGTTAAGCATGGAAACAAAGCAGCAGGTATTGCTTTCGAAATCCTTGTTTCTCTCCCGTTTTATCAAGATTGCCTCGTTGGATCACATTCAGAATGCGCCGGAAATTGATGGTGCCCGCAAACTGATCTCCGGATTCCTTCCAGATTTTCAGGTGAACAAAAAGACCGACAGTTTCCGGGAACTTGCATTTTCCGTAGGAGCCAATCCGGTGAACGACAATTAGAGAATCAGTTTCGTTTGTTTTTTATGCAGCCACTTTCGGGTGGTTTTTTTGTGTCTTAATGTGAAAGATGCCTGTTACCAACTCAGGCTGAGTGGCGGTAATCTTCGGGCATTTCTACTTTGATGCTGACTTTGGTATCAAGGGCATTGAAAACCCGGACGAGTGTGTCGATGGTGACGTTACCGGCACTTTTCTCCAGTTTGGAAATCTGTGCCCGTTGAACTCCGATTTTCTTTCCCAGTTCTTCCTGTGTGAGGCCAAGATTTTTTCGGGCCGTCTGGATGATATGGCCGATGACCTCCATTTGCAAGTCGTATTCATAGGCTTTCCGCTCTGTAGAGTCGGGAGGCCCGATGAGCTGATCCAGGACTTCTTCCTGGGTGTAAAGTTTTAATCCGTTTCTCTCAATCATGTTGAGTTTCCAAAATATTGGTTTCTGATTTTCTCTGCTTTTTCAATCTGACTCCGATCGACTTTGCTTTTCTTTTTCACAAAGCCATGTGTAGCGACAACCAGTGTATTTCTAAAATCTGTTTTATCCCAAAAAGCAAGTAGCCGTATCTGCAAACCATTGTGATTTGTTCTCAATTCCCAGATATCACCATCAAGCTTTTTAAATAGCCTAGGATCATTTGTTAGAGTTGCTCTTTGAGCATTTGAAAGGACTTTCTCCTTCGTTTTAGATTCAAGAGACTTTAGGAATTCTATGGCCCCTTCCAAGTAATTTACTGAAAAGTAATTCATTAAAAATGAATGATTTATGAGTAAGTGCCGTCATGATAATTAAAATTGGTTATCAGATAAGTTGCAAAGCTACTGTTTCCATATAAAGATACAAATTAATTTTCGCGTGAGGGACAGGCGTGGAAAACCCAAAGTGCCAAGGAACGAAGGCACGAGGATTTGGAACAGATGGCCCGACCCGAAGCCGGAACCGACGAAGGAAGGTGATGGCGAAGGGGCACGCCCTCTCTAAACAGCTCCAGACTCAGAAAAGCAGGCCGCTTGCGGAAGGACAGAATCGTTCGGGAAAATTGGCTTGATTCTCTTACCTTTGCGGCCCGTTTGCCATGATTTCGATAACTAATCTTTCTTTCCACTTTGGGGCCCGTGCGATGTACGACGAGGCCAATCTTCACATTAAACCCGGTGACAAAATCGGATTGATCGGCGCCAATGGTACCGGAAAATCAACCTTGCTCCGCATCATAACGGGTGAATACCAGCCCGATGGCGGCTCGATTTCGATGGCGAAAGATTGCTCCATCGGCTTTCTGAACCAGGATCTCCTCTCCTACCAGACGGAAGACAGCATTCTTCATGTCGTAATGCAGGCTTTCCAGCGGGCACTCGATGTGCACGAAGAAATGGAGAAGGTTCTGCACGAAATGGAGACCAACTACCGCGATGAGCTGGTGGAACAACTGGGTGAATTACAGGAAGAATACGAACGGCTTGACGGATTTACGCTGCAATCGAGGGCGGAAGAACTGCTCGAAGGTCTGGGTTTTCCTACGGCTGAACTGCAGGCGCCATTGAGCTCCTTTTCAGGAGGCTGGAGAATGCGGGTGATGCTGGCCAAACTGCTTCTGCAGAAACCATCGTTGCTGCTCTTGGATGAGCCAACCAACCACCTTGACTTACCGTCCATTAAATGGATTGAGGAATACCTCGAGCGGTATGAAGGTGCGTATATTGTGGTGAGTCACGATCGCTATTTCCTTGATAACACGGTGGATATCACAGTGGAAGTGGCCAATGCAAAACTGAATGTGTACGCCGGAAACTACTCTTTCTTCCTGGAAGAGAAGTCGCTGCGGAACGAAATTCAGAAAGGTGCTTTTGAAAATCAACAGGCCAAAATCCGCCAGACGGAACGGTTTATTGAGCGTTTCAAAGCGAAGGCATCGAAGGCCCGTCAGGTGCAAAGCCGGGTAAAAGCCCTGGCGAAAGTGGACCTGATTGATGATGTGGTGGATGAAAATGCCAAGGTGAACTTCAAGTTTTCGTTCGATGTACAGTCGGGCCGGAATGTGATCAACATTGAGCACATGAGTAAGGCATATGGGTCGAAAGTGATCTTCAAGAACTCGGAAGCACGAATTGAGCGGGGTCAGAAGATTGCGTTTATTGGTGCCAACGGAAAAGGGAAGTCAACACTTCTCCGGATCATCAACGGTTCGGAACCGTTTGATGGTGAGCGGGTGATGGGTTACAATGTGCGGGATACCTTTTTTGCACAGCACCAATTGGAGGCCCTCCGTCTGACCAACAACCTCCTGGAAGAACTGCAGCAAACCGGCACCACGAAAACAGAAATGGAACTTCGGGGAATTCTCGGCTGCTTTTTGTTTTCGAGCGATGATGTGTTTAAGAAAATAAAGGTACTGTCCGGAGGAGAGAAAAGTCGGGTGGCCCTGGCCAAAACACTTCTTTCCAACGCGAACTTCCTGTTACTGGATGAGCCCACCAATCACCTGGACATGGTTTCGGTGAACATTCTGATTCAGGCATTGCAGCAGTATCAGGGAACATTCCTGGTGATCAGTCACGATCGTTTCTTTGTGGAGCAGATTGCCAACACGATCTGGTTTATTGAAGACTACCAGCTGAAAGAATACCCGGGCACCTACGAAGAATACGAATACTGGCTGGAGGAACGAGCCAAAAATGCCACTCCGCTTCCGGTTTCACCTGAGAAGAAAGCCAAACCAGTTGAAAAGCCAGCCGAGCCGAAAAAGGAAAATACCTCGGGCAACCATTTGGTGAAAAAAGAAATCGAGTTTGTGGAGCAACTGATCAACGAACTGGAAATCAAGAAAGAAGACCTCGAAAAAGAAATGGCGCTTCCTTCTGTGTACGGTGATTTCAACAAACTGCAGACCACACAAACCGCCTACGACAAGGTTAAATCGGATCTGGATACGGCCACGAAAAAGTGGGAAGACCTGATTGAGAAGATCGGGTAATTCTCTGGTGAGTGGTTTGGAATGAGTGATGCTTTGATCTGCGTTTATTGCGCCTAATTATGAGTGTTGAATTATAAATGATGAATGATTCATTTATAATTCAACAGGCTTAACTTTCAAAAACCCGGAATAATACAATCTTCAGGAAACCCAACCTTATGGAAATACCGGTTGAAATCACGGACGGTACCGCCTTTTTCTATTCTGAAACAAACGGCTCGAAGATCAAGGCAATGCACTGATTATCCACTACTTGCAATTGATCATTTCGATCTGAAATTTTCAACCCTTTCGTTCTCTGAAATCACACCTATCGTTTTGGGAAATCATACCTATGGTTTTCGAAAATCATACCGTTGATTTCGGACAAACATACTGTTCTTTCTGAAGGACCATTTCAAGGACGAATTTGCGATTCCTTCCGTTTCCCGGAAAAGTTCAATGAAGGGCGATTCCGTCATTGGCAACGGCTGGTAAAAAAAGAAGCCCCGCTGGTTGGCGGGGCTTCAGATAAATCGTTTGATGCAGATTACTGCTTGATGAGGCGGACGGTTTTGCTGGCATCTTCGGTTACCACTTTGATCTGGTAAACACCTGCCGGAAGTGATTTCACGATATCGCTGAACTGGGCATTCACCGTTTCAAGTTCTCCACTCAAAGCACCGTTTTCACGGCCATCGGTTCCGATGATGCGAACATCTACATCCATTCCACTCAGGTTGCCATCGATGGAAATCTGTGCACCGGCAGCAGAAGGGTTTGGATACAACTGAACATCGGCATTACCCAACATTTCAATCCGGATGATCACAACCTGAGAAACGGTGGCAGTTCCATCCTGATGAGTGATCCGAATGCGATAGTAACTGTCTCTGGTCAGATTTCTGTCTGTGAATGAATAGAACGTTTCAGCAGCCTTGTCTACAGACGGTGATACAGTTCCAATATCGGTGAAGTTCTTCCCATCAATGGATTTCTCAACCCGGAATCCTTTCAGATCTTTCTGATCTGCCATTGTCCAGTTCAGAAGGCCGGTTCCATTGTCGTTGCGGCCACTGAATTTCAGAAGGCTGAGTGGCAAAGGATTGTTGAAATCAGCACCCGTAAACTGAGAGAAACTACTTACCCCAGACCAGATCGATACACGTGGATTGGTGGAAGAAACATCCTGAAGTAATCCAATATCAGTCCAAAGTGTCGCTACACTGGATCGTTTCCAGAGCTGCATATTTGAGACATCCATGCTGTTGTCATCATCTGAATGCCAGGTTAAAGTAAGATCACGGTTTGCTGTGGAAGGTTGAATGGATGGCTTTATTACCCAATTTCGGGTGATGGTAGTAAAACCGGTGCAACAAGGTTCTGTACTGGTAAGGGCAATTCCTGATTGCCGCGTTGCAATCACAGTACCCAAATCAGCACCTGCTGTCAATTCAACACCCATACCTCCAAAGGTTTCAGCTGCGACTCCAACAGTCCGGGTGGTGGATAGTTTTCCACGAACAAAATGTTCACCTCCTCCTACTGTTTCTGTGATGGTGGCAGTTGAACCAAGAGTTATACTATCCAGGGCAGATGCCTGAAGAATTTTACCCAGAATCACATTGAGCTTGCTGGAAATGGTTGGAGTTCCTGTGCTGTTGACATGGCTTGCATTGTTGATGTCCAGATTCCGGTATGTACCGTTTCCGCTCATATTTTGAAGGGCGGTTCCATTCATTTCAATTTTTCCGGTTCCAGACCCAATCGTTGTGCCCTGATTTACAACATCTGCTTTTGCATTGAGGACGGATGCTGTAGCTCCAAAATCCAGTGTTGTGGATGGGTCGATATTTACATCTCCATTGGCTGTAGCCGACTGACTTATGGATTTTGTTGATCCACCGGTTATCCAAAGCTGGTTGTAGGTCGCAACCAGTGTATTCAGTAAAGTTTCAGAGCCGGTTCCGGAATAGTCAATTTTTCCACCCAGAGTAGCGGTGGTGATTCCGTTGTCGGTATAGGTATTGAAACTACTGATATTGGTACCGCCAGTTTTTAAGGTTTGCCCATTTGTAAAACCAGCATCCACCCGAAGAGTATTTGTACCACCTCCGAGGGTGATAGCCTGTCCATTAAGGTCGAAAGTTCCGCCTTGCACCCGAACAATAGAACCACCAGCCAGGGAAGCCGTAAACGGCACTGATGCTGTCAGGGTGTTTCCACTTGTTTTATTCACAGTGAGCAGACAGAAATTGGTGTTCGTGCTTCCTTTGATGGAGCCATTAATGGAGCCATTGAAAGTTGTCAACCGGCTGTTGCAGGTGAAAGTTCCTCCATCGTTCTGGAAGTCACCCGCCACTTCAAGATCTCCACCCACAGAACCAGACAGCAGCATGGTTCCTTTCAGCCAGAGATTACCACCAACCTGGGTTGGAGCTGTCATGTTTGCTCCACCGGCAGATGTCATATCGTACGTGGATCCGGATTGGATAATAAGGCTGTCTGCAAGAGTGTGAGTAAATCCGGTTCCGTTAAATCCGCAATACAGAGTTGTATTGTTGGTTACTTCTACTTTTTGAACTGTTGCAGGATCCCACTCAGTATTACGGTTGAAGGTTCCTCCACCGGAATACATCAGTTTTGAACCAGGCTCATAAATCGGTGCATTACCAGTAACAAAGCTTCCTGCTCTAAGCTGGAAAGTACCGGAAAGCTTGCCACGCAAAGCACCACCTCCAAAATCTATTCCACTGCTTGGTGCCAGACGAATGTTGTGGAAATTGGTTTGAACCGTTCCGACAACTGAACCTGGAGAAGTTCCAAGGAAGTCGATGGTACTGGTTCCACGGCTGAATGTTCCGTTGTTGGTGAAGGTACCTCCATCGGTGTATTCCAGGGTTCCGGTATTGGCATTGAACGTT
>ERZ795056.7585-NODE-7585-length-10365-cov-29.471581_pt1 | contig 10365 bp, 6 predicted proteins | sample MGYA00375140_ERZ795056 | MGnify/ENA primary metagenome ERZ795056 (study PRJEB30185, sample SAMN05720227) | activated sludge metagenome | isolation source: Anaerobic digester | place: USA | collected 2015-03-09 ...
AGAGGGCCACGGCCATCGGGGGCCAGTGGTCGATTTGAGCGTGAGCCGCGGGTGCCAAGTGGCGAGTCAGCGGCTCGTGTTGCTGCGGAGGGTACGCGCGGGCGCGACGAGCGTGGCGGGCGATCCGGCGGTGGCAGTGGAGATCGCAGAGATGCGCGTCCGCGACCCGAGGGCCGACCGGGGCCTCGACCTGCAGGCGCACCGTCGATAGGACGTCCTCAAAGCGAGCGTCCGCCTGCGGCTTTTGCTGCCCCGGCGCCGGCTGTGGCGGCTGCGCCCGTGATGACACGCCCCACGGTTAGCGCACCTGCGGTCAGTCGGTCGGCAGCCCCCGCGGTGCAGCGGGCGATCTCAGCATCTTGGGCCCGAGTCGAGACGGCAGAGGTCCGGGCTGGCGCGTACGGCGATGACTCTGATGATGATGTGGCGCCACCGCCGCCGCTGCAGCGCTTGACCCCAGCCGAGCCAGTGCCGCCTGAAGCACCGGTGGGCTTTGCCAACCTAATCGGCGTGAAGTTTCATTCGCGCGGTGTCATCCACGAGTTTGACTGCGGCAGCGAGACCTATCAGCGCGACGACATCGTTCTGGTCGAGGCTGAGCGCGGCGGTCGGCTGGCGCGGGTGGCGGTCGGTACGCAGCGCGGCTATGTACTAGGTCCAATGCGGCGGGTGCTGCGGCGTGGGCGTCCCGATGAGCTGGTCAACCTCTCGGATGCGGCGCAGCTGGAGGCGGAGGCCTATCGGTTTTGCAAAGAGCGCCTGCGCGAGCGCAAGCTGCCGATGAAGCTGGTGCAGACCGAGGTGCTGTGGGGCCAAAAGGCGATCTTCTACTTTGCTTCCGAGGAGCGGATCGACTTTCGCGAGCTGGTGCGCGACCTGGCACAGCGCTTTCACACTCGCATCGAGATGCGTCAGATCGGGGCTCGCGATGGCGCAAAAGCCGTCGGTGGCATCGGATCTTGCGGGCGCGAGCTGTGCTGTACGACGTTCCTGCCGAGCTTTCAGCCGGTGTCGATTCGCATGGCCAAGGATCAGGGCATGGTGCTCAATCCGTCCAAGCTGGCCGGGCAGTGCGGGCGTCTGAAGTGCTGCTTGGTGTACGAGCACCAGACCTACAAAGAGCTGGGCAAGACCCTGCCCAAAGTCGGCAAGCGCGTGGTCACACCGGCGGGCATCGGGCGAGTACTCGACCTGGATATCTTGGGTCAGCGGGTGCGCGTTTATCTTGAAGAGGGCGGCGCGCAGTCGTTTGCTGGCTCGGAGGTAAAGCTCTTAAGCGCGGTGCAGGGCTCGGGGCAGACGCCAGCAGATGGTGACCGGGATGGCGATGGCGACAGCGGCGCAGATGGGGACAGCGACGGTGAGGTCGGGCTGGGCACGGCGGCCACGCTGACAGAGCTGCCTGCGGCGACCACGCTGGCGATGGACAGTGCCGAGCCTCCAGTTGGCTAGCATGCTCGAGGATACGTCGCGCAGATCCCGGCGGAGTCGCTGCAAAGTCCCGGGGTCTGCGTAGCGGTGTCTCGTCTATACTGAAAGCGCCATGTCCGCCAAAGCAAAACGGGTCCTGGTCTTGTCACCGCACATCGACGACGGTGAGTTTGGGTGTGGTGGCACCATCGCGCGCCTCTCACGGGAGGGTTACGAGGTCTTTTATGCCGCATTCTCGACGGCAGAGACCTCGGTGCCTGCGGGCTATCCGCCCAACATCTTGGAAGTGGAAGTGCGCGAGGCGACCCAGCACTTAGGCATCGCAGCGTCGCGGATCCTGATCTTTCGCTATGAAGTGCGCACGCTGCCGCATCACCGCCAGCAGATCCTCGACGAGATGGTGCGGATGAAGCGCGACATCGCGCCGGACATGGTGTTCCTGCCGTGCAGCCACGACCTGCACCAGGATCACGAGACGGTCACGCGCGAAGGCCTGCGCGCTTTTCGCAACGGCACGCTGCTTGGCTACGAGATGCCGCGCAACAACATCACCTTTTCGGCGCAGTCGTTTGTGGCGCTGACCGAAGCGGACGTGGCGGCCAAGATCTGCGCGCTCAAGTGCTACGAGTCACAAAAGTTTCGCGGCTACACCGACGAGCGCTACGTGCGGGCACTGGCCACCACGCGCGGCGTTCAGATCGGGGTCGAGCTGGCCGAGGCCTTTGAAGTGCTGCGCTGGGTGATGCCGCTTTGAGCAGTGCCGCTCCGGGTCAATCCTCGTCGCCATCGCTGTGGCGCTCGGTGGTGGCGATGCTGGGGACGCGGCTGCTAACGCTGCCGCTGGGGCTCTTGCAAGGGGTGCTGCTGGCGCGGGGGCTGGGTCCGCAGCAGCTGGGTCGTTACAGCGCCGCGCTGGTGGACGTGAACCTGCTGGTGACGGTGCTGTCGCTGGGTCTGCCGGGCGCACTGGCGGTGCTGTGTGCTGAAGCCAAGGCGGAAAAGAGCGCGCTGCGATCGCTGTGGCGTGTGGCTCAGCAGCGAGGCGTGCTGCTGCCGGTGGGCGGGCTGGTGATCGCGGGGCTTGGGCTGCTGTGGCCACGCTCGGTGGACTGGCTGCTGCGCGGTCGCGAGCCGCTGCTGCTGGGGCTGATCGCGGTGACGGTGGCGGTGCAGTATGCGCGCGATGTTCACAACAGCTTGCTGTGGGGTGGGCAGCAGTTCTCGGCGCAGAACCGACTGACGACGGGGCTGGCGGTGGGGCAGCTTGTGGCCAGCGCGGCGCTGGTGCTGTTTGGCGTGCTGACGATGCAGACGGCGCTGCTCTTGCAGTGCGCGAGCCTGGCGGCGGTGGCGCTGCTCTCAGGGCGGTGGGTGGCGCTGCGCTTGGCGATGGCGGAGGCGGTGAATGTCGCGGACTCGCGGTCGCTGTCAAGCTGGCACAAGCGCGCTTTTACCGTCGGTCTACGCAACTTTTTGCACATCCTGCCCGACCTGTTGCTGCTGCGCATCGACGTCTACCTGATCCAGCGCCTGCTCCCGGTCGAGCTGGCCGATCAGCAGCTAGGCATCTACCAAGCCGGCGTGCGTGTGGCCGAGCTGCTGCTGCTGGTGCCAAGTACCCTCAATACGGTGCTGTTTGCCAAAGCGGCGGCGCGCGAAGACATCGCGCAGGTGGCATTGCGAGGGGCGCGTCTGGCGCTGTGGCTGGGCATCCTGGCGTGCTTGGGCGTGGGGCTTTTGGGGCAGCCGCTGCTCATGCTGTTTTATGGGGCGCGCTTTGCGGGCTCGTTTGCGCCGTGTCTGCTGGTGCTACTGGGCTGTACGGCGCTGTGCTTTTCGGGGCCGCTGTCGGGCACGCTGGCGGGGGATGGCGGCTATCCGCGCAGCGTGATCGTGTCGCAGTCGGTGGCGCTGGTGGTCAATGTGATCGCCAACCTGGTGCTACTGCCGCGCTACGGCATCGTGGGCGCTGCGGCGGCCAGCACGCTTGCCTACACCGTAAGTGCCGCGCTGACGACGTGGGCGTTTGCGCAGAGGTTTCGCCTGCCGCTGCGCCAGGTGCTGCGCTTGCAGTCGCCGCTAACGCTGGTGCGTGAGCTACGCGCGCCGCAGACGGCATCGGATGCCTAAAGCCGACGATTGTGAGCTCGACGCAGCTGCCAGCAAGCCAGTGCGTCATCGGACTTGTATTACGCTGTGCGATAATAAGCTCAATGTATGTTTGGCGTGCTTGCTTGACCAAAAAGCGGCGCTTCCTCTACACTTGTAAGCTCAGGTACATCTACCTAGAAGCCTATTGACGTGTCAAACACAGGCAATAAAGAAAAGCTGATTGCGGCAGCGCAGAAACTGGTTGAAAAAGGCCAGTTTGATAAAGCGGTCCGCGAATACCTCAAGGTCGTTGCTGAGGACGATACCGATATCCGCATATGGATTCGTATCGGCGACCTATACGTCAAAATTGGCCAAAAGAATGAGGCAATCGAAAACTATAAGAAAGTCGCGCAGTTATATCTGCAGCAGAATGACTCAGAGCGCGCGATAGCGGTTTATAAGCAAATTCTTCATATCGATCCAGCCTCGGCAAGTACCACTGAGATTCATATGATCTTAGGTGGGCTTTATCGCGATATGAATCGCGCTCATCATGCTACGCAGCAGTTTGAGCTAGCGGCGCAGCAGTTTGCCAAAGCCGGTCGTACGCGGGACGCGCTGCGGGCCGAGCAGACCATCGTGGACCTTACGCCAGACAATATGGCGCGGCGCGTCAAGCTGGCCGAGATGTACTCCAAAGAGGGCCTGGTCGCCGATGCGGCGCGTGAGTTCTCGGCGGTGGCGACGTATCTGCGCGGTGTCGGGCGGGTCGATGACGCGGCGAAAGTGTCCGAGCGGCAGCTGTTCTTGTCGCCGGAAAACCTGGAAGTGATCAAAGACCTGGCGCGCTACTACTTGAAGCAGGGCGATGCGATGCACGCGCTGACCAAGCTGCAGCAGGGCTTTAAGGTCGATCGCAAAGATGTCGAGCTGCTTGATCTGCTGGCGCAGTCCTTTGAGCGCAGTCAAAAGAAGGACAAAGCGGTGCAGGTGCTGCGCGAGCTGGCGCGGATCTACGCCGAGCGCGGGGCGATGTCGGCGGCCAACGGGGTCTACCAGCGCGTGCTGGAGCTGGACCCCAACGATGAGACGGCCAAAGCCGCGCTGAGCCAGAGCAAGAGTCAGGCGCCACCGCGCAAAGCGGACTCGCGGCTGTCGGATTTGTCGTCGGGGAAGTTCTTTAACTCGCCTGCGCCGCAGCCGGTGCCGCATCCGGGGCCGAGCAGCAGCCCGGGACTTTCGGGCGAGCGCTTGACGCCGATGTCGATACCGATGGTCAATCAGCCGACGCAGCAGCTGGTGGCGCCGACGCTGAATCAGCCGACGCAGCAGCTGGTGGCACCGACGCTGAATCAGGCGACGCAGCAGCTCTCGGTCGCTGCAGCAATCTCGGCGGCGGTGACGCCTGCAGTGGGGACGCCGGTGGCGCAGCTAAACGCGCTGTCTTCCGAGGAAGAGTCGGCACGGGTGGTGGCTGAGACGGACTCGTTTTTGCGGCTGGGGCTGCACAGAAAGGCGCTGGAGCATCTGCAGACGGCGCTGGCGTCGCGGCCTTCGGACAAGCTGCTGCGCGATCGGCTGGCGCGGCTGTACGAGTCGCGCGGCGACAAGCGGGCGGCGCTGACCGAGTGGCGGACGCTGCTTGGGCAGGCGATGGTGACCTATGAGCAGACTCGCTACCTGCGCGAGATCGTCCGCATGGATGCGCAGGATGAGTCGGCGGCCAGTCGCTTGCGCAGCTTGGTCGGCCAGGACGATGACTCGGACGATGAGCCGGAGATTACCGTCTCTCGGGGCAGTGAGGCCTCTGGGCCCGCCAAAGTTACGCCACCGACGGATATTACGTCGACGACGCGGATGCCGCTGACGGAGTTTAGTAAGTTTGCGCAGAATCAGCAGCTGACCCGGACGATGCCGCCACCGACGGGCTATTCGCCTGCCGTTCAGTCTGCACCGTCTCCCTCGCAGAGCACGGCGCCGAATCACGATGCCGTCGCTGCTGCAGCTGAAGAGATGGCGTTGACCAGTGGCACGCTGAAAGAAGAGCTCGACGAGGTTGAGTTTTTCCTGCAGCAAAAAATGAAGGATGAGGCGCGTCAGCTTCTAAACTCGCTGGCCGCGCGCTATCCGCATAGCAAGACGGTGCAGGCCAAGTTTGCGGAGCTGCAAGGTGGCAGCAACCCCGATGTGGTGACCGACGCGGAGATCGAAGAAGTCGCCGACGTGGCCGAGATTGAGGCTGAGCCCTCGGGTCGGCATGTGGCGACGCCGCCGCCACGACCGGTCGCGCCGCCTCCCAGTCCGATGCTGCGTAAGTCGCTGCCGCCGCCACCACTGGTCCCAGCGCGAAGCCTGCCGATTCCGGCTACGGGGGTGGTTGCTCCCTCGATGGGCAGCCTGTCAGGTGGGCATAGCCTGTCGAGTCGCAGCCTGCCGCCGCAGCCACCGAGTCGCACCGAAAAGACTGCGGCCTCGTCGGAGGCGTCGGGGGCCTTTCGGCTTGGGATCTCGTATCGCAATCGCGGGCAGTACGCGCAGGCGGTGACCGAGTTTCAAAAGGCGATGCAGGACAACAAGCGAGCAGCGCGCGCGGCGCTGATGCTGGGCCTGTGTCATCGCGATCAGAACCAGGTCAAAGAGGCGATCGAGGCCTTCAAAGAAGGCATCCACATGCCGGGAATTTCAGAGCCGGACTTGTGCGAGCTGCACTATCAGCTGGGGCGCTCGTACGAGCAGCTGGGCGACGTCAAAGAGGCGACGCATTTTTATCAGCAGTCGCAAAAGCCGTCGGGGCGGTTCAAAGATGCCGACGCGCGGCTGCAGGCGCTGGCCAGCAAGTCGAGTCGCAGTCTGAAGTAGGCGCGCGCTGGGGCACCGCGGCGGTTTTTGGGGTTGAGGCAGGCTCGTCGGGACAAGCTGTGCTAAAAACCGCCGCATGATTGCCCGATATCAGCGGCCCGAGCTGGCTGCCCTGTGGAGTGAGAGTCGTCGGCTGGCGCTGTTTCTGGAAGTCGAGCTGCAGGCGTGCACCGCGCTGGAGGCCGCTCCGGATAGTCCGATTCCACCGGGGACTGCGGCGCGGCTGCGGCTGGCGGCTGAGCAGTCAGGGCCACTGTCGGTCGAGCGGGTGGCTGAGCTGGAAGGCCGGACTCACCACGAGCTGCTGGCGTTTCTGGCCCACGTCGAGGAGCGGCTGGGAGATGAGGCGCGCTTTCTGCACTTTGGGCTGACCTCGTCGGATGTGCTGGATACGGTGCTGGCGATCCAGCTGCGCGATGCGACTCAGGTGGTGCGACGGGGCTTGCGGGAACAGCTACTGCCGGCGCTGCGCCAGCAGGCCGAGGCGCATCGCGAGACGCTGATGATGGGGCGGTCGCACGGGATTCACGCGGAGCCGGTGACGGCGGGGCTGCTGTTTTTGGGCGCGTATGCCGAGCTGGCGCGGGCTGAGGAGCGACTGGCGCGCGCGGAGCAGCAGGTGTCGGTGGGGAAGCTGTCGGGCGCGGTCGGGGTGTACGGCAGCGGTGGCATGTCGCCGATGGTGGAGGAGGTGGCGCTGCGCGCGCTCGGGCTGACCGCAGAGACGGTGGCTACGCAGGTGGTGGCCCGTGATCGGCATGCGGAGCTGCTGCAGGCGATGGCGCTTCTGGCGGCAGCGATCGAGCGGCTGGCGGTGAACCTGCGGCACCTGCAGCGCACCGAAGTCGGCGAGATCGAAGAGGCCTTTGCGATCGGTCAAAAGGGCAGCTCGGCGATGCCGCATAAGAAGAATCCGATCTCGGCGGAAAACCTGTGTGGTCTGGCGCGGCTGGTGCGTGGGCAGGCGCAGGTGGCGCTGGAAAACATCGCGCTGTGGCACGAGCGGGATATCTCGCACTCGTCGGTGGAGCGGGTGATTGCGCCCGATGTGACGACGCTGTGCGACTACATGGTGCAGCGGGCGGCGCGGCTGGTGCGTGGGCTGGTGGTGCGCGCCGACCGAATGGCCGAGAACCTGCAGCGCATCGGCCAGCTGCATGGCTCTGAGAAAGTGATGCTAGCGCTGGTGCAAAGCGGGCTGGCTCGTCAAGCGGCGTACGAGGTGGTGCAGCGGCACGCGCTGGCATGCGTGCAGGAGCCGCGCGGACCCTCGTTTGCGCAGCGCCTGGCCGCCGACCCGCAGGTGCAGCAGCGGCTGTCCGAGTCGCAGCTGTCGGCGTGCTTTTCGATGGCCGAGCACCTGCGGCATGTCTCGGCAATTTATGCGCGGACGCTGCCTGCGCACAGGACCTAAGACAAAGCCCGCGCAGGTCATGTAAAGTAGTCCTTCGGCGACTGTCGCCATCTGCCTCGCTCGGTCAGCGAAGATGCCCGCAAAAGAGTCCGCCCGATGAGCGCCCCCATCAGCGCCCGCCTGTCGCAGTCCCTATCCCTACAGGCCAACGTTAGCTACGAGCTGCTCGGCCACACTGCGCCGGACGGGCACAGCATTCCCGTGCAGCTGGGCAGCGGCAAGTTTGCCAAGGTCTACAAGGCCTGGCAGCGCAGCGCCCGTCGCAACGTCCGCAAGGTTGCAGTCAAGATCCTGCACGACTACGCCACGCTCGCCGACGAGCGGCTGTTCAAGCAAGAGATCGACCTTCTAAAAGAGCTAACCACCGTCGATAGCGTCAATGTCATTCGGACGCTGGACATCGTGCATCTGACGCCGCTTTTGATGTGTGGCTGCGGCGTGGTCTATCACCCGCTGTGCCCCAAAGGCTGCGGGCTGCCGCTGAGTCGCATCGAGCGCATGGGCCACGACTATCCGCTGCTCCACTGCGCGCGCTGCGGCTACGAGCTGTCGGGTGAGGATGTGCAGCAGCGTGGAGCCGAGCTTGGACGGGCTCCGGCCAAGACCTGCTGCACCAGCGGACCGCGCGCGACGCAGGCGACGTTGCTTAACTTTGTCGATCGCGAAGTGGTGGTGATGGAACTGGTGGAGCACGGGCTGCTCGACCTTCAGCGGTTACAGAGCGAGGAGCTGGGCAAGCTCGGGCTGGTAGGGCCAGCGTCGTCGCAGTCGCAGCGCGGGCCGCTTGACTCCAGCAGCACAGCACTGCCCGGTCGTGAGTCGCTGTGGCAGCGGCTGCTTCCCGATCGCGAGAGTCTGCTTTTGCAGCGCGTCTCACTTTTGCAGAAGCTGTATCTGATGGTGCAGCTGGCGGAAGCGGTGGCGTGGCTGCACGGCGAAAAGCGCATCATCCACAAGGATCTGGCTCCCGATAACATCCTGATTTCGCACCTGGGCGATGAAGGCGGCGTCAGTGACTGGCGAGGAGAAGGTCAGCAGCGCCCGCGTGAGCGACTGGAGGCGCTGGCCAGCTTTCCGCGCTTTGGGCTGAAGGTGATCGACTTCGGCCTGGCCGACAAAGACGAGCTGTCGCGAAGCTGGTACGAGGAGCAGGACGTCGTGGCCTCGGCGGTAAAGATGCCCTATACCTCGCCGGAAGCGCGACGGCGCAAAGAGCGCATCAACGAAGCCATCGAGGTCGACAAAGAAGCCGGTCGCTTTCGGGTGCCTCGCGCGCTGATGTCGACGTACCTCTCGGTGCTGCCAGGCGATCTGCTGGCTGATACGCGCGATGTCTGGCACGACCACGATCTAGAGATCCTGCGGCTTGAGCCCGACGGACAGACCGGCGACATGCTTGCTTACTTTCGCGGCACTCCGGCGGCTCAGGCGGGTCGGCACTATGAGCTGGTGCGCCGCATGGGCGAGCCGCATGACATCTACGCCGTCGGAGCGCTGTTCTACTACATCCTGACCGGGCGGCATGAGGAAGTGGATCGCACCAGCTCGCTGGTGAACCTGCTGCAGGAAGATCAGCAGCGCGAGCTGTCGCTGTCGGCGCTGGGCCAGGACAAGTATTACATCGCGCGGCGCAGCGCCATTCCCGAGCCGTTTTTCCGCGATGAGCTGATGATGCTGATCCTGCGCGCGATGGTGCGTGGGCGTCCGCAGAGCTTTGTGCGGAGCCGCATGGATCGCGGACCTCAGGCGGCGCAGCAGCTGCTGGCCGAGACGCAGCGCCTGTATCACGCGGTGCAGCGTGAGCTTCACTCTGCGCCGCTGCGGCAGCAGGTTGTGCGCGCGGTTGCGATTGGCGCACCGACGCTGGTGGCGCTGCTGGCGATGCTGGGTTTGCGGAGCTGTGGTGGGCCGTAGCGACTGGGGAACAGCTGCGTTGTCGCTGATTTTCGAGGCAGGCTGAAGCCAGTGAAGGTGGCTATTTCGTCTCGGACTCGGGCTCTGATGCCTTGGCGTCTGGGGCTGGGCTGCCCGCTTGCTCGGGCCTGGGCAGACTGAGGATGGCGGAGGTAATCATGGCCTCGCTGTTGCCGTCGCGTCCTTGGAACAGCACCACGTAGCGCACAAACGGAGCCTTGGCCGGCTTTACTTCCGACAGAGAAAACGTGTGCAGCGTACTGCCGGGTCGCGCCGGCAGGGTGGCGACCGTCGTTAGCTTTTCGCGAGTCCCTTCAGGCTGTTCACCCAGCAGAGTCAGCGATCCCGAGCCGAGCAGCGACTCTGCCGCACGCACCGTGAGGGACTGGCCGCCGTCTGCAAGCTGGAGCGCTAGCTCGCCGCGAAATAGAAAGTCGAGCGCGCGCTGGGCATAGCGACCGATCTCTGGCAGTAGCTTGGTGGCGTAGTCGGCATAGCAGCGCGCATCGAGAGAAAAATGCACTCGCGCCAAGGATTGCCCATCGCTGCTGGTGGCATTGCGACGCGTCCAGGCCGTCAGGTGATCCGCTTGCGGTGCGCGCGCGTAGCCAAACGAGGCCACAGGAAAGCCCTTGGGTGCGGTGATCTCTGCT
>ERZ795056.7590-NODE-7590-length-10360-cov-20.922562_pt1 | contig 10360 bp, 1 predicted proteins | sample MGYA00375140_ERZ795056 | MGnify/ENA primary metagenome ERZ795056 (study PRJEB30185, sample SAMN05720227) | activated sludge metagenome | isolation source: Anaerobic digester | place: USA | collected 2015-03-09 ...
TGGTAGCGGTGCTCCGGCTTTTTGGCCAGGGCCTTGGCGACGATCTGCTCCAGCAGCGGCGTAGCGCCCGGGCAGACCTCACGCAGCGGCGGCACTTCACCGCGCACGACGGCATAAAAGGTCGCCACCGTGTCTTCGCGCCAAAACAGCGGCTGTCCCGAGCACAGCTCATACAGCACCACGCCCAGCGCGAACACATCCGAGCGACAGTCCAGCGTCTGCGCCTGCACCTGCTCGGGCGACATATAGGCGGGCTTGCCTTGCAGGCCCTCGTCTTTGGCGACCAGGCGGGTATCGGCGCGCGCGACGCCAAAGTCGATGACCTTGATCAGGCCTTCCGGCAGCAGCATCAAGTTGGACGGCGAGACATCGCGATGCACGACGTTTAGCAGGCGGCCACTCATGTCGCGCAGCTGATGGGCAGCGTGAAGGCCCGCGCACGCTTGGCTGACCAGCGCGGCAACCAGATCGGGGGGCAGGCGCTCTGCCCGCTGCTGCAGCTGGGCCGACAGGCTGGCCAAAGTCACGCCGCGCAGGTACTCCATGGCCAGGTACAGGACGCCGTCTTGCTCGCCGACGTCGTAGATCTTGACGACGTTGTGATGGCTGATCTCGGCAGCGATTCGCGCTTCATCTAAGAACATCGCGCTGGCGTCGATCAGATTAAACATCTCGGGCTGGATGAGCTTGAGCGCGACCGGTCGGAACAGGCCACCCAGGCCCCGCTGCCGCGCGAGGAACACCTCGGCCATGCCGCCGCCGCCAATCCGGCCCGTCAGCAGATAACGCCCAAACGGGATCGAAAGCCCCGCCGAGAGCTTGCAGCGCGGACCTTGGCCGACCGGACCCAGGCTGATCTCGACGCCAGCGCTGGACTTGTGGTTGGCAGCGGTGCCTTCGCCCGTGCCCGCGCAGTCGACTAGGACGCTGGAGGTGATGCGCTCCCCGCTCTTTACAAAAAAGGTGCCCGCCGTGCTGCCGACATCGCGCAGGACCAGCTGCGGCACGGCAATCGGGGACGCGGTCTCTTTGGAGCCCGCTGGCGGTGGTGTCGGTGGACGGCTTACAGCGGCTTCGGCTTTAGATACAGTCAGCTCGGCGTGCTGCCGCGACACGCCCGGATCGGGAAGGATCACATCCGAGGCAGGATTGCGGCCCAGGACTACCTTTTGCGGGTCGAAAAAGTGCAGCTGCTCGCCCGCGCGCTCGCCGGACAAGATGCGGACTTCAATGACGGTGCCGATGCCGCTGCCTAGCTCAGGTGTACTGCCCCCGCTGCCGCCGCCACTGGCCCCGCTGCTTCTGCCGCTACTCGCCGTCACAAGATAGCCAGTGTAGGCGACCGTAATCCTATCAATCAAGGCCTAGCCCCAGGCACTTGGCCGCAATCGAGTGCTGGGCGGATGGGGGTTTGGCGTGGTACTGTGTGGCCAACTACCGGTCTTTACCCAGCCATCACGAGTGGTCCATGGCACAACGTCCCGCGCAGCCTGCACCTAATCAGAAGACCACTGCTCCCGAGGAGCTTATTCGGCGAGCGGCCCAGCAGAGCGGCTTACCTGCCGCCGAGCTGCTGTTTGAAGCAGCCCAGGGCTACAAAAGTAAGGGCGATGTCGTTAGCGTGGTTCATGCGCTGGACCGTGCGCTCAATGAGATCGAAGAGCTTATCGAGTCTCCGCCTGCGGCCAAGCTGGGCGCGGCGCTGGAGTTTGAGCTAGGCCGCACCTGCGAAGAAGATCTGGGCCGCTTTGAAGAGGCACTGCTGCACTACCAGCGCGCCTTTAAGCTGCGTCCCGACTACCTGGAGCCGCTGCGGCGCGGACGCCTGATCTATCAGTCGCTGGGCGACATGGACATGGTGGCGCGACTGTCAGAGCTGCACCTGGCCAACCTGAACGCGGCGGATGCCAAGTCCGGCGTGGCGCTGGCGCTAGAGCTTGGACAGCTGAAGCTGCGGCTCTCGGACCCGACGGGGGCGATTGAAGTTCTGCGGCAAGCGCTGCGGCTACACAACGAAGCGGGCGACGAGAGCGAAGTGCCCGAGCTGCTGATGGCGACGCTGGCTGAGGCTTATGTCTCGCCGGACTATCTGCCGGGGGCTAGTGAGAAGGACCAGGCGCGGCGTCGTGCCAGCGACATTTATCTGAGCTTGGCGCGCCGGCACTTGGACCCGCTGCTGGTGCAGGTCTTGGACCGTGCGCAGCGGATTGATAGCGAAGGCGAAGAGGAAGACGAAGGCGAGCAGGATGGCCAGAAAGGCAAGGCCGCCAAGCCGACGCTGGAGTCGCTGATCGCGGAAGCTCGCGAGGGCAATGAGTTTACCGAAGGTGACAAGCGGGCCGTGATGTATCTAAAGAAGGCGATGGAGGCGGACGTGCGCAACGTCACCGCGGCCAGCCTCTTAGAGACCATGTACCTACGGTCGCCGGAGCCGCTTCGTACGACGGAGCTGATCAAGCTGTATCGCAGTGGCGCGCGGGTGACGCGACGCGGACCGAAGCTGCTCAAGCTGATGGAGCAGGCGGGGACGGTGGACCCTGCGGCGGTGATCGATGCCTGTCGCGCGGGTATCGACGCGGTGAGCTCGGTCGATGAGTGGCGCGAGACTCGGCAGACGCTGCAAGAGATGCTGCAAAAGTCTGGCGACCTGCTGGGGCTGGCGGCTCTTAAAGAGGAAGATGCGGTTGAGTCAGCACTACCCGAGGAGCGGGCCGAGCTGATCATGCAGGCGGCGGAGTTTTACCAGCGCGGCGGCGACCAAGAGCGCTACATCGCGTGTCTGAAGCAGGCTTTCCACGAGCTGCCGCTGCACACCGAAGCGTTCCGCAAGCTATCCGACTACTACAAAAGTCGGCGCGACTTTATCGGCCTGGCGGTCATTCAAGAGAACCGCATGGCGGCGCAGTTTGAGACGGCGCGGCTGGATCTGGCGAGCTACAGCAAGCAGCTGGAAGAGCTGGCGGAGCTGTACGAAAAGAAGCTGCAGGATGTGGTCTCGGCGGCGGCGATTTGGCGACGGATTGATGAGTTGTTGCCGAGTGTGCGTTCGCAGAGTGAGCGCAAGCGTCTGGGGCAGCGGCTGACGCGCATCGATATGCAGGTCTCGGAGCTGCAGATCGAGCTGGAGCGGACGGCGGCGGGGGATGCGGCGCGTGTCGAGCTGCTGCGTCGGTTGGCCCAGCTTTATCGCGAGCTGCACGAGCCCAAGCACGCGGCGGCGGTGTATGAGGAGCTGCTACACCAGGCTCCGACGGATCTGCAGTCGATCAAGATCCTGATTGAGCTGCGTGAGCAGAGCGGCGACCTGCGTGGGCAGCTGGAACTGCTGCGGCAGCAAGTTGGGATTGCCGTGGACCGCGCCGAGCGCTTGGCGCTGCTGCGCCGAATGATGTCGCTGTGCGATCAGCAGATGATCCACCGCGACGAGCGCTGGGACGGTCAGGGCGGCATCGAGATGACGATCTGGGTCTGCCGCAGCTTGCTGGCAGAGCTGCCGTCGGATCGGGATGCGCTGCGTCGACTCTCGGATGCGCTGCAGCTTCTGGGCAACAAGCCCGAGCTGCTGGATGTGCTGGAGTCGTATCTGAAGGTGGCGCCAACCCCGCGTGAGAAGCTGGCGCTGCACAAGCAGATTGCCAAGGTCGCGGAAGATACCGACGACATGGCGCGCTCGGTGTCGCATTTGGAGCGGGCTGTCCGCATCTGTCCTCCGGGCCCAGAGTCTGAGCAAGTGCTGTCGGAGCTGGCGCGAGTCTACGGTCGCCAAGGTCGCACGGAGCTGGCGGTGCAGACGCTGGAGCTGTGCCTGCGCCAAAATCCGCGCGCGTCGGTGGAGCTGTTCCGCATCCTGGGACGTATTACGCAGTCGGCTGAAAACGAAGCGGCAGTCCTGGAAAAGAGCGTCCGAGCGTTTCGCGAAGTGCTGACGCGGGCGCCTGAGGATCAGGAAGCGCTGACGGCGCTGCTGCGGCTGCATCGGGTGCGCTCAGAGTGGGTCGAGCTGGAGCAAGTGCTGCGGCGACTGCTGCGCGTGGAACCGCCCCTGCCGCCTCGGGAGCGACTGCAGCTGGCGCTGGAACTGGCTGAGGTGCTGGGTCAGCACATGAGCCAGCCCAAGCAAGCTGCGCAGCTGCTGGAGCAGGTTCAGGCTGAGAGCCCCGTCGTCGACCTGCGGGTACATCGGCACCTGCGCGGTCTGTACGAAGAGATGGGCGATTATCCAAGCGCAGCGCGCTCGGCAGAGCGAGAGCTTTTGCTGACCGAGGACCCGGTGGCACGTCTGGAGCGGGCGCTGGAGATTGCGCAGCTGTGGCGAGTGCGGGCCAAAGACAATGCCCGCGCCCTGGTGGGTTACGAGCGCGTGGTGCGGATTGCGCCCGACCTCATGGCTGGCACGCCCGAGGGAGATGCGGTGCGGCGTCTGGTGGTCCACGCGCTGGAAGCGATGAGCCAGATGTTCGCGGCCAACTCCGAGTGGCGCGAGGTGGTGCTCATCGGCCAGAAGCGGCTCAACATCGCGGTGGAGCAAGCCGAGCCGATGCAGGCCGCGGCAATCCTCATCGAGATGGCGCAGGTGTACGAGGAGAAGCTGCAAGAGCCGGGCGAGGGCTTTACGCTGCGCAAGCAGGCGTTCGAGATTGCGCCGGACTTGCTGTCGCTGGAGCAGCTCTCGGCGGTGGCGGAAAAGTACGGTCAGTGGCAGCCGCTGTGTGACCTGCACGTCGCGCGGGTGCGTGAGGCGCAGGAGCACGGTGACGAGCTGGCAATCGAGTCGCTACTTGCCGCTGCAACCATTTACGAGCAGCGCCTGCATGAGCCGCTAGCCGCGTTTAAGCTGCTGCGCAAGTCCTTGCCGATGAGCGTAAGTGCGGCCATCGCGGTGACCACGCCGGGCGAGTCGCTGCAGCGCATGATGGTGGAGATGAACCGCTTGGTGCGCATCATCGGCAAGCGGGATGAAGATGCCAGCGATGACAAAGCACTGAGTCTGGACAGCGCGGCAGTGGTGCGGGAGCTGATTGCTACGTATCGCAGCTTGGTCGATGAGCTGGTGCGACTCAAGAGCGCGGGCAGCGAGGACACGGCGGTGCGGATGCATCGTCTGCTTGGCGAAGCGGCCCGGCTGCGCGACGAAGTCCTGGGCGATACGACCGGGGCTTTGGGCGAGCGCATGCATGCCTTTACTGTCGGTGGCGAGCGCGATCACAGCGAAGACCCGGCAGCCTCGTTGGTGTTTCAAGAGACGGTGGATGAGATTCATCGGCTGGCGCTGGTCTCGGGGCAGATCAAGGAAGCGATTACCGTTGATACGCGACGGCAGGATCGCGCTGACTCGGAAGTGCGCAAGCAGCGCGTGGCTTGTGAGTCGGCCGCCTGGCTGGACGACCACGGCGGCGATCCGCAGCGAGCGCTGCGAGCTTGTGTGAAGGCCCTGACGCTGTGTACCGAAGGCAGCGACGCTCAGTCCGAGATGCGTGGCCGCTTGTTCCGCATCGGTCAGAAGATGGGCCTGCTGGCGTGGGACGAGATTGCACGTGCTGAGCGCAACCTAGTGGCCAGCAGTCCGGCGGCGTTGCGCAAGCGGCTGCTGTACTTGGCCTCGATGTGGCAGCTTGGCGCGGCGGACCTGGTGCGGGCGATTGACACCGCGGGACAAGCCTACCGCTTGACCTACTTTCCGGCGGGCCTACCGTCTGCGAGCAAAGACAAGGGCGGTCCCTCGCTGGCCGAGCTGGTGGTGCAGAATCCTGATGAAGCATTGCTATCGGAGCAGCGCGAGATTCGCGCCTTGCTGCATCAGCTAGCGCAGGCTTCCGGCAGTGAAGGGGATGGGCCAGCCAAGCTAGTGGCGTTGCTCGACAACCTGACGACGCAGCTGACCGAAGCCGGGGCACCGCTGCTGGCCGCACAAGTTGCTTTGGACGCGGGCGAGATCGACGAGCGCCGAGGCCGCTTGGGTCACGCAGAGCGTCGCTATCAAGATGCCCTCAAGCAGCCGGGCACGGTCGACCTAGCGCTGCAGCGGCTGGAGCGGATCTATCGACAGCAGAAGCGGCTCTCTGACTTGGCGGTGCTGCTAGAGAAGCGGCGACCGCTGGTTCCGGAGTCGGCGCAGCGACAAGTTCTGCTCGATTTGGCTGCGGTCTATCAAGAGATCAACAAGTACGGGCCCGCGGTGCAGGCGCTGAATCAGGCGATTGCCATCGACGATAGCGACCCGGCTCCGTATCTGCTGATGGCCAAGCTGTATGAAGGCCAGAGGACGTTTCTGCGGGCCGTGGAAGCGTATCGAAATGCGGCGACGCGGACTGCCTCTGGCGTCGAGGGCGCCCAGGCCTTGCTGGCGGCTGCAGAGCTGCTAGAACGCAAGCTCGATGATGCGTCTGAAGCGGCGGAGCTGACGGTAACGGCACTGCGGCGAGCCTTGGTCGCGCAGCAGCAAGCTGTGACGGCTGGGTCCGAGGTCAGTGCGGCTTTGATTGCCGTGCGCGATGCCGCGTGGACTTCCGTGGAGCGTCTGCTAAACACCAGCGCACAGCTACCAGAGCTGGCCGCTTTGCTAAATGAGCAGCTGGCTGCAACGCCAGCCACCGCCACCGCTGAGCAAGCGGGGCTGCTTGACCGAAGACTGGCCGTGCTGACCAAGATCAAGTCAGCCAGCAGCAGCGCCACGCCCCAGCCGGGAGTGGACCCGCAAGTGCAGTCTCGGGCCATCCAAGGGCAGCTGCTGCAGACGCTGGAGCAGCTGTTGCGCGTGCGACCCGATGATGATGCTCTGATGCAGACGCAGCAGGCGCTGCTGACCGAGCAAGGGAACTTGGCGGCAGCGCGCGAGGTGGCGCAGCAGCGGGTACAGCTGGCCACTCGTCAAGGAGCGGATGCGCGCACGCAGGCCGAGCGCTGGTCGTCGGTCGGAAAGTACGAGCTAGAGCTGCAAAACTTTGCTGGCGCCGAAGCCGCGCTGGAGCAGGCTCTGGCACTTTGTCCCGACAACATGGCGACGCTGCAAGGGCTGGTGGCACTGCATCAGCAGACGAACAATCCTGCGGGTCAAGTGGCTGCGCTGACGCGGGTGGCGGCACTAGAGCCGGAGCTGGATCAAGCCGTGGCGACGATGCGGCAGGCCGCCTCCGTGATGCAAGAGTCGCTGGGCGACATGGAGGGCGCGCGCAAGCTGCTGCTGTCGGCCCTTGAGCGCACGGAACTGGCTGCGGGCTCTTCGTCTGAGCCTGCCGACTTCGAAGTCACGCAGCGAGCGCTGGCCGAGGTCTTGCTGCCGCTGTTTGATCTGGCGCAAAAAGATGGCGACTCAGTCGCCGCGCTGTCATATGGCCGACGGGCACTAGAGACTGGAGCGGTGCCCACAGCGCGTGCTACAGCGGTTCACAACGTGCTTGGTCAAGCGGCGCTCGCTGCCGGGGACACGTTTGATGCGATGACCCACTTTGAGTCGTCGCTGCGCGCGCTTCCTGGACAGCTTGCACCGACGCTGGCTCTGGTCGAGCTTTTGTCACCTGCTGGCGAGCACATGCGGGTTGATACCGTGGTGACCGAGGCGCTACAGGCTGCCGACAAAGGTGAGTACGCAATCTCTGGAGCAGAGCGGACACGGCTGCTGCTGTGGCTGGCCGATGCCAAGCTGGCTCTGGGTCAGTCGCGGGCCGCTTATGACGCGCTGCTGGCGGCCTCAGAGCTGGCGACGCTGGAGTTGCCACAACAGCTAAAACTTGGTGAGCTGGCCTTTACTCTGGGCGAGTACACCGAGGCTGCACGCTGGCTGGGCGCTTTACTTCCCTATACCGAGGCCGTGGAGTCTCTGCCCGCGCCTCTGACGGTGCAGCGTCTGGCGGATGTGCTGGACCAGGCGGCGACTGCAGAGCTGCGGCTGGAGCATGGCGCGGTGGCGCGACAGCTGTGGGAGGCGGCGCTGATGGTGCTACCTGGGCACCAAGCCTCTGCAGATCATATTCTGGACGTCTTGCTGCAGAGTCCCGATTTGAGTGACGTGGCGTCGGTGATGCCGCTACTCCAGGGGCGGGCTGAGCGGGCAGTGCAAGCGGGGAATCTGGCGACGGCAGTTACGGAATATCAGCGGGCGGCGGATCTTGCGGCGACACGACTCGAAGATCCTCGGAAGGCGCAGGAGCTGCTGGGCATTGCACTGGCGCAGTTTCCAGTTCCTCCCCCTGCGGAGTTGCTGCCGTTGTGGACTGGAGTCGGGGCTCGCCTGTTTGACAGCGCGCTGCAGCTGCAAGACTACGAGCAAGCGCAAACCTTGGCGCAGCAGCTGGCCGCGGTGGCTCCCGAGGTGTCCGAGCGGGTGCAGTGGTGGCGACGCGCAGCGCAGGCGGCGGTGCAGGCCGGTCAGGGCGACGCTGCAAAGCAGCTGCTTAAGCAGGCGCTGGCCGAAGTACCCGCCGATCTGCAGCTGCTGCTGGACTTGGTGCCGCAGCTGTCAGATGCAGAAGCTGCAGCAGACTTAGCTGCGTTACTGCAGGCCGCCGCCGTAGATGGCAACCGCGCGCATCCTGAGTCTCGTCAGCAGCTAGTTCAGCTGTGGCGGCAGCTGGCGCAGGCGCACACTCGGCTGGGAACAAGCAGTGCCGCTGCAGATGCGTACGAACAAGCCCTCGCGCTGGTCACCGCACACGCGGACGAGTCCGAGACCCAGACCGCGCTGCATCGCGAAGTGCTCGACGTGCTGACCGATGAAGATGGGGCGCGGACGCGCACTCATGTCACGGCTTTGCTGCAGAGCGCGCCACTGGATCGCGACCTGCTCTCGCGCCTGCAGCGTGTGGAGGAACTGAGCGGGCATCGCGGGGCCTCGTGGCGACTGCAGCAGCTGCTGCACCTGCTGGACCCGAATCTAAGCGCCCCAGGACCGGTCACGCCGATTCCAAATGGAGCCAAGCTAGAGGAAGCCGATCACAGCAAGCTGGCCGATCCGTCTGCGCGGGCGCTTGGTGAGGTGATGGCGACGCTATGGGACGGTGTGTATGGCGTAAAAGCACCGACGCTGGACACGCTGGGGGCGGCCAGTACCGACCGCCTGCAAGCCTCTGAGTCGTCGGCGGATGAGCTGGCGCGGCTGTTTGCGGTGTCCAGTCGCGTGCTGGGCAATCAGCGTGCGGGTCTGTATCGACCGGCGGCGGCGCAGCATCTGCATCCCAAGGTCTTTGCGCGACTGCCGACGGCGCTGGTGACTTCGCAGCAGCTGACCAAGCTGGGCTTGCCGGCGGCTCAGTTTATCGTCGCGCGCGCCATCGAAGGTCTACGTCCCGAGTACATCTTGGCCACGGTGATGTCGCAGCCCGAGCTCGACAAGCTGCTAAGTCTTGCGGTGCGCGCCTTCCATCCTCGCTACTCGGCCAAGCCGGGCGATGATGTCAGCGCGTGGAAGCGTGAGCTGGCCTATCGCGCCGTCAAGCGCCTGACCGAGCTGTTCAAAGAGCAAGGCGACACCGAGTTTTCGACCTCGACTTGGCGGGTGGCGGTGCGACGGACGCTGCAGCGAGCCGCGCTGCTAGTAACGGGGGACTTGTTGGCGGCAGCGCACGTGATTCGCACCATTGACCTACCGTTGTCGCGTGAAGCCAAGGGCGATGGCTACTTCCTGCGTCTGGGCGAGCCGGACAGCGACCTAGCGGCGGAAGCCGAAGCCGATATTGCAGACCTGGCCGCGTTCTTCATCGACCCCGCCAGTGCACCGCTGCTCGACCGCTTGCATCCTCGCTAATCGACTTGAGGCTTATTGGTGGAGTGCTCTTAACTGGGGCCTCCGCCGCTGCGGCTTTGCTTGGACGTGGGCGGGTTAGCTGCGCGGCTCAGATTGGATGAACATGCGCAGCATCTCTCCCAGCGCGCTGACAAAGGCGTCGTCCGTCTCGCGCGATAGCGGTAGCCCGAGCCCCGGCACAAAGGCCTTCTTACCAACCGCGTAGCCATGGATCGCGCTGAGGGCGACCAGCATCGTCAGCTCAAGCTGCGAGCGTGTTGGCGGTAGCTTGCCGATCCTAGCTGCGCGCATAGCCGCTTTGGTCTCAAGCAGGTCACATAGCGCGCGGGGTCCTTCGTTTTGGACCTCGTGCAAAAGCTCGGTCTGATTGGTCAGCGCCGTCCACGCGAGCAGTCGCGCATGGGCATCGTCACCCAGGACCTCCATCGCCAGCGCCAGCAGGTCGCGAGCGCTAAACTCGGCGTCTGCTTGGGTGATGCGCTGAAGGATGGTGCTGCGGATCTGCTGGTTGCGCTGCAGCAGCACGGCCCGCACCAGCGCATCAAACGACCCGAAGTAGTGAATGACCAGCGAGTGACTTACGCCCACAGCCGCAGCGATGTCCTTAATGCCAACCGCATC
>ERZ795056.7591-NODE-7591-length-10359-cov-4.848894_pt1 | contig 10359 bp, 10 predicted proteins | sample MGYA00375140_ERZ795056 | MGnify/ENA primary metagenome ERZ795056 (study PRJEB30185, sample SAMN05720227) | activated sludge metagenome | isolation source: Anaerobic digester | place: USA | collected 2015-03-09 ...
ATGCTTCTAAGATTGGACATTTGTTCCCCCTTTTAATAATTCACGTGTTTCTCTACACGTTTCTGGAAGATAGTCAACGCCAGAATCAACACGAAGAGCGCCAAAGCAACCGCGCTGGCATAGCCCATTTCGAGCAGGTCAAAGCCTTTCTCATAAATATAATAGACCACTAGCTTTGTAGTGTTCAGCGGTCCGCCCTTATCGGTCATCAAATATATCTGCGCAAAGGTCTGGAAGCTGACGATGGTGGTCATGATCAATACATAAAAGGTGGTGGGTGAGATCAGGGGCACCGTGATGTGCCAGAATTGCTTACCTTTGCTTGCACCATCGATTTCTGCGGCCTCGTAGTAATCTTTGGAGATGTTCTGTAACCCCGCCAGATAAATGATGGTATTGTAGCCTAGGGATTTCCACACGGTCATGATGATGATACCAAAAAGGGCTTGGGAAGGACCATGTAGTGCCTTTGGCAGCTCGATCCCTATACTGCTGAAGATCAGATAAAAGATCCCGCGGGATTCAGAGAGCCATGCTTGCGGGGAGATGCCGATGTAGCCCAGAAAGGTATTTGCCAGCCCGGTCTGTTCGTTGAAGATCAGTTTCCATACTATGGATACTGCCACCAGGGAAGTCACATAGGGCATAAAGTATATAATGCGGAAAAAACTCTTAAACAGCTTGATGCGGTTCAAAAGCACAGCAAATAGCAAGGAAAACACGATTGTAGCGGGGACCTGGATGATCACCAGCCAAAAGGTATTCAGCATCGATTGCCAAAACACTGGATCCTTCAACATTGTGGCATAATTTTCCAAACCGATGAATCTGCCTGTGCCCTGGATCGACCAATCATAAAATGAGATTATGAAGCTCATTACGATTGGGATCAAGCGGAATGCTACGAGGATGATAAGCGCTGGCAGAATGTATAGGTAGGGGGATAATTTCCATTCAGGTTTCATGATTCACCACCAATTTCATTTTCGCCGGGCTTGCGATACTCGCGCCAGTCCAGACCCAGCTTCGTGCATTTTTTGTAGAAGTTCTCACGGGTAATCTCTGCAATGCCCGCAGCCCGGAGGATGTTCCCTCCAGTTCGGATCAATAAACTGTGCAGATAGTGTTTACCAAATTCGTCTTTAGCCTTCGACCAGGGGATTTCATCTAGAGTGAAGCCCTGATCGGCGTGAGTGATTGTCCCCGCGATGCTTTCCGGAAGATCATCGGGCTGGATCACTTTATTCTCTGCCAAAACCACTGCGTGTTCGATGGCATTGCGCAGTTCCCTGATGTTGCCACTCCACTTGTAGTTCAGGAGCAGGGACAGCACTCCGGGGGAGATCTTCAATTCCGTCTTGCCATACTTGGTACAAAATTCCTTCACAAAGGCGTTGGCGAGGATTTTGATGTCGTCGCGGCGTTCTCTGAGAGGTGGGATAAAGAGAGTGATCACGTTCAGACGATAGTAAAGGTCTTCTCTGAAGCTGCCTTCTGCCACCATCTTTTTCAGGTCTTTATTGGTCGCGGCGATGATGCGTACATCGGTCTGCAGATCGCTGTCCGAGCCAACTGCTCTGAATTGCCCGCTTTCCAATACCTTGAGTAGTTTCACTTGAAAAGCGAGAGAAGTTTCGGTGATTTCATCCAGGAATAGCGTTCCTCCGCTAGCTTCCTGAAAGTAACCAATTTTGTCACGATGCGCGTCGGTAAATGCTCCGCGTTTATGGCCAAAGAGCAAGCTCTCCAGCAAGGTTTCCGTTAGACTACCACAGTTCACAGCCACAAATTTGTTGTTGCGGCGATTGCTATTTCGATGCAGTAGATCCGCGAATACACTTTTTCCCACGCCCGTTTCGCCAGTGATCAGAGCTGTTGTATCCAGGGTGGCTATCTTTTTCACCTTGTGAATCAGATTTTGGATGGCGGGGCTATTGCCGATCACCATGTTTGTATCCAATTCCTTGTGAATCATTGCGTTTAGCCTGCGGTTTTCCGCTATCAGCCACTGTGTCTGTAGCATCTTTTCCACCATGATCTGCAGCAGTTCCAGATTGCGCACTGGTTTCACGATAAAATCACTGGCACCCAGCTTCATCGCCTCCACTGCCGTTTCGATAGAGGCCTGGCCACTGATGGCGATCACCGCCATAAAGGGATACTGTGCTGTGATGTCACGGATCAGATCCAGACCATTTTCACCCGGTAGCACTAGGTCCACGAAGGCGACGTGAAAACGAGTTTGAGTGAGCTTTTCACGTGCTTCGGAGATACTGGTGACCGCACAGACCGCGTATTTATCCTCCAATTGCGATGCCATCAATTCGAGGCTTTCGAGAGAATCATCAACCAATAGTATTGAATGTGTCATAGGCATATCCCATAAAGACATTTGGAATCATAATCCCAAGCGGTTTCAATGCTCTTTTCCTCCAGGATGCTCGATTCCCCTTCACTGAAGCCGGAAAACAGTGCTTCTGCGCTGATATTTTCTGGTTCGCGGGGCATGATGTAGAGTGCCAGAGCATCGGCATGACGGCAGACACCGGTGATAATCTTCAATTCCGGAGCTGCCTTTAAATATACGAAAAGGCTGGATTCATACCATCCAGCGAGCTGCAGCGGGGAAGCCATCACTCTGGCGTCATCTACCGTGTCCACCCTTTGAAAGACAATCTGGTGTTTGAAAGGTAGATGATGCCGGAGATACTTCAGCTCCCCCTCCAGCCATTCTATCAGGTTAAGTTTCTGTTTTATGTCAAATGAATTGTCCCACAGCTTCTGCACCACTTCTTTGATCATATCGTCGATCTCAATTCCCGCGCGGTATATCTTTTCCGCTTCAGGGCAATCCTTAGGTCCCTGTTTCAACCTTTGTGAATAGCCCAGGATCAGATTCAACGGATTGTTCAGATTGTGGATCAGACCTTCCAAAATGTGGCGCAGAATGATGCTGTCGTTCATCCAATCAGCCCTTTATACGCTTGTACTCAGCCAGACCTTCGCTAAAGATGTGCATGGCTTTAGCTAGATCATCCCTATTCAGGATGTAGGCCAGGCGCAATTCGTTTTTACCCAGGCCCGGAGTAGCATAGAAGCCTTCCGCGGGAGCAGCCATCACGGTCTCATTATTGATACTGAAGTCGTTCAGAAGCCACATCACGAAATCCTCGGCATCAGCGATGGGCAGCTTGGCTACGATATAGAACGCGCCTTCCGGCTTTTTGCAGATGATGCCATCGATCCTGGCCAGGGAATCAAACACCAGGTCACGACGAGACTGATATTCGCTTACTATCTCCTCAAAGTAGCTATCCGGTAAGCGTACACAGGCATTGGCTGCCAATTGATCCACTGTGGGGGGGCACAATCTGGCCTGGGCGAACTTCAATGTAGCGGCCATCAAATCATGATTGCGACATACGATGCAGCCAATGCGCGCACCACAGGCCGAGTAACGTTTGGAAACGCTATCTACCATGATGGCATGATCCTCAAAATCCGGAACTTCCAGTACTGATGTATGTTTGAGCCCATCGTAGATAAACTCGCGATACACTTCGTCTGAAATAAGGTAGAGTCCATGTTTCTTACAGATATCCGCCACGCGGAAGAGCTCTTCTCTGCTATAGACAGTACCAGTGGGATTGCCGGGATTACATAGCATGATCGCCCTGGTCTTGGCATTGATCAGCTTCTCGATTTCAGCGTTATCTGGCAGGGCAAAGCCGTTTTCAGCATGGGTGGTTACGGCTTTCAGATGGATCGATGCCATAGTGGCAAATCCGTTATAATTCGTATAAAAAGGTTCGGGTACGATGATCTCGTCACCTTCATTAGCCACCACCATCATGGCAAAAGTGACGGCTTCGCTTCCCGCTGTGGTCACGATGATATCTTTCGTGGAGAGTTGGATGCCGATCCTGGAGTAATAATGTACCAGACCTTCCTGATACACTTCCAGTCCTTGCGAGGGACCGTAGGCCAGCACCTTGTCCGAAAACTCGTGATAAACCTTGAGCATTTCGGGGGGAGTGGCAATATCAGGTTGACCGATATTGAGATGATAGACCTTGATTCCCCTGGCCTTTGCACTATTGGCGTAAGGCATCAGTTTCCTGATAGGGGAAGCCTGAATCTCGATTGCGCGTTTTGATAGCTGCATTTAGGACACTTCCTTGTGTGATATTTTCTTTGTGCCCTATATTTGGGACAGTGCAAAAATAGACAAGGAAAATCTTTACTGCTGACGCCTGTATCTTTGATGCTGTTGCCATAACGCTCTGCATAGCATAGCTATAGGCACGCAGTTCTCATTGGAATATTGAGGCTCTTTTCACTACTCATGTTATTGTGCTTGGCCAATTAAGAGAATACATCCTCCTCCTCTGTCAGATATTGCTCCCCCCTTGTAGCTTGAATTCCTCCTGAATCCCACTTGAACTCTACCTGAACTGGGTTCGAGAGGAGTTCGGGAGGCCTGGGGGTGGCGTTCGGGCTGGCAGGGAGCAAGAAAAGTAAAGATTTCGGTTGACTCAGATATGCCTAGAAAAAATGGTGTGTCTTGGAGATATTTGAAGGATGATGAAGAGAATTATTATAGCCATTGATGGCCCGGCTGCCTCAGGTAAAAGCACCGCGGCCAAGCTGTTAGCCAGTCGGCTAGGCTATCTGTATATCGATACAGGCGCGATGTACCGTACCTGTGCTCTGGCTGCAAACAGAGCAGGCGTCGATATCAACGATGCGCCCTCATTGCATGATCTTTTGGCCAATCTGTGCATTGATATCTCCCAGAATTCTGATGGTAACACAATTCTCTTAAATGGTGAGGACGTATCCTCCCTTATCAGAACTCCTGAAATATCCCGGCAGGCCTCTGCCATCTCTGCAAAGCAGGAAGTACGCGAAAGGATGGTGGAATTGCAGCGCGCTATGGGCCGCGATGGGGGAGTAGTATTGGATGGCAGAGATATTGGCACTGTGGTGTTTCCCGCTGCTGAATTGAAGTTTTTCCTCATTGCTCCGTTGGAAGTGCGAGCGTTGCGCAGGCAAAAGGAACTCGTAGCCAAAGGCCATCGATGCGTGTACGAGGAAGTTCTGGCCGAGATGAGAGAACGAGACGCGGCGGATTCATCCAGAGCTTTGGCCCCGCTTATTGCAGCTAAGGATGCCATTCACATCGACACTCAGGATTTCAGCATTGAAGAAATGGTGGATGCCCTTTATGATCATTACGTCAAACTGATGGAGAGGACGTGCTGATACGTCTGGCTAGGCATTCCGGCTACTGTTTTGGCGTTCGCAGGGCCATCCAATTGGCTTTGGATGCCGCTGATCACCAGGTGCCAGTGTGCACATTGGGAGAATTGATTCACAATCCTCAGGTGGTGCAAGAGCTTGAGGCAAAAGGAATATTCGTGATCAATGATGCCGCTGGGACAGAGCAGAGCACGGTGGTGCTCCGATCTCATGGCGTTTCCAGGGAAGAGCTTGCCATATTGGAACATGGCAGAAATAGCATCATTGATGCCACCTGTCCCTATGTGAAGCGCACTCACGAACTAATTAAAAAGGCCAATGATGAAGGCTATCCCGTCCTTATCCTGGGCGATCCGAAACACCCTGAGGTTATCGGTCTCCGCAGTTATGGAGATGAACGTACTCAGGTCTATGAACCGGGCTCAGAGCTTCCCGAGATCAGGGGTAGCCGCCTCTGTGTAATCTCGCAGACTACGCAAAAGATAGAATATTTGCGCGAATTGGTATCAAAATTGCTTGACGTCGTAATGGAGCTAAAAGTTTACAATACAATTTGTCTTGCTACCTCGCAACGGCAGTTAGCCAGCGAGTGTTTGGCCAAAGACAGTGATTTGATGATTGTGATAGGCGGCAAGAACAGCTCGAATACAAAGATGCTGGCCAGTTTATGCGGCAAGTATTGTCCCACGGTTCATATTGAAACCGAAGCGGAGTTAAGCTTGGACATGTTTTCCGGGGTAGCTCGCATCGGTCTGGCGGCGGGCGCCAGCACCCCCGAATCCCGCATCGTAGCAGTTTATAACAAGATAAGAAAAATAAATGGGGACGCGGTTCCAGTGACGGGAATCGCCAGTATCCCCTTGTTTAAGGAGGAATCATGTTAAATCATGATCAAAACCCGGTCGATCCCGAGATTACTGTCGAGGGAGTAGACACAGCGTCGAAATCAACGGAAGAAGAAACAGTGCTCAATATTGAAGAGCCGGTAATGGAAGAAGAAACGTCTGCAGCTCAAGACGAGCCTGCACAAGAAGAAGTAAAAGCCGAAGAATCCAAAGAAGAGCCGAAGGAAGAGCCCAAGGAAGAGCCGAAGCCGAAAGCTGATCTAAGCCCCGAAGAACGTGAAATGGAAGCCATGCTGAGCATGTATGAAGAATCCTTTTCCAATTTCAAAGTGGGTGAGATCATCGATGGCACCATCGTGGACATCTCCGATAAAGACGTACGCGTGGATATCGGATTTAAAAGCGAGGGTGTGATCCCGATTTCTGAATTTGCTTACAGTGGCCCACCCGAACGCAACAGCGTGATCCGCGTTTATATCAACAAGATCGAAAGTGGAGACGGCCGTCTGCAGCTTTCCAAGAAAAAGGCGGATTATCAGGAAAATATCCAAAGAATCAAGAACGCCGCTGCCGATGGCAGTGTCTTGCCAGGCGTCATTCGTCGCAGAGTGAAAGGTGGCATGATCGTTGATATCTTTGGCATTGAAGGTTTCCTTCCGGGAAGTCAGATGTCCCTGAAACCCATTCCCAATTTGGATCAGTTCATCGGCAAAGAGATGCAATTCAAGGTGGTGAATATTGACGAAGAACACAGCAACATCATCCTTTCACGTCGTGCTGTAATGGAAGAGGAAGCTGCGGTAAAACGCGAAGAACTGCTGACAAAGATTCAGATCGACTCCGAGCTTGAAGGTGAAGTAAAAAACATCACTCAATACGGAGCTTTCATTGATCTTGGCGGCATCGACGGCTTGCTGCACCTTACCGACATGTCCTGGGGAAAGCTCACGCATCCCTCGGAAATGCTTGCCATTGGCGACAAAGTGAAGGTGAAGGTCATCAATTTTGATACTGAAACCAATAAGATTTCTCTTGGTCTGAAACAGTTGGTCCCCCATCCATGGGAAAACATAGAGATCAAGTATCCTGAAGGCACCCGCATCACCGGTAAAGTGGTGAGCGTGAAATCATTTGGAGCCTTTGTGGAAATCGAACCCGGCGTAGAAGGCCTGGTTCACATCAGCGAAATGAGCTGGACCAAGAAGATTACCGATGCCCGGAAAATCCTCAAGAACGGTGACGCCATCAATGCCATCGTCCTGGAACTGGACAAGGAAAACAAGCGCATCTCCCTTGGTATGAAACAGATGGATCCCAATCCCTGGCTCACCATTGAAGATCGGTATCCCATCGGTACTGTGCTCACCCGCAAAGTGAAAAGCCTGACCGCTTTCGGCGCTTTTGTGGAAATCGAAGAAGGTATCGACGGCTTGGTGCACATCTCTGATATCAGCTGGACCAAGCGCATTTATCACCCTCGCGAAGTATTCCGCAAGGGTCAGGAAGTGCAGAGCATCATCCTATCCATCGATAGAGCCCAGCATCGCATCGCCCTCGGCGTGAAACAACTCGCTCCAGATCCATGGGAAAGCCTGAATCAGGTGCTTCCAGTGAACACCGAAGTGAAGGGAAAAATCTCCAAACTCATCCCCAAGGGTGTGTTAGTGGATATCCCCATGGGCGAAGACGTGGTGGAGGGATTTATCCCTATTTCTCACCTCGCATTACCCAAACTGGAGCATAGCGAAGATGCTTTCCATGTAGGCGAAGATCTGCCCTTGAAAGTGATCGAGCTGGATATGGACAATCGCCGTCTGATCCTTTCCGTGAAAGCCTTCTTCTTCTCACGTGATCCCAAGCTGCAAGAAGAATACACCGAGATCCACGAGCAGTATATGCGCGATCGCATAGCCAAAATGCAGAAGAAAAAAGCGGAAAAGGCCCAGAAAGAGAAGGAAAGAGCCGAACATAGCGAGGATATCCTGGAAGATAACTCCATGGTAGATGAAGTTTCTGAGGTGGACGAAACTCCTGTAGTGGACGTAACACCCATCGTGGAAGATACTCCGGAAGCGAATGAAACTCCCGTGGTCGAAGAGACCGTGGATGAAGTTCCGGCTGTGGAAGAAACTCCCGAAGGGAACGAGACCCCTGTAATAGAGGACATCCCAGAAGTGAATGAAACTCCCGTGGTCGAAGAGATCGTGGATGAAGTTCCTGAAGAAGAACCAAAACAGGACTAAATGATTCAAAATAAAGCAGAAATGGCGCCTCCCCGGAGGCGTCATTTTCTATTCTGCGGGCATTTGCTGATCCCCGTATTCATCCTTGCCCTCACGAGTATCCTCTTTCGAAAGTTCGAATGGGATCTTGTGCTAAAGACTTATCTATACCGCGATGCCTGGTCCCTGGGTGAACACTCTGCACTGAGAGCACTATATCATTATGGTAATATCCCCGCTCTGCTCACAGTGCTCTACTGCCTATACTCGCTGGCCAGAATATACTTTACTGGGACTGCGGTGACGTATCGCAAGCTGTGGCTTTACCCCATCATCGTACTTATCCTTGGTCCCGGGCTGCTGGTAAACAGCATCCTAAAAGACAATTGGGGACGTCCCCGGCCCCGAGATATAACCGAGTTTGGTGGCAAATACGCTTACGAGAGTCCCCTCCAGTACGACAATTCTTCTCCTGGCAAATCCTTTCCCTGCGGGCACGCCACCATGGGCTTCTACTTCTATGCGCTGGCTTTTGTGGCAGGACGAAAGAGTCGCCTCCGGTTCTTCGCACTTACTGTCTTTGCCACTCTGTTTGGTGGCGCGATCGGATTTGCACGCATGGCTCAGGGTGGCCACTTCCTTAGTGATGTGATCTGGGCTGGTGGATTGATTTATCTGGTGTCCTTTGTACTATGGAGGGCACTGAGCCTGGATACTCGACCATTATCCGAGCGCAGAGGGGGAGCAATGGTTCTGAAAGGCTGGCAGAAAGGTCTCTTTATCCTATTGGGTCTCTCTTGATCATCCTCGCAGTATTGCTGGCAAGTCCTTATCATACACTTCAAAATCTGGAGTCCACAGCCAAAGGTGATTATCATCTCCAGATCGATGTATCTCTGGCCAATGTGGAATTGAGTTTCGGCGATTCCCTAGCTGTACATAATGTGGTGAGCGGCTTCGGTTTTCCCTCTTCCAAGGCCCGCTTTACCCGCTATCTGAAGGGCGATACATTATCCTTTGTCCAAAAGAAAAAGGGATTCTTTACAGAGTTTAATGCGATGGTTACAGTGATGGTTGATACCCTGCATTGCAAGAGCCTACGGCTCAACCTACTGGACGGGGAGCTTGACCTTAGAATCCCTCATGACTTTAGCGATACCCTCTTCGTGGATAGCGAGGCGCCTTTGCCATGGCATCATCGTATTGCTCCTGCTCGGCCTGATGCCAAATATCTCCTTATGAGTCCATCACTTAAGGTGCATCCACCAAAATAATTCTGGACAAGAATAGCCTGCACCTCCAGATTGCACACAAAACATCCAAAGGAAGTGTAACGATGAAAAAGGGACTTATCGCTTTACTCATAATCCTCTTGCTAATATTTGTGGTTGCCGGTTGGTTCATCGGCAGATACAATGCCATACAAAAGGAAAAAGTGACCGTGGAGACTGCCTGGGCTCAGGTGGAAAACGTATATCAAACCCGTTTTGACCTGGTACCTAATCTGGTCAATACTGTGCAGGGTGCTGCCAATTTCGAACGCGAAACTCTCACGGCAGTTACTCAGGCTCGTGCTGCCGTAGGCGGGCAGGTCAATCTTCCTCCGGAAGCGCTTAGCGATCCCAATGCCTTCCAGCAGTTCCAGGCCAATCAAGCCGGTCTTTCCAGTGCTCTCAGCCGTCTGATGGTAGTGGTGGAAAAATATCCAGATCTCAAAGCCAATCAGAACTTCCTTACTTTCCAGTCTCAATTGGAAGGCATCGAAGGTCGCATCAGAGTAGAAAGAATGCGTTACAACGAAGCTGCCAAGCTCTACAATCAGATGATCGTGGTGTTCCCGAATAACGTCATCGCCGGGATGATCGGTGCTAAGAGCTTCCAGTTCTTCGCGGCGGAAGCTGAAGCGCAAAAAGCTCCCACGGTACAATTCAACTAAGCTGACATTCTTCAAGTACTATATAAGAACCTCCTGCGGGAGGTTCTTTATTATTGTCCTGCTATCCCGAATGACATGAGAACTTAAGGTTTGT
>ERZ795056.7597-NODE-7597-length-10356-cov-3.707601_pt1 | contig 10356 bp, 11 predicted proteins | sample MGYA00375140_ERZ795056 | MGnify/ENA primary metagenome ERZ795056 (study PRJEB30185, sample SAMN05720227) | activated sludge metagenome | isolation source: Anaerobic digester | place: USA | collected 2015-03-09 ...
TTTATAAACAGTGTAAATAAATAAAAATAAAAATAAAAATACTAAACTTTCTTTAGGTAACCAGTCCACAAAATCCCACTGACTTTTGATTTTAAAAACTGTAAAGGCTGAAACTAGAAAAAAGGGAACAAAAACCAATATCAATTGATAAAAGAAAAACCGCTTAATTAAGGATCTTTTTAATTTAATATTCCAAACGCGGTTAATGCCATACTCCATATCTGCCAATAACCTTAAAGAGGTTACAATTAAAAACAAAGCTCCCGTAGTTCCAATGGTTCCCACATGGATATTTCGAATAGATAATTTCATCACACGAATGGCCTCGGCCCCGGCCGCATCTTTAAATACTCCTAAGATTAAATTTTCAATTTTCGGGTAAAAACTTTCAAATCCATTCAGGTACTGAACAATGGATAAAATCAAAGCTATGAAAGGAACAATGCCTAAAATAGTTGAGAAGGCTAAGGATCCAGCGACCAACTGAACTTCACCCTCTTTCATTTGATTATAAATATCTTTAGCCAACTGTGAAATACGATCCATAAATGAATTCATAGTAAATCCATCCGTTGTGAAATTTTAAAATCATGTTTATCTTTTTCAACTAAGGCTAGATCACAAAAAGGGTCATGTTCAAAAAATAAATTCCAATTATGATCAGACGCTTGATTTAAAATTTCTTTTTTTTCAGAAATAATTTTTAAAGAGTCGAGGTCATAACCCATAATCCAAGCCAAACGCACATGATAGCTGGTTGGAATAAGATCCGCACAATAAAATAAATTATTTTTACCGTCTGAAAACAATGGATGCTGTTGTCCTAAAGTATGCCCCTGAGTTACAAATAAATTTACTTCAGGTATTATTTCATTTACAGATTTTTCTTTTGTTGAATCAATTATAGACATTCCATCCAGCAACACCAATTGATGATTTTGAATCAAAGGTTCATAATTCACAGAAAAATAACTGGATCTCTCACGGACATTGGGATACTGAGCCGTTTCTAAATTCTTTTTTTGTAGAAAGTATTTTGCTCTTGGGAAAGTTGGGACAATTTCACCATTTTTAAAACAGGTGCCACCTCCAGAATGATCAAAATGTAGATGTGTTAAAAAAACATAGTCAATACTTTCAAAACCCAAACCATGCTTTTGAAGTGAAGTCTTCAGCGAAGGGCCTTCTTCAGAAATGTTATACATTTCTGCAAACTTACCGCCTAATTTCTCTCCGTATTTTGGAACAAAATCATGTCCATTTCCAACATCTATTAAAATATTGCAATCTTTTGATTTTAAGAGCAGGCATCGCGCCTCCATTGGAATTCGATTCTGTTCATCTGCAGGTATAGATTTTTCCCACAAAACCTTTGGCACGGTTCCAAACATGGAGCCACCATCGAGTCCAAAAACCCCCGTGGGGATTGAATGCACTTCATAGTTTCCAATTTTTAGTTTGATTTCATTTTTTACTATATTCATAAATATTTTCTAAATCTTTCTATTTTCTCTCTTCTTTCCATACGATCTAAACCTTCACACCAACTTATTCCACAGACTCCTTCTTTGGAACAGAAACAGAAGGTACAGCAACAGAAGCTGCGGAATTAAAAGTCGCCTCAGCATCTATCCCCAAAACCCAGTGTTTATAGTGCTCGTAAACTTCTTCAATGGGGGCTGGTGCGTGAACCGGACCCACATGAACCGTCAACCGCCCGGGCTTGGCAAAAAAATTCCCCTTGGGCCATAATCTACGATTGCCATCAATATATAAAAACAAAATAGGAGTTTGTGTTTTTTCTGAAAACAAACTCACCCCTCTTTTAAATTCATTAATCGCACCATCCTTAGACCGTGTGCCCTCTGGAAAAAGAATAATCCACATGCGATCTAAAGTCGTTAATAATTTTAAAATTAAATTAATTGCCTCGCCTTTTCTATCTTTTCGATCAATAGGAATGGCACCTAAACAATGTTGAGAGAAAAAAGTAAACAAAGGGTTAGAAAAAAAATAATCCTTAGCTGCGCTTATATACACATTTAACCAATAGGTTTTTGGTATCGAGGCCGCAATAGAGGTCGCATCTAAATGACTGGCATGATTGCTAATAATAATGAGCTTGGGATATTTTTTATACAATTCTTTATAGGGAGTACCGACAACCTTCAACCGAATATAAAATCGAAAAATAAGATCCTGTAGAACTATCGACCATAAAAAACGAATAAAGATGCTGAACCAATCAATATGCCTTGTAAAAAGTGGCAAATGTTTTAAATAGGTTGGTAGTTTCGTCCATTGTTTATTTTCATAGGACCAGGGGCGCATTTCTCGAATCATTTTAACCCACTCAATTTAAAAGAGTCATCACATAGTAAAATATAGGAGCTACAAAAATCAGTCGGTCCATTCGTCTTAAAAAGTCACCACGACCAATAATAAAAGCACCCACCACTTTAACTCCAGCATCTTTACGAACCACCGTCATCACCAAATCTCCCAAAACACCACCCAACGAGGCCACTAAACCCGCTGTTAACCAGTATTTTTCATTATTATCTGGCAATAAAAACTTCATGGCGGCTGACAATAACAAGGTTAAAAGAATCGAAAACAAAGTCGCACTGATCGTACGTTTATTGTCAATACGGTTAAAAAGTTTACGTCCTGGAAAACTGCGACTGATTGCTAAAATTGTATTGTCACAAAATTCTGTCAAAATAATAAGATACATCACTTGATAAATCCCTTCAGGATTCACCAAAAGAAGTCCCAGATGCATAAAGGACCAACCTAGAAAAATAAATCCCAACAAAGTGAGGGAAATATATTGAATCATCTGTTTGTAGTTATTCCGTAATAATGGGATTAAACAGGACAAGGCCAAAACAATCATTGGCATTGCATTATACAACGTTATCCAATTCTTATAACTCGCAATAGCTAGCCCAATAATCCCAGCATAACAAATCAAAACAAAATAACTGCGATGATACATCCCTAAAATTTGAAAAAATATTTTAGATCCATTCATTGCTATCAATGTTAAAATCACTAAAGGAAAAGGCGCCGGCAATCCAAATATGATAAACAACAAGGGTGCAGCAATAACCCAACTTTTTATACTGGCCCAGGAAGAAATAAAATAATGACTTTTTTGTCTAAAAAAATAAACAAACAGGCCTGAAATAAAAATAATACTCAGTACAATGAATGCTGTTTTTTGATAAATTGGACTTGCCCAAGCCCCCCCCGCATCCAACATCAAAGCCCCTCTTGCAAACCATAGTCTTTAATTTTTTTGTACAAATTTGAACGAGAAATTTTTAGCATTTCACAAGCTTTATCCATGTCTGCATTTTGTTTTAAACACTGTCGAATTAAAGTGGCTTCGTAAGCTTCTACTAATTTATTTAAACCTACAGAAAAATCAGGAGCCCCCTGTGTTGTCTGGCTTCCTGAATTGATGGATGGAGAAATGAGAGCCATAACATCCTCTTTACGAATAATTGGTAAAGGTGACACTAAATTCAATTGCTCACAAACTCTTTTCAATTCACGAATATTTCCTGGCCATGTGTAATTTTGCAGAGCTTCCAATCCGTCTGGAGTAAACGATTTATTTTTTCGAGGGCGCTCAGACTCTAAAAAGTGTTGCCCCAAAAGAGGTATATCTTCGATCCGACTTCTCAGCGGAGGAATTGTGATTTTTTTTCCTTTTATCCTATAAAGTAAGTCCTCTCGAAACTCTCCCTTTGAAACCATATCCTCTAAAGAACGATTGGTTGCCGATATAATTCTAACTTTAACAAATTGGTTTTCTTTAGCTCCCACTTTACGAAGCTCACCCAGCTCAAGAAATCTTAAAAGCTTTGCTTGCATAGAAGAAGGCAAAGCTTCGATTTCATCTAAAAACAGATCTCCTCCATTCGCGGCCTCAATAAGTCCAATTTTATTTTGATCGGCCCCCGTAAAGGCCCCTTTAACATGGCCAAACATCTCAGACTCAAATAAATTTTCTGGAATGGATGAAACATTCACGGTAATGAAGGGTCGACTGCCCTCTTGCTGATTAAGCAACCTTGCAACAACCTCTTTTCCCGTTCCAGTTTCTCCCTCAATTAAAACGGGATTGCCTTCGCCTCGTAACGCAGAAATTTCTTTAATCAGAAGTTCTGTTACATTTCCTTTTCCGATCAACTTCACCCGCTCTAAGGAAGTGGTTTCATAGTTTCTTAAAAGCCATAGAGCTTCAATTTTCTCTAATGTTAAAAGCACCTCTTCAGGATGTAAGGGCTTTCCTAGAAACTTCTGAGCGCCGGCCTTTAAACATGTCTCCATAAGTTCACGATTGAGATCTCCCGACATTGCAACAATTTCCAATTGAGGATGAGCTTGAGAAAGTTTTTTAATAATCGAAGGGCCTTGAGTTTTAGACATTTCCCCCGTCAAATGCATATCGACAAAGGCCGCATGGTAAAATCTTGAGTAGTTAACGTCCTCGGGATTACGAACAGAAAATATTTTCCAACATTCAGGCACCACCAGCTTTATTGATTCATGAATTAATGCATCATCATCCACAATCAAAAGAAAAAAAGGACTCTGTGAAGCCATAAAAAACCTTTCTCATCATTCCATTCAAAAAACGTTCAATTCAGTCTAATTAAGTTCAACTCAGTTTAGCTAACTCACCACACAATAAAAATCAAGTTGATACCTTTATTTAAGAAATTATTCTACACCAGGCAAGGCGGCGAGGCTAAAAATCTTTTCTAACCCCTTTAGCCAAGGCAAACAGAGAACGCCTTCGATGTTTTTTTCATAAACATCAAGTGACAAACAAATGTATTCAAAATCGGGAAAGTCATTCCTGATTCGCTTGAGTGTTGCCACGTCCTCGTCTTTCACTATGGTTGTTGATTTAATCTCACAAAGAATTGTTTTTTTTCGAGGTCGTTCAATAACCAAATCTACCTCCATATCATGATGCGTTTGTAGATATGAAAAGCTAAAATCTTTTCTAAGATAAGAGTTCAGTCGCTGACATTCTAAAATTATAAAGTGTTCAAAAGTATTTCCAAATTCATAGGTTCCAGGCACCACAGGTAGCGCCGCAACTTTTTGCAAAGAGCGCTGAATTCCGATGTCAAAAAAATAATATTTTGGATGTTCCCTTTGACGCTTTCGAAGCGATTGATGAAAAGGATGTAATCTAAAACCAATGTGAGTTTCTTCTAAAATATCAAAATAACTTTGAACTGTTTTGTTGTCGATTCCGATATCTTTTGCAATCTTGGAATAGTTTAAAATTTTCCATTCATTTGAGCAGCAATGTCCAAAAACAAATAGAAGCTACGTAAATTTCGCACGAGCTGTTCTTCTTGAATTTCTTCCTTTAAATAGGTTTGAGTGTAGGCTTTTAAATACAATTCTCGATCCTCATTTGAAATACCAGGTTTAAAAATCATTGGCAAAGCACCCCATTGAAGAACCTCTCTCAAATTAAATGCGTCACCCAGCTCTTGACTGGTAAAAGGAAAAAGCTCAAAGACAAAGGCCCTACCTGCTAACAAATTTCCGCCTCCTCGCTTCAGTTTTCTGCTGCTAGATCCGGTAAGTACAAATCTTAAGGTTGTGGTCTCTATCAGTTGATGAACAACATCCAACAATGCAGGTACTTTTTGAATTTCATCTAGAATGACCCATTTTTTCTCAACAGAAAGGGCTTTACAAATGTTAAGAAGCTCCTCGGGATCCCTCAAAAAACGATTAAATTCACTGGGCAATAATAAATTAATTACAAGAGACTCTTCGGGGGTAAAACGCTCGGCAATGAGACTTGTTTTACCAACTCCACGGGCTCCGAATAGAAAAAAACTATTTGTTTTCGATAAGTTAGCTATTCTATGGATCATACTCCATAAATGTACGGATTTTATGGAATTCAGTCAACAGAATAATTTCAAGCTTGTCTCAGTGCTCATCCTCGATGTTGTCCATCGGCACATTGTTCCAACGGTCAATATCAGGGATGAGTAAAGAACAAAAATTTGATCGATTAAAGCCTCAGTTGATTTAAATTTTTACCAGGAAGACAATCGATAGATAACTGTACTGAGAACATCATTTGTCTCGTAACTATAACAAGATTGACTAAATGAATCGCCGCTTCGATAATAAGCAAGAAGACAATAATTACCTGCAACGAAGTTTTCCCTTCTAAAGGCATTAATTCCCTTTTCATAACGGTAAGTCTGAATCAGACCTGGGTCTGTACAATAGTGCCCCCTCACTAAGGGATTATTGATTGCAACGGAAATGATGCGATAATCATCCTCATCCATCGATCGGGCATCACGAACAATCCTCATACCGCAATAAGTCGTATTACTTCCATACACCCCTTCTAGTGGCCATCCTGGAGAACTGGCCACCACTGGACTTGTTGTTATTAAAAATCCCATAAATAGCCAAAGCTTTAAAAGTGATTTTCCTACATAAACGTTACTTTTTTTCATTTGAAATCTCCTTATCCCTGCAAAAGGGTGTTTCGTTGTTTACTTGCTTGCGAGAATTAACACAATTCTGGTAGAGAAGGCATAAGACGACACAAAGATTGTTCACAAATATTGAGAACATCAAACTCAAAAGGAGTCCTGGGTATGATTTATATTTTATTCATTTTCCTTGGTGTAAGCGTTACTCAAGCCAAAGACCAAACCTTCGTTGATTTTTTCTCAAGTCAATCCTTAGTTATCCCCGAAACATTAAAAAAAAATAATGTCGATAAAATTGAAGATCTTAAAATTGATGGGTTAATCAATGAAATCAAGAGTGTATTTTGGCGAGCCAACCATGGTTCATTTTTGCTAGGTTCAGGTGAAACTAGAACAAGCGCCATTTACTTTATAAAGGATAAAACTGTTGTTGTTAACTCACTGCGCTCACAGTTTGAGCCCAAACTCACATTGCCGATTTCAGCACTTCATGAGGCTTTAGGAGCCTTAGGCTATAAGGATGAAAACTACGAAATGTCTATTTTACTATACCTGAATACTCTCTCTCAAGCTGAACAAGGTCGCTTTCTTCCTAAAAACTTCGTTTCAAAAAATAACAAAGTTTACTTTTCAAATATAATAAAAAGATATGAAAACACCACTTATCAAATGGCCAAGGGTGGGGGAACCAGTGTTGGCGGAGGCGGTGACGGACTGTCGGTTCAAATCAAGCTAACGGCCTTGTTATTTGCTCAGGTTTTGTGTTCAAAAATAGAAATAAATTGCTCCGGTGATATTCACCACCTACTTTTAAAAAGCCCAATAGAGATAAACCCAAACATCAAAATCGATCATGTAACAGTCACTGAATCCGAAAAACCATTGATACGTGTTCCCTTTTTAAAATGGCTTAATGGAAACTTTAGGACAAAAGAAACCAGCCTATCAACAGAGCAATTTCAAATTTTAAGCGAAATATTACTTAAGGTAAATGGGGATTAACCAATGATGTCCTATGAGATTCTCAAAAACTACTGGATGCGAAAAAAGGAGGATCAACCCTCTTATTCATTAAGGGCCCTCGCCAGAGATATCAAGATTTCCCCCTCTTACTTAAGTGATGTCTTTTCTGGTAAAAAACAAATTTCAGTGAAGGTTTTTAAAAATTTATGTAGAGCCTTAGAGGTAGATACCGACACAATCAACGCTATCAACACAGCTGCTCTTTTTGAAAACCTCCCAAAAGAGTTTACACCTAAAAATATAAATAAATTAAAAATCCTTTCAGGGGGAATCCCCCAGTTCAAGCCCATGTCCAAAAAAAAATATTCTCTACTTAAAAAATGGTACTACGTAGCTATTTTAGATCTTATGACATGTCAAAATTTTAAATCGGATCGAAGATGGATAGCTAAAAGGCTGGGCCTTTTACAGGGAGAAGTCGATGAAGCTCTGGATGTTTTAATAACACTCGATTTAGTTGATATCCATAACAATATTTGGAGAAAAAAAACAGATAAAATTCGATTACCAACCATAAAATCTCAAGCGGAAGTACGGCAATTTCATAAGCAAATGATTGAGAAATCTCTTGATGAACTGAACTCTAAATTGACCCCTCAAGACTTCGACCGCCGTCTAATTACTGGAATCACATTCTCTTGCAATCCAACAGAATTAAAAAGTATGAAGAAAAAGATCAATACATTTTTACATCAACTTACGAGTGACATGATGACCCCTGTTTCATCAGAAGTTTATCAAGTAAATCTACAACTTTTTCCCCTCTCAATCCAACTTAAAGACTAGCCCCTCTCGAGTCCTTAGCTGTTTCTAGCTTGGAACCTACCCTTTTGTTAACTCGCCACAGAAAAAGCTCAAGTTGATACCTAAATTTGAAAATTTATTCTATCTTACCTAAAAGAAGGAAGGCCCATGAAAAAAAAGAAAATCTGGTTGGTTGAAAATATTCATACGATTGCTAAAGAACAATTGGAAAAAGATGGATTTGAAGTGGAATTGAGTTCTTATGCGCCCTCTGAATCGGAACTTATTGAAAAATTGCCGCACTATCAGGCAGTGGGAATTCGCTCTAAAACTGAAATTACAGAAAAAGTTCTAGAGAGCAATCCTCACCTTCTAACCATTGGTTGCTTTTGCATTGGTACAAATCAAGTCAAACTTAAAAAAGCAAATCGATTGGGGATTCCAGTCTTTAATGCCCCTCACTCGAACACCCGGAGTGTTGCTGAAATGGTTTTAGCTGAAATGATCATTTTATCGCGAAAAATTGGAGATAAATCCATGAAAGCCCATAAAGGCGATTGGGATAAAATCGCCGTTGGGTCCTATGAAGTTCGAGGAAAAACATTAGGCATTGTCGGTTACGGACATATCGGAAGCCAACTCAGTGTTCTTGCCGAAGGTTTAGGATTAAAAGTTATTTTTTATGACATCGTTAAAAAATTACCACTTGGAAATGCCCAAAATGTATCAAGTTTAAATGAACTTTTAGCCCAAAGCGACTTCGTAAGTCTTCATGTTCCTAAAACCTTACAAACTGAAAATATGATCACAAACACCGAAATAAATAAAATGAAAAAAGGCAGCTATTTAATTAATGCGAGCCGTGGAGATGTTGTCGTGATTGAAGCCTTAGCCGAAGCACTAAAATCAAAACACCTCGCAGGCGCTGCCATAGATGTATTTCCTTCAGAGCCCGCTTCGAATAAAGAAAAATTTATTTCCCCCCTTCAAGGGCTTGAAAATGTTCTTTTAACACCTCACATTGGTGGCAGCACAGAAGAGGCTCAATATTCTATCGGCTTAGAAGTGGCAGAAAGTTTTAGAAAATTTCTGCGCATTGGATCCACCGCAGGCGCTGTTAACTTTCCCAACGTGGATTTACCTCAACGTTCTGGAACATCACGAATTTTAAATGTTCATCGCAATGAGCCCGGAGTGCTGGGTGAAATCAATAGTATTATTTCTGAAGCGAAAGCAAATATTGAGGCTCAGTATTTATCAACAGATCAAAACATTGGTTACCTCGTCGCTTATATTGAAGGCTCTCAAGCTCAAGATATTGCACAAAAAATAAATCTTCTTTCTCGAAATATTCGAGTTAGGATTTTGTGAAAACGAATATGATTTTTGTTAAGTTGATCCTTATACTTTTTTTCAATTTAATGTTCAACTCAATCACCTTTGGAGATAATAAAATGAAAAGCCCTTCGTGTGATACAAAACCAACAGATGCTGAACTTAAAAAAATACTCTCTCCGGAACAGTACGAAATTGTCAAAAAAAACGGAACGGAGTTGCCTTTAAAAAGGCTTATTGGGATAATAAAAAACAGGGATTTATGTGGATATCATTTCACAAAAACCACTTTTTAGCTCAAAAGATAAATTTGATTCAGGCACAGGATGGCCTAGTTTTACAAAGCCCATCGAATCCAATGAAGTTCTTGAAAAAAAGGATCTTTCTCATGGAATGGTACGCACTGAAGTGAGAAGCCAAACCGCAGACTCTCACTTGGGGCACCTATTCACAGATGGACCAGGCCCTCAGGGGCTCCGCTATTGTATTAACTCTGGCTCCTTAAAGTTTATCCCCCTAGCTGAGTTAGAAAAAAACAACCTACAAGATTTACTTTATACCTTTGAAAAAGCAGATTACGAACAAGCCGGGCTCAAACCTGTAGAATATGCATTATTGGGCGGCGGCTGCTTTTGGGGCGTAGAAGAACTTCTTCGCACTTACAAAGGGGTTCTTGATATTACCACAGGATACGCGGGTGGAGATGCTAAAAATCCAACCTATGAAATTGTAAAAACCGGCAGCTCTAATT
>ERZ795056.7599-NODE-7599-length-10355-cov-4.360874_pt1 | contig 10355 bp, 10 predicted proteins | sample MGYA00375140_ERZ795056 | MGnify/ENA primary metagenome ERZ795056 (study PRJEB30185, sample SAMN05720227) | activated sludge metagenome | isolation source: Anaerobic digester | place: USA | collected 2015-03-09 ...
CGTTTTTTCTTCTTTCCGCAAGGCATAATTTGCCGTCCTTATTTCTTTATCTTGAGGTCAACTACGTTATTCTTAAACTCACGGGAAAACTTGAATGTGGGAACTGTACGTTCCGGTACAGGAACTTTCTCATCAGTTTTGGGATTACGGCCAACGCGGGGTTTACGAGTTTTCAGGCGGAAGGTGCCAAAGCCACGGATTTCTATGTGGTTACCTTCAGCCAGGATGTCCTTGATGCCCTGGAACAGGGAATCAACTACTACTGCGACGTCTTTGCGGATAATCCCGGTATTTTCTGAGATTACCTTTACAAGATCAGCTTTTGTCATGTTTAACTCCTTAAACTTTGTCTGTATTTTAATCTGTGAGTATCAGCGATCAGCCAATAAGATACTCAAAATCCGAACCTTAGCTTTTGTGTCAAGGGAAAAAATGCCGGGAACTGAGTTTGGGATACAGCGCCAGGTTCCAAATGTGCCTTATGTAAAGCACTGGAAGCATTTATGCCCGTAACTGCCCGGATTCGAAATAACCAGTAAAACGCTACCAAACTCTCTGATCTCGTTTATCGGGGTCTTTTCGCCATATTAAAACTGAATTAGACCTCATGGCTGATGCTGATACACCCTACTCTGGGAGCTGGCTAAAGAATAAGCTTTACAAAACTGCGGTCTGATCCAGACTGGACGCATATATGATGGACGGTCATAAGAATATGAAAGATAACACACATGAAGATCAAAAGGGATTTGATAATCTGCAAGAGCAGCTATACCTGAGTGCTGTGAAAATGTTCAAGCTTCAGAGTATAGCCAGAGAGATAGTCAATCAGGTGATTCTGGACATTGCATTAAAGCAGGATATGAAACCGGTTGCAGATATACAAACGGTATTGGAACAGGCCGCTGAGCCATACTTTAATGAGCTCTGGATGTTTTGCTATCGATACGCTGTAATGCTGGTTAAACGTGACGACGCGGCTCAAGATATCGCCGCAGAAGCGATAGCCAGTCTGTATAAATGCAAATGCGAGGTGGAGTTCATTAAAGGCTGGCTTAAACGTACTGTGTTTAACCAGGCTCAGAATTTTCTTAAACGCGAGCATCGGGACAGCGAGTTGGAAGCTCTGAAGGCTGCCGAGAATCTAGTAAATGATGTCCCCCTGGATGAAAATGAATTGGACAAGAAACTCAGCCCCAAAGACATCCGGAAATATCTGAGTAAGGCCGATTACGGCACTTATCAAAAAATCAGGAGCTATCCAAATCTGAAGTCTTATGCAGAGGCTGAGGGCATCAATCATCAAAGCGCTCGTCAGCATAAACAAAGAGTAATGCACAATCTGAAGCGTAACTACTTGGTGGCACATGGTTGGATGGGAACCCCCATAATCCTCAGTTACCGTCAGCTGGCCAATATACACCGCTTTCTGAAGACTTTGGTGGATAGTGCCAAAACCGGTAGCCTGAGCAAACTAAGCAAGTATTGCTCCAAAGCCCTTATTCCCAAGTTTGAAGAAACCATGTATAATCTGAAGGAAGTTAGCGATTGGGGCATTACCAGCGCGGGTGGGATGCATTATGAGTTATTGATACTGGATGCCAGCGGTTTTCCCAAACCCCTGATGTATATCTTGAATATATCAATCAACAAAGGCAATGCGATCCGCATCACAGCTTTCAGGCAGGCACGAATGATGTCTATCATCCCTGCTGAGCAAGCTCCACCGATCCCCGTGGAAAAGGGAGTATGCCCACTTAGTCTCGAAGAGATCAAGCAACTACTGCATATATAAACTACCGGCCAGGAATCAAACCTTAGTTTAGGACGTTATACAACACACGTCCCAAGAGAAGGATCAGCGCCAGGATGAAGACCTGTTTGATAAGCTTGTTTCCCCGTAATACTACCATTCTGGAACCCAGCAGGTTGCCGGCAATGCCACAGAGCGCTGCGGGTATCGCTATCGGGTAATATATTTTCCCCGCTATAGCAAAGGTGATCACAGCAGCTATGTTTGAAGCAAGATTAACCACTTTGGTATTGCCGTTTGCCCTGATGAACTGGTAGTGTAGCAAGGCTGAATATATCAAGATCAGGAAGGTACCTGTGCCGGGGCCAAAAAATCCATCATAGAATCCCACAATCAACCCTGCCATTCCTCCCAAAAGAAGTCTGTAGCCAAGTTTTAGTAGGTGTGCTCTGTCGCTAAAACCGAGATTCTTGTTAAACAAAGTAATAACGGTGATCAGCGGGATGAGGATGATCAACAGATAGTTCAGGAAGGAAGCGGAAACCACCAAAGCAGTGCTAGCCCCAAGATAAGAACCGATCAATGCAAGGACTGCGCTGAGCAGAGCCACTGGCACGTCTATCATCCCGGCCCGGAAATATCTGGCGGTAGAGAAGATAGTGCCCGAGCAGGATGAAAACTTGTTGGTTCCCAGCGCGATGTGAGGGGGGATTCCTACACTCCAGTAAGCCGGCAATGAGATAAGTCCACCCCCGCCAGCGATGGCATCGATAAAACCAGCAAGAAAGATGAAGGGTAATACGATAGCGTAGTCCAAAGGACTGAGGATGATGTTCATTACAATTCCGCCTTAAACTCCAGTTTCAAGTTGTGATTGCCTTTATCCGCGGGATACTTCGAGAATCGGTATTCCAAGCTGAAGCTGCTGTAGCTGTTTATCCGATAGATGCCCAATAGCTGCGCGTCGCTGACAAATCCTTCTCGTTTTTGAGGTAAAAAAGCCAGAAATGAGGAGCCTTCCCGAAAGTTGTAGCCCAGGGAAAAGCGTCCAGAGACTCGGTATTTCTGTTTGAAGATACTACGCCATGCGGGGGCTAAACTAAGGCTATGGAGGCGATAGTTTTGCGCTGCATCGGTTTGTTTCTCTCCAGTGTCTGCTATGTAAGCAAGCTCCAGAGTGGCAGTATTGGCAGCAGAAAAGTTCTTTTCGGTGGAGCTCTTTACATGCCAGAGTCGGGTAAGTGAATCGTAACGGCTTTCTTTCAGCTTTTCATTTATGATCTCGAAGCGGTTATTCAATCCCCAATATCCTTTTAGATCCAGCTTCAGGGCATAGATGCCATTGTATGAACGCTCAGCGCTCTGATAGCGGCGATCCAGATCCCGGCCCTGCTCGGTACTGAGGTTTGCAATTATACGTCCTTGATATATATCCAGCCAGAGGTTTTGCAGATAACTCTGGCGGCCATAAATGGTATGATTTTCCTCAAAGCTGTACTCGGGTAGAAACAACCAGGTACCTGCCTTGGGGTTTGTATCCCTCTGCTCTGTGCCGTTCAGGCTGATGTCACTGTGTACTTTTTGCCAGATGGGAGCTTTCAGATAGAGCCCGGGTTTCAGATAAATGCTTGCCAGGGCCGTAATCTCCGTGGAGAGGACGCCATCTTGTGAAGTAATGTACTCATAGTCATAATCACCAGTATCCACCATTACTCCAGTACTGTCGTAGTAACCAAGGCCCTGGCCGACATAGATAAGATCCCGGATCTTTGGGAAGAACTCTGTTTGGTTCAATTCATAGTTGTTGATCAAACTAAGGGAGCCCTGCAGGAGGTCGTGTGAAGCCCTCAGTCTTAGCAAGTCATAAGAGCTTTCAGGATTGTCTATGGATTGGGGATTCTGCATTACACGATGGCTGCACTCCAGGTCCAGGCTGTGCTTATTCCAGGTTCCGCTGTGGCGAATAATATATGTATCAGAGCTGCTAGCCTTTTTCCATTTGTCGATCCGGAAATCTGAATTGTCGTGGGAAAAGCTGATCTGGGTACTCTGCTTTTCACTCTGGTAAGCCAGAGCAGGCTGCATGCGGTAATATCTGGTATCGGGAATGTCTGGTGCGTCGTTGATCATGCTGTTCATCAGACCAGTCATACTCAATTCCAGAGGCAGGTAGCGCCAGCGTAGCTCCGCATTGTGATAGTGCAGGGTTCCGGCCATCTCTCCGCTTTGATCAGAAATGGTGCTTTGCCAACGAGTGGAGGGAAGCACACTCCAGGCATCGGTTTCTGAGGTGAAACGCAGAGCTTTCTGTACGTACAGTCCATCCAGATCGCGCCAACGCAGGAGAAGGTTGGGGCGCCAGAATTGCCCCCGAAGATTCATACTAAAATCAAGTGTGGATTGCGCCAGGGAATCAGCCGTTACCAGAGTGGAAAAATCGTGCTCCGGATTACCCTCAGAACTGAACCTATATGTATCAGGCAATCTGTGTTCTGCCAGGATTCCGAGTTCCAACGGGCTTTCCGGCTCAATGTATTTTAGATAAGCCGAAGCGATGCCACCGGCGTTATCATTGTCATCCAGATCAGACAAGCTGTTGCGATCGTTATTGCTGTACAAGGCATCAATGCCGCTCTGCCAGCCGCCGGATTGCCAGGCCAGACTAACATCCATGTTGCTACGCTTTACTGGAGGGCTTAGCCTTTTCGCGATGATGTGCGTACCGTTTCCGGTACCAACCCACCGGAATCGATCGACCGAAAACTCGGTGTAATCGCCCATTCCTGAACCTACATAACTGAAGATCAAGTTATAGATAGCGCTGCTATCGCCCCAGGCGTACTCATAATAGGTGACACCTTCAGGGCTGATCAAGCGGACGTAGGATCCGCTCCCGGGGTCTGTTTCCATGATACCGGAGCTGTACACATCACTGTCACCGGCCGCGCTGAGGCTGTCCAGATCGTTATCATCAAATTCAAATGGCAGGGGCTTATCCTTGGCATCAAGTTGATGGATCAGATGGGCGGATACGTAAAAATGCTCTCCCAAGTTCACTTTACTCCCTGCGAAGTAAGTTGACTGACTGTAGTTTTCCTCCGAGTACTGGAAATACACATGCACAATATTTACAGATGTTACCATGCGGCGAAACATGATGGAGCCCTCTGCGTAATCGATGTAGTAATCTGTGCCTCGCTCCAGCCGCTCGCCGTCCAGATACACTTCTTCGCTGCCTGCTACCACGATGAAGCTGCGTTGGTAGGAATTGGCAGATAGATAGTATGGCCCCTGTTTTCCATCAATGATGCCCATGGACTGGCTGGCCCGTTTCCCACTACCAGCGCTATATGCAGCCAAGGCTTCATGATCACCTTTGTAAGATGCTGAGATTCCCTCAATCTTAGTCTGGTACCTCAAGTATTTGCTGTCTTCCAGGCTGAGGTCCAGATCTCCCATGCCAATTTGCCAGCGAGGTGAATAAACCCTGATAAACACACGGTCTAGACTGGAGAGTTCTTTAGAATCCCCTTCCGGACTCAATTTGCTCTGGCTATCAGAGAGTCGCGCTTCGATCTGTACGTCTTTGCTTAGTTCTCCACCCAGATTCACATATAACGACTGCAGAAGATCTGTTTCCCCGCTCTCAGAAAAACTGAGCGCGAAGGTCTTGCTTCCAGAGATCTGGAGACGAGAACTCCCGGTAAAAATGTTTTGCCTGGGGCTCATTACCTTGCTGCTATCGCTAAACTCAAAGCTTTCGTAGGTAAATACCGGCTTCGTGAACTCGGGTGGGATGATTAGGTAACTGATACTGATCATTCCCGTATCTGGAAGGTGTTTCAGGTGCAGGTAGCCTGACTTGTAGTCGATGGTATAATCACGATAGGGGAGTAAACTCAAGCTATCAGTTCGAACGCTTTCGCTGCGACTTATGATGCCGGAGTGACTAAGCTTGTAGTCAAGCTGGCGGCTATTGAGGCGGATCAGTTCATCGATCACATATTCGCCAGCCCATAGCTCCAAAGGAATCAGCAGCAGGCCCAGCAAGACAAGCTTGGGCATTATAGCGGATGGATTACGTATGTAACAACTCCCCAGATTACGAAATCGACATCTTCATCGATGGGAATGGGGTCAAACTCCTCATTTTCTGGGATCAAGAAGTAGTTGCCCTGTTCAATCTTCAATCGCTTCAGGGTGAATTCTCCATCCACGATGGCCACTATGATGTTATTGGAAGTGGCCTCCAGTGCCCTGTCCACGATCAATAAATCCCCCGGGATAATCCCGGCATTCTTCATCGAGTAGCCGTCTGCTCGCATAAAAAAGGTAGCGGATGGATGACGGATGAGGTGCTCATTCAGATCTAGTAATCCCTCAATGTAATCCTGCGCAGGGGACGGGAATCCGGCAGGAACATTTGTCCCCAACAGAGGGCGTTTGAGCTTCTGAACCTCTTGGAAACGATAAATCGCCTTAATCGAACCGTCAGACTTGATACTTTTTGAATTCATACAGGGCAAAAAACAGGCGGACAGTGTTGCTGCCCGCCAGTTTATCTCGCAAAGTCTATTTGGGTAAGCTCTTCAGGATGCCTTGAACCTGAGCGCCGTAGGTACTGTCATTTTGAATGCGTTCAAAATCGGCACGTGCGGAAGGATAATTCTTCTGTTGCAGATAGGCCACCCCGCGCAACATACGGGCAGCGGCGTTATTTGCCTGAGAGCTCAGCACCATCGTGCTGTAGGTGATTACCTTACCCCAGTTTTTAGCTCCGTTGTAATGACTTGCCAGGGTAAGGGCAGTGTTGGGATCACGGTCGATGTTTACAGACTTCTCCAGATACTCAGCCATCTTGGCAGAATTTCCCAATTGTTGGTAGTTTTGTCCAATCTGCTTGTAAACCAGAGACAAGGTTTCGGAATCAGGATTAGTGCCAGCGAGCTTCTCCAGATAGGTATTTGCTTTGCTCCACTGATTGCTGGAACGGTAGAAATTTCCCAAACGGGTGTACATGTCTGCGTCTTCGCGTAGTGAAAGAGCTTTCAGGTATGCAGTCTCGGCTGCGGTGAAATCCCGTTTCGCATTGTAGTTGTCGGCCAGCATGACATATGCTGCAGCGCTGTTTGCCACTTCAGCGTAATCACTCAAGACTTCAAACGCCCGGACGTCATCCTTCAAGTTATCGCTTAGCACGTGAAATTTAGCATTGAGAATGCCTTCATTATTGGGATCCCTTTTGAGGATTTCGTCATAGTATTCCACTGTTTTCTCATACTTGGCAGCTTTTTGAGCTACTATAGCCATGTTGTTGTAAGTCCCTAGTATGTCACGATCCAAATCTTCCTGTGTGATAACGACGGGAGTGTGGCTTTTGTAAATATCCAGAGCGCTTTGATAATTCATTAAGGCTTCTTCATAGAGTGTGATATCCATGTTATCGTATGCCAGATCGGCATGACTCTTGGCGATATTCATCTTCATGATTTCCATGTTGTAAGCCACAGAATCTGCTTCAGAGGCTGTGGGGGCAGCTTCGTTGAAAAGATCCCAAGCGTTTTGGAACGCTACGATGGCAGCGTCATACATTTTATCCTGATACATGTCCGCACCCTCAGTGGCGGCTTCACGGGCCAGGGCTAAAGGGTTACGCACGGGTTCGATTACCTCTTCTTCGACAACCTGCTTATTTGAGGAGCAGGCGCTCAGGGCTACGAGAACCAGTAGAGCTACGAGAGCGAAATATCTTCCTTTCAGCATTAAATCCTCCAGATTTCTTTCTGTTTACACGCTGTATGAAGCTGCTTATTTGTCAACTGAAAAAAGGGTTGAATACCACATCTCTAACGAATTGCTAATAAGAAGTGTAAAAAGAGCTACATCACCTATGTATAAGATATAATTATTGTTACAGGCAATCTGTGTCCACACGATGGCTAACTAAATGCAAAAAAGACCATGAAATGGTGATTTTTTGGTTGACAGAAAATCTAAGCCCGCGTTTTGATAGAACAGAATATCTCGAACGCTTATCGAAACTACAACAGGAGGTAAAATGAGCAGAGATGAATTAGTAAAAAAGATCGCGTCCGACACCGGCATTACCCAAAAGGCTGCTGGTCTTGCTCTCGCTGCCGTACTTGAAGGCATCACCATGACCCTCAAGAAAGGCGGAAAGGTTTCCTTGGTTGGTTTTGGCTCCTTCAGCGTTGCACACCGCAAAGCTCGTAAAGGCATCAATCCCAAAACCAAAGCTCCTTTGAAAATCCCGGCACGTAAAGTTCCCGTTTTCAAAGCTGGCAAAAAACTCAAAGACGCTGTCAAAAAATAAGCTAATTATTTGTTTTGACATCCTGATTAGGCAGAGCTTCGGCTCTGCCTTTTCGATTGGTGGGCTTTGTCGTCAATCTCCGCCCTCCAGGCTGATTGAGACTTGGTCAACGGCCTGATCTTTGGGAAGTTAATGAATGACCTTCGATACCGGCAATAGATATATCATTGCCAGCTTCTTTTCCAGAAAGTCAAGCCCAGAGTTCTTCAATTCTTCCAGAGCGAACAGGATATCTTCTTCATCCGCTTCGCCCATGATTACATTGCCGTACCCTGTTCGCATCGCCGCGCTATCCTGAAAACTAACAAAAAGCGGGATGTCATAGAGCATCTTTTGTCCCAGGCTTTCCCCACTGAGCACGATGGTTTCTGAGATTCCTGCCTCTGCAAGAGCCAGGATTACGTCGTCGAGATATTTATCGTTGTAGAGATGAAAAATCATGTACATTATGTGGCTCCTTAGTCCTTCACTTTCAATTCATTGGCTCGTTTCAGGCCATACTTTACCAGCACTGGGCCCACCAGCATGATCAAAAATGTGGTGGCGGTCATCACGCTGATAATCTGATTGGCTTGATAATCCAGCCCCAGATCGCCAAGCACTTTTGCTGCTCCCAGAGTAAGTCCAATGGCTACCCCTGCCTGAGAAAGCAGGGTGAATCCAAGGTTCTTGGTTACTTTTTCCGAGGCTTTGGCCAGCTTCCCACCCCACAGTGCCCCGTAGTATTTCCCCAGAGTTCGGAAGGCGATATAGACTATGATCAGCCAGGCATAACTCCTGATCATGCTAAAATCCAGCTTTGTGCCGATCATGACAAAGAAAAGCAGATACACCGGTGGTGACCACTGAGTGAGTGCGTTTGTGAACTTTCTGGTAATAATGCCGTTGGTATTGGTCATCACTATAGCCGCACTCATACAGAGCAGGATGGGGGAAATGGCAAACAGCTCAGCCAGGGAACACATTAGAAACAGGCTACCCAGGGAGTAAATCAGAAAGAGGGATTGATCGTGCAGATATCTGCCTATCCGTACCAAGAGATAACCAAAGGAAGCTCCAAGGACTAATTCCAGCGTGATATCCCACAATGAATGCAGAATCGCCGCTTCCACGCTGATGTTCTGCGATCCCAGCATGATACCCGCCAATGGCACAGCCAGGGAATACAAGATCAAGGCAAAGATATCATCCAGACCCATCACGGCAAATAGCGTGGAAGTAAGCTCTCCCTTTGCCTGGTATTGTCTGATCACATCCACTGTTCCGGCCGGAGCTGTAGCACATGCCAGAGCGCCATAGATGATTCCCATGGGGATGCTTTTTAACACGATGGCAGTGGCCACACCCGTCACCAAAAACGCGATTCCGGCTTCCATGATCACGATGATCACTATCTTGCGCCCCATCTTGCGCAAATCGCGAAAGCGTAACTCACTGCCGATGTTGAAGCCGATTAGGGCTAGGGTAAGGACGTTTATAAAGCCAAGCTGAGCCAGCTCAATACTATCTACATAGTGCAGGATAGAAGGTCCAAACAAAGCTCCAGTGATTATGTAACCGATGATGATGGGAACCTTGATGTAAGAAGCTCCTCTCCCGGTTAGGATGGAAAAGAGCATGGCAACGCCAAAGAACGAAAGGATATGCGTGCTATTCAAAACTGCTGCTGATCAACGTGTTACTTTCAGGAGATTGTACATAGCCGTTGAATCTGCGGCCTGTATCAGCTCTTCGATAAAATCAGGATTTCTGAGGCGCAACATCAAGCGGGAGAGCAGCCGAATATATTCCTTATCCTGGGTGTCCGAAGCCACGATCATAAAGACGATTTTCACCTTTTCCTTATCGTCGCTGCCATAATCCATGCCATCCTTGATTCTGGCGAAGGCCACTACGAAATCATCGACTCCAGAGCAGCGACCATGGGGAATGGCTATCGAGTGTCCTATCGCGGTATTGGCTTTGTTTTCGCGTTCCAGGACAGCTTTCCGCACTGCGACAGGATCCTTGATGGCGGGATCTTGCAGAAGCATCGTAAGCATGAGTTCCAGCAGTTCTTGCTTGGTGCAGGGAACCAAATCCAATACTCTATCGAGACTTAGATAGCTTGATAACTCTAAAGCTTGAATCATAATGTGTTAGCATCCTCTTCCGTATATTTAGGTCCGCATACTCCCGGCACCGGCATCTGTCAACCTCTTTTATGGTTAACAAAGACCTATCTGCTCGCAGGTCAGATGGTTACATTTGGTGTTAGGAACTTTGAGC
>ERZ795056.7602-NODE-7602-length-10351-cov-24.947261_pt1 | contig 10351 bp, 10 predicted proteins | sample MGYA00375140_ERZ795056 | MGnify/ENA primary metagenome ERZ795056 (study PRJEB30185, sample SAMN05720227) | activated sludge metagenome | isolation source: Anaerobic digester | place: USA | collected 2015-03-09 ...
CGGGTGGTGGGTCGTGGTCAGGCGGACTCGCGCGGGGAGTTTGTGATCGCCGAGCTGCCAGCGGGAGCGCTGCGGGTGGTGGTGGACTCGACCCGGGGCCGTGCCAGCGAGTCCGTGGAGACCACCGCCAGCACCGAGACCCGCGTGACTTTGGACCTGCACTAGTCGCCTGGACCTGCGCTAGTCGCCGTGAACGCGCAGGAGGTCGTAGGCCTCCTCGTCGGTCATCTTGTCGAGCTTGCGCTTCATCATCTGCTTTTTGAGCGGGCCCGCGTGGTCGTACAGCAGCTTGTTTACCAGGTGGTCGTACTCATGCTGGATGGCGCGGGCAAAGAAGCCCTCGACGTCCAGGGTGAAGCGCTGGCCCTCTAGGTCCATGGCGTGGACGCGCAGCTTCAGCGAGCGCTTGACCGAGACAAAGATGCTGGGGAAGGACAGGCAGCCCTCCTCTTTGACATCGGTGTCCGCCGACAGGTCTTCCAGCACCGGGTTAATAAACACCAGGGGCGGCTCGGTGGCCGCGCGGCCAGCAGCCACGGGCTCGATGATGAAGATGCGCTCTAGCGCGCCGACTTGGATGGCGGCTAGACCGGCACCGTTGACGTCGCACATCGTCTCCATCATGTCGGCGACCAGGGTGCGCACATGGGCGTCGATGGTCGTGACCTCGCGGGTCGGTTGACGGAGGATGGGCTGCGGGAATCGAACAATCTTTCGTATCGCCATAAGAGCCTCGGACGCTAACGTGCAGCGCGGGGTTTTTCAAGCGACCTGACGCGCCCCTTTGGCGCCAAAGCCGCTGCTGCAAAAAATTCTACCTTAGGCTTTAGGCGCGGGCGGCATCGGATGGAAGGGCAAGACCTGCTGTCACCCAGTGCTCATCGAGCGCTCACCGGCTGCCCGGACTGCCAGGGATGCGACAACGCCGTGGTCAGGTCGGGCAGCTTCGTGTTAAGGACTTTCGGATCAAAACTGCCGTGTCAAAACCGCCTGTACTGAAACTTATTCGCTACGCAGACACCACCATCCCGACTGAGCACGGGGCTCTGCGCACCATCGTTTACCGTCAAGCGCCGCCGCCGGGCTCGCAGTCGCCGCTGCTGGTGCCGATGCAGGACGAGCACCTGGCCATCATCGCTGGCGAGGTCACCGGGCAGTCTGGGGTGCTGTGCCGTGTACACTCAGAGTGCTGGACGGGCGAGACGCTTGGGTCGCTCAAGTGTGACTGTCGGGCGCAGCTGGACGCGGCGCTGGCAGCGATTGTGGCAGCGGGCACCGGCGTGGTGGTTTATCTGCGGCAAGAGGGTCGCGGCATCGGTCTTGGCAACAAGATCCGCGCTTACGAGCTACAGAGCCATGGCCGCGATACCGTGGAAGCCAACACCGACCTGGGGTTTGAGCCCGACCTGCGCAGCTACGACCTGGCCGCCGCAATCCTGCACGACCTGGGCGTTCAGTCGGTGGTGCTGCTGACCAACAACCCCGACAAGCTGCGCGAGCTGCAAGCGGCAGGAGTGCCGGTCACCGAGCGGGTGCCGCACTGGGTCTCTGATCAAAAACACAACCGGGACTATCTGGAAGTAAAGCGCCAGAAGCTCGGTCACCACAGCTAATCAGCAAGGGCGCAGCGGGCCAGCGGGCCAGGCGCCACTTTGGAGAGCACAACGATGGGGAATTCGACCGCGACAGTTGAGGGCGTCCGCGCCGCTCTAAAAGAAGTCATCGAGCCGACGCTGGCCCGCGACGTGGTGTCGCTGGGGATGATCAAAAAGATCGAGATCGATCGCGACGCCGCCTTTATCACGGTGGAGATACCCACGCCGGTCTATCGCGATCGCGAAGGCCTGGAGAAAAAGGTCCACGCCGCGGCGTGCAAGGCGCCGGGGATCAAAGATGCGCGGGTGCTGATCAGCGTCAATGTGCCGATGGGAAATCGCGGCGCGGCGACGCGGCTGCCCTCGGTGCGCAACGTGATCGCGGTGGCGGCGGGCAAAGGCGGCGTGGGCAAGTCGACGGTGGCTACGAACCTGGCGCTGGCGCTGCGGCAGCACGGCGCGCGCGTGGGTCTGCTTGACGCGGACATCTACGGCCCCAGCGTACCGACGATGCTGGGCGAGCCCGAGCAGCAGCCTGAGACGCGCCCCGGCAACAAGATCGGCCCGGCGATTTACTACGGCATGCCGGTGATCTCGGTCGGCTTTTTTACCGAGCGTGAAGGCGCAGTGGTCTGGCGCGGCCCCATGATCCACAAGCTGCTGCAGCAGTTCCTAGAGGACGTGGACTGGGGCGATCTGGACTATCTGGTGGTCGATCTGCCGCCGGGCACGGGCGATGCGCAGCTGTCCTTGTCGCAGCTGATTCCGCTGACCGGCGCGGTGATCGTGGGCACGCCGCAGGAAGTGGCGCTTATCGACGTGGAAAAAGCGGTCAGCATGCTCAAGAAGGTCGAGGTACCGATCCTCGGCGTGATTGAAAACATGTCCTATTACATCTGCCCCACCTGCGGGCACCACGACGAGATCTTCTCGCGCGGCGGGGCCAAGAAGCTGGCCGAGACGCTGAAGGTCAGCTTTTTGGGCGAGGTGCCGCTGGACCGCAAGGTTCGCTACGGCGGCGATGTCGGCAAGCCGGTCGTCATCGGCGCGCCCGAGAGCGAGCACGCGCAGATCTTCATGGAAGCCGCGCAGCGCGTCGCCGAGAGCGTCATGAAAGTGGTCATGGCCGGCCCGCGTCGTCCGGCAGGCCTGGTCCAGATTCGCTAGCTCCGCCCACCTTGACCGCGCGCACTTTTGGGCGCGGTCGATTTCCTTCTGCACATTTTCTCGTCGCCAACTTGGGCTTAGGTCAGCTGCACGCGCGGCCACTGTCGCTGCGCTGGGCTACTATCTGCGCCCATGTTGACTTATCTGCGCATCAGCAACTTTGCCATCCTTGATGAAGTCGAGCTGACCTTTGGCAGCGGCATGACGGTGCTTACCGGCGAGACCGGCGCGGGCAAGTCGCTGGTCTTAGATGCGGTCGCGCTGCTGCGCGGCGGACGGGCCAGCGCCGAGATGATCCGCACCGGGGCTGACGAGGCGCGGATCGAAGCAGTATTCGCGCCGCTCCCCGGCAGCAGCGCGGAAGAGGCCTTGCGCGAGCGGATGCTTAAGCTGGGGCTAGAGACGGCGCAACTGCGGGACGAGGGCCTGGTGGTGCGCCGCGTGGTCGGTCGCAGTGGCCGCAGCCGCATCCACATTGCCGGTCAAATCTCGACGGTGGCTGTGCTTAGCGAGCTGTGTGGCAGCCTGATCGACATCAGCGGCCAGCACGAGCACCAGAGCCTACTGGAAGTCAGCCAGCACCTGCGACTGCTCGATCGCTCGGGGGTGCCGGCGGAGCTTCTGGCGAAGATGGCGACGGCCTTTGACGCGCTGGTGCAGAGCAGCGCGGCGCTGCAGGCGGCCTCTCAAGACGAGCGGGCGCGAACCGACCGGGAGGAGTTTTTGCGCTTTCAACTGCAAGAGCTGGAAGCTGCTGCGCCGCAGCCGGGCGAGGATGAAGCGCTGCGGGCGGAGCAGAAGCGGCAGCGCTCGGTCGAGAAGCTGCTGACGGCAGCGCGGCGGGGGGAGACGTGCTTGTACAGCGCCGAAGGCAGCGTGCTGGATCAGCTGGGGATGCTGCTGCGGGACTGGCATGAGGCGGCGGCGCTAGATCCCGAGCTGCAGACGCTGTCGGCGCAGGTGCTGGAGGCGCAGGCGCTGCTGGACGATGTGGCGCACCGGGTGCGTCGCTATGCCGATGGGCTGGCCGCCGATCCGCAGCGACTGCAGGAAGTGGAAGATCGACTGCACCTGCTGGGTCGCTTGCTGCGCAAGCATGGGCCGGACTTGGCAACGCTGCTGCGCAAGCAGGCCGAGATGCAGGAAGAGCTAGAGGCGCTGTCGCAGCATGAGGAGCGACGGGCGCAGGCGCTGCAAGCGGTGGACAAGGCGCGTGCCGAGGCGCAAAAAATCGCCAAGCAGCTGACGCAGGCACGGCAAAAAGTGGCGCTGCGCTTGGCCGAGCAGGCCGGCGAAGCGCTGGGAGAGCTGGCGATGAGCGGGGCGCGGTTATTGCCCAAAGTGGAAGGGCGCGCGGCGGGCAAGGGCGATGACCCGGCGCTGCTGTTCTCGGTGGACGGCGAAGTTCGGCGGCTGTCGCGTGAGGGCTGGGACCGCTGCGAGCTGCTGCTGTCCGCCAATCCGGGCGAGGAACTGCGACCGCTGCATCGCATTGCCTCGGGCGGTGAGCTGTCGCGGGTGATGCTCGCGCTGCGGCGCATCTTGGGCCAGGCCGATCAGGTGGCGACGTGCGTGTTTGATGAAGTCGATGCGGGTATCGGTGGCGCGACGGCGGATCGGGTCGGGCGGCAGATTCGCGCGCTGGCGCAGAACAAGCAGGTGCTGTGCATTACGCACCTGGCGCAGATCGCGGCGTACGGGGATGACCACTTCCGGGTCGAAAAGCAGGTCGAAGAGGGGCGCACAGCGACGCGGGTTCGTCCTCTGGATGCGACCGAGCGGCGGGAGGAGATTGCGCGCATGCTCGGGGGCGCGCGGGTGACGGCCAAGAGTCGGGCGCACGCGGACGAGCTATTAAAAGAAGCGCGGTAAAGGGCAGGGGGCGGTTAGGAGCGGACGCCCCAGTGCAGCTTGGTGCGCAGCAGGTCGAAAAACGAGCGCGAGCGGGGCCGGAACACGGACAGCGGAGCGTCGGCGCAGGTGACTTGGACGATGTCGCTGGGCTCTAGCAGCTGGTTCCACTGGCCGTCGATGGTCAGCAGGATGCTATCGGCGTTGCGACCGGGGCGGACCTCGATCAGCGAGTGCAGCCGGGTCACCAGCGGGCGCGCAGTCAGAGTGTGCGGACAGATCGGCGACAGCACCAGCGCATCCATGTTCGGCATCAGGATCGGCCCACCCGCCGCCAGGTTGTATGCCGTCGAACCAGTCGGCGTCGAGATGATGAGGCCATCGGCGCGGTAGGTCGTGACGGCATCGCCATCGATATAGGTATCCAGCTCGAACAAGCGGGCCTGCGCGGGCTGGCTGAGGACGACATCGTTTACGGCGGTGCGCTCGATTAGCAGGTGCGGGGCTAGCTCTGCGGTGGACAGCGGTGGGCTGCCGGGACGGGCGCGCTGCTTGTCGGGGGGCAGGCGGTAGACGCGGCAGCGCAGGCGCTGGCGGCTCTCGGTCGGAAGCTCACCGGCCAGCGCGGCTTCGAGCGTGGCCACTGCATCTTCAGGCGAGCAGCAGGTCAAAAACCCAAGGTGCCCCAGGTTGATGCCAAGCATCGGCACTTGCTGTTCGCGCAGCACGCCCGCGCCGTAGAGCATGGTGCCGTCGCCACCCAAGACCACCAGCAGCCGCAGACCTGCGGGCAGAGCATCCTCGCTGGCGGTGGTCATGTAGTCGGGCACGGGGATGCGATCGCGCAGCACCACCTCGGCGTGACCGCGCTGACGGAGCCAGTCCACCAGGCGCTTGCATAGCTGTAGGGCATCTGGCTGGTCGCGCTTAAGCAGGAAGCCGATGGTTGACATGCTGTTCCTTGGGCGGGCGGTGCGTTATTCGGCAGAGCTACTGGTCGGGAGGGTCGGGCGCTTCTCGGGGGCCGGACGAGGGCGGGTCAGGTCGGTAGTACCCCGGTCGCGGAGGTACTCGAGGAAGGCCTGGGCTGCGGGCAGCTCGATGGTGGGCAGCTGATCGAGTAGTTCGCGCACCTGGCGTCGCAGGATCTCGCTGGGTCCATCGGCTGGGGCAGCGGTGCGTGGTAGCAGCACATCGTCCTCGGGCGGTGGCGGCACTTCACCCCACGGCGGTGGCTCTTCGGTAGTGATGCCGTCCCGACGGAACCACTCTTGGATGTGCCAGTGAAGCAGCTCGCCGCGATAGGAAAACCAGCGCTCTCGCTCGACCGGGTAGTTGAGCAGCGCGTCCTTGAAGCGACGGAACGCGCCCTTACCGTCGATGCTGATAATCAGTCGGTCGCGCAGCACCGGGTCGGTTACACCGACGACAAAGCGCTCCATCCACTTGTACTGCTCGCGTGAGGAGGCGGGCTCGACCCGAATGAACGCGTCGCCGCCGGACATGACCCGCGTGCGCAGCTCTTGTGAGCCGGGCGCGGCGTCGACCAAGGTGATTACTTCACCAGTGCGTGAGTCGAGAAAGCTCTCGGTGTCGGGCGCGTTGCGCTCTACAGCCGTCTCTAGCTCAGCCCAGCGGACCGCTATCACTCGCATACCAAATTGCTCCGCTCCGAGGAGGACGCTGGCGCAGCCGAGGTTGATTGCAGCGCTTTTGCACACGTTGCAGCTACGACAAGGCTGCGCAATCGATCTGGGATGGCTGGTAACGTCACTCGGGAAAGTTCCTTAAGAACAGGCCACAGCTGTGGGCCGTACAAAACAGGTTCCAAGACCGCAAACCAAACAATAATCAAACAACAAGACGGCTTAGGCGCTTTGGGGACCTGCGTACAAAGTCCCAGCAGCGAACTTGATCTTCAAGGCTAAGCGCATCCGGAAGGGAATTCAATACGAGAACCTGCCGAGAGCGCAGTCCCACAACACCGGCTGCGGCTTCGGGGTGATCGGCAAAAGGCTAGCCATCGCGGGAGGTTTGGCGCGGCAGGCAGGTATTGCTAGCGCCGCGCGGGGTGCTCGGGATACACCGCTAAAACTCTTATGCGTAGTGGCGGTCAAGCTCATGCTCCTGCTGTGGCGACTCCGGCGCTGGTGCTGCGGGCCCAGGCTTATGGCGAGTCCGATCGCATCGTGACGCTGCTGACAGCGACGCACGGCAAGGTCACGGCGTTGGCGCGGGGGGCTCGCTCAAGTCGCAAGCGGTTTGGGGCGGCACTGTCCCCGTTTGGCTTTGGCGAAGCGATGCTGCGTGAGCGGCGCGGCCAAGACCTGTGGCTGCTGGAAGATCTGCACTGCAGTCGCGGCTTTTCGCACCTGCCGCAAGAGCTGAGTCGCTACAGCCACGCCTGCTACGCCTGCGAGCTGTGCCTGCATCTATGTCCACCGCACGAGCCCGAGCCGCGTGTGCTTCAGCTGACGCTGCAGCTGCTGGAGCTTTTGGATGGACTGCCGCTAACCGAGCGGGCCTCAGCCGAGCCGCTGCGGATTTTTGAGCTGCAGCTGCTTCAGGCAGTGGGACTTGGGCTGCAGCTAGATGAGTGTGCCGCCTGCGGCCAGCCGGTACCCGAGCAGGCCGGAGAGTCGGTGGAGGAAGGTGGGCCAGACTTTGGCGCGGAGCCCGAGGCGCTGCTGCCGCTGGATGTCTCACGCGGTGGGATCTTGTGCCTCGAGCGCTGCTGGCTGGGACCGGTGCCGACGCACCTGGGGCCACTGGGAGGCGGGCTTTCGGCAACGGTGCGCCAGGCACTGCAACATCTGTCGCGCTGCGAGCTGTCCGATCCGGCGGTGCGCGCTCTGTCGCTGCCACCCTCGGTCGGGCGGGCATGCAAAGAAATCTTGCTGACGATCATGCAGCATCACTTGGGCCGCAACCTGCGCGCGGTCGAGTTTATTGCCAAGATGAACGCCTTTGGCACCGTGGCCGCGCCGGTCTAGCTTGCGATTGATGTTCACGTCGCTGCGCCGGGCTGGGACGCGCGTGATAAGGTGGGGCGTATGGCCTCTGTGATCTCTCGTGCCAACCCTGTGGTGCCGGCGCTGCCCGTCGATGCTGTCGTTCTGGGCGAGGCGCTGATCGACCTTTTCCCGGAGCAGCCCGGGCTGCCGCTGGAAGACTGCGAGCGCTTTGTGCGGCACCTGGGCGGGGCGCCGTGCAATCTGGCGGTAAACCTGGCGCGACAAGGCATCTCGACGGCGCTGGTGACGCTGGTTGGAACCGATGCGCTGGGGCGCTTTGTGCAAAAGCGGCTGGCTAGCGAAGGCGTTTTTGTCGACGGTGTGCAGACGCACAAGACGGCGCGGACGGGGATTACGCTGGTCTCGATTGGGGCGCGCGGCGAGCGGTCGTTTTTGTCGTATCGGCAGCAGTCGGCGGACATGATGCTGTCGCCCGGCGATATTCCGGCGGCGCTCATCGAGCGTGGGCGGCTGTTTCACTTTGGCAGCTCGCTGCTGTCGCGGGAGCCAGCACGGGCGGCGACCCTGCGTGCGCTGGAGCTGGCGAGCAAGAAGCGTGAGCGACGGCTGATTAGCTGCGATGTCAACCTGCGACCGGCGCTGTGGCCAGAGCTGAAAGAGGCACCTCCGCTGCTGCGCAAGCTGCTGGCCAGCTGCGACGTAGTAAAGCTAACGCAGGAGGAGCTGCCGCTGCTGTTTGGCACCGAGAGTGTGGAGGCTGCCGCTGCCGCTGCGCGAAAGCTCGGGGCCCAGGCGGTAACGGTGACGATGGGCTCTGCTGGCAGCTACCTAGATTGCCCAGCTGGCCAGAGCCACTTTGCTCCTGAGGCCGTGAGTGTGCTCGACAAGACTGGGGCGGGGGATGCGTTTTGCGCGGGTCTTTTGTCGGTGCTGTTGCAAGAGCTGCGCGGACCCGTTACCAGCACCGATGCCAGTGCCGACGACCTGCGGGTGCGCCTACGCGGCTTGACGCTGGCGCAGTGGAAGCGAGCTTGTGCGCGGGGCAATCACTTGGGGGCGCTGGCTTGTACGGCGCTGGGCGCGACGACGGCGGTCCCCAGGCTGTAATCACTTAGCAGACGCGGTTGCGGCCTTGCTTTTTGGCTTTTAAGAGCTGCTCCACACCGACCTTGATAAGGTGCGCGCTGTCTACTTCCGTTGACAAAGTGACGACGCCGACCGAGGCAGTGATCGGGATGCGATCGCCTTCAAAGTTAAAGGTCTCGCTGGCGGCGGACTGGCGCAGGGCTTCGGCGCGGGTCATCGCTTGCGCCGAGGTGGCTTCCGGCAGCAGCAGCATGAACTGGGTGCCGTCGTAGCGACACAGCACCTCGCAGCGATCCATCTGGCGCTGAATGCGGCGCGCCATCTCTTTGATGATGTGGTCGCCGGTCAGGTGGCCGTGGGCGTCGTTAACGGCTTTGATGTGGTCCAGGTCCAGCACCAGCAGCGACAGCGGGCGAGCAAAGCGGCGGCTGCGGGCGATCTCGCGCTCTACCAGATCGGCAAAGGCGCGGCGGTTTAGCGCTTGGGTTAGACCGTCGGTGACGGCGATTCGGTAAAACTCGTCCTGCATCAGGCCTTCTAGGTTTGGCCCGGCCAGAAACTTAAAGACGGCATTGCCGATCTTCAGACTCTCGCCGCTGAGCAGGCGCTGCTCGCGCACTGGCATGTCGTTGATGTAGCTGCCGTTGGTGGACTGCAGATCGCTGACCACCCAGCCGTCGCTTTGGCGCTGCAGTCGCGCATGTCGTCGCGAGACCGAGTCGCGATCCACCTGGATATCGGCGTCGCTGCTGCGTCCGATGATCATCTCCTCGCCGTGCAGCGGGAAGGTGCGGCCTACCTCGGGTGAGTCGATGGCCCCCGCATACACCAGCAGCAGCACAGATGCGGGCCCTGCGGCCTTGGTCTCTCCGGGCTTTAGCTGCAGCTTACGAGTCTTCCAATCGTCCATTGGCATCGGCATGTGCAATCCGCAAAGTGGGGTGAGCGACCGCCTCAGGGTTCTCAAGCGGTGGCAGCTGCGTCGCTTGAGCGCTAAGCCAGTGTCTTGAGGTCGCAAAAAACAACATGGCTGGTGCGAGCTTATCAGCATTTCTGGCCGTCGAGAAGTGGCGTGTATCCATGGCGGGATGCGACCCAGCGACGCCAACGACCTGTGGCCGGGCTTTTCAGCGCGGGCAGGCAGCAGGGCAAAAGGCCGAGAATCCCTCAGGAAAACGGGTAAGCGGGCAGGTGGGCTGTAGTAGGATGGACGGCGAATTATGTCGTCGTCACCACAATCACCACCGGGGCCCGGCGCAAGCGCAGCAGCTGGCGTGGGCTCGTTGTCTGCGTCGTCCGTCGACCGCACCGCTTCTTTTGCCGTCGTTACGCTTGAACCGCTGGGCCTGCGCATCGAGTGTCGCCCCGAGGAGACGGTCTTTCAGGCGGCCAAGCGGCAGCAAGCGCCGATTCCCACCGCCTGCGTGGGTCGAGGCACCTGCGGCCTGTGTCGGGTAAAAGTGCTGGCCGGCGAGGAGGCGCTGTCCCCTATCAACAGCACCGAGAAGAAGCACCTGGGTAACACCTACTTTATTACCAAGCAGCGACTGACCTGCCAGCTGCAGGTTCGCGGGGACGTGACGCTGCTGGTTCCGGACGCGGTTAACAAAAAGGTGGGTCTGAAGAAGTAGGCGTTTTGTGCGCAGCCTCGGAGGGGCGTCTCGCGGTAAGTTTGGC
>ERZ795056.7605-NODE-7605-length-10348-cov-6.021762_pt1 | contig 10348 bp, 13 predicted proteins | sample MGYA00375140_ERZ795056 | MGnify/ENA primary metagenome ERZ795056 (study PRJEB30185, sample SAMN05720227) | activated sludge metagenome | isolation source: Anaerobic digester | place: USA | collected 2015-03-09 ...
AACAAGCAGGTAAAGAAAACGATCAAAGGAGGAAGCAAACGGAGAAACCTTCGGGCAAAAAAATGAAGAAAATTAATCTTCCCTGTTTTCACTAATTCATTGATCAATAACCAGGTGATGAGGAAGCCACTTAATACAAAAAAAATATTGACTCCCGTAACTCCCGAAAACAAAGGAAAAATGCGAAGCCTGAAAAATGCCTGTTGTGGTAAAAGTTGCTGAATGCCGAGGTGATTGAATATGACAAACAATATCGATACCCCCCGCAATCCATCAAAACCCCTGATATGTTTTACCATACTATATAACCATTAACTGGTTGGTTAAAGTTAATAAACGATGCCTATAAAGTTTTATCTAATTAAATAATCAACAGGTATAATTAAAAAAACCTCCATTGAGGAGGTTTGTATCGGGGAGCAGACTTGAACTGCCGACCTTCGGGTTATGAATCCGATGCTCTAACCAGCTGAGCTACCCCGACAAAGGGGTGCAAAAATAGAGAAATTCGTCTATAAGAAAAAATGATTGAGATGCTTTTTTATGAATCTGCATTTAAAACGCATATTAAAACCGGAATGGCATTGTTTCCGGCACGATTTTCTACCTGTTTATAAGAAAACATGAAAAATAACGAGACAGAAAAAAAGGAGAAAAAAAAGACCGAAGTGTCTATTGCTGAAATCAAAAAGGAGCCTACGGATCAGGATGCGGCCAAAAAGGGATACAATGAAAAAAATCCTTTGCAGCCACAAGGTGCTTTTACGCCAGATTCTCTTGAAAAAGAAGATCCTGCCGATCCTGCTAAAGCCTAGGCTTCCAGGGAATTTCGGGCACCTGCATTAAATGCCCGGTATATCTTGCCAGCATAAAAAGGTAATCGCTGAGCCTGTTGATGTATTGTATCACCAATGGGTCTACAAAGAGATTTTCTTGCTGCATGTGTACGCATAACCTTTCGGCACGCCTGCATACACACCTGGCTACATGTATGGTGGAAACAGCTGTGTGACCTCCAGGCAGGATAAAAGATTTCATGACTGGTAATGATTCATTCATGCTATCGATCTCTTTTTCCAGCAGCTGAATATCTTCTTGCTTAAGGTCTGGAATCTTCATAAGGGGTTCTTTATCCGGGTCACAGGCGAGTGATGAACCCACCGTAAACAACCTATCCTGCACTTCCCGAAGGATCATTTTTGAATGTGCATCGGTCAAAAGATCGCCAACAAGGCCTATATAAGAATTTAATTCGTCGATGGTTCCGTAACTTTCTATGCGTAGATGGCTCTTGGGTACTTTCGTTCCGCCAATCAGGCTGGTATTCCCCAGGTCGCCCGTTTTGGTATAAATTTTAAATGCCATGTTGCTTTTTATGGTTGAATCTAAGAAATTGAAATAAACTTATGCCGGTTGTTCGATCAGGGTTGGATGTTCGTTTAATTTATCGGTTTCTATCAAACCATCTTTCAACCTGATTACCCTGTGAGCAAAATGAGAAATGTCTTCTTCGTGGGTAACCAGGATCACCGTATTGCCATCGGAATGAATTTTACCAAGAATATCCATGATCTCATAGGAAGTTTTCGAGTCAAGGTTACCGGTAGGTTCATCGGCCAATATGATGGCGGGATTGTTGATCAAAGCCCTCGCAATGGCAACCCGTTGGCATTGTCCACCACTTAGTTCATTAGGCTTATGATGCATCCGGTCTTCCAGCTTCACTTTTTGCAAAACTGCGGTAGCCCTTTCGGTTCTTTCTTTCTTGGATACCCCGCTGTAAATAAGAGGCAATGCCACATTTTCAGCAGCGGTTAAACGAGGTAATAAATTGAATTGCTGAAACACAAAACCAATCTCTTTGTTGCGAACTGCTGCCAGGTCGTCATCGAGCATGCGGCTAACATCGTTTCCGTTGAGGATATATTTGCCGCCAGTAGGTGAATCGAGACATCCTAAAATATTCATCAGGGTAGATTTACCAGAACCGCTGGGGCCCATCAAGGCTACATATTCATTTTTAAATATATCCATGGAAATGCCTTTTAAAACAGGCAATTCCTGCTTCCCCAGGTAATAACTTTTTCGGATATTCTCCAAATGCAGGATGGATGTCATTATTTATCTTTTATTGATGCTGGTTATTTCTAATCTTTCCGTTATTCTGACTTGCCTATTTATTTTTTGATCACTTTAGGAACTTTAAAGAATGATGGATCTTTAACAGGTGAATTCTTTAATGCTTCGTGCAGGCTAATTTCCTGTTTTGGATGATCATCCCTAAGTACATTTACATTATCCCCGATAAACAACAATGGTTCCACTTCTTTTGTTTCCACCTCGTTAAGTGTTTCAACAAATCGGATCATTTTCTCAAGGTCTGACTTAATACCAACTTTCTCTGATTCATCAAACTGAAGCCTTGAAAGATTTGCAAGTTTATTCACCAGTTCATCGTTGATTTCCATGATACAAAAATAAAGCATTCACACGAGAGCCTTTTTGCTTTTATTTAAGCGGGTTGTATCTTTTCCATGGTGGTTTGTTTACAGACTATCGACTTTTGTTATCTTCGCCGCATTATTTAAAAGAAATGAAAGATTCTCAGGAATTGTCCGGAAATGTTACCGGGAACAAGATTGTTATGAGTGGCATTCGGCCAACAGGATTTCTTCACCTGGGTAATTATTTTGGGGCGATCCGAAATTATATCAGGATGCAGGAATCGTATGAATGCTATTTCATGGTGGCAGACCTGCATTCGTTGACAACCCACCCGGATACCAAAAGTTTGAAATCGAATGTTCACAGGGTATTGGCAGAAAATATTGCCTGCGGGTTGGATCCTGATAAAGCTGCATTTTTTTGCCAGAGCCAGGTTTATGAAACGGCAGAATTATACCTGTACCTTAATATGCTTGCCTATAAAGGTGAATTGGAAAAAACAGTTACGTTCAAAGACAAGGTTCGTCAACATCCGGAAAATGTAAATGCGGGGTTACTAACTTACCCGGTTCTACAGGCAGCGGATATCCTTTTGCACAGGGCCAGTTTTGTGCCTGTAGGCAAAGACCAGGAACAACACCTGGAAATGGCCCGCAATTTTGCCAACCGGTTTAACCACCGGTATGGCGATGTATTCCCCGAGCCACAGGCTTTTAATTTCAACGAAACCCTCGTGAAAGTACCAAGCCTGGATGGTACAGGCAAAATGAGTAAAAGTGAAAATGCAATGGCCACTTTATACCTGGCAGATGATGATGATATGATCAGGAAAAAGCTAATGAAAGCTAAAACAGACAGTGGCCCGACAGAAAAAAATTCGGTAAAACCGGATTATATTGAAAATATTTTCCTGCTGATGGGACTTGTAAGTGCACCCGATACTGTGGCATCATTTGAAGCGGATTTCAATAATGCCAGCATACGATATGGCGACCTGAAAAAACAACTTGCCGAAGATATGATTCGATTCATCAGCCCGATCAGGCAAAAAGCTGCAGATATCCTTTCCAATGAAAAATACCTGGCAGAAGTGATGGAAAAAGGAGCGCAGAAAGCCAGGGTAAGTGCCCAAAAAACCATGAAGCTCGTGAGAGAAGTCATGGGGCTCAACTATTACTAAAACTGAAAAGAATTAAAGCAAACTTTCCATTTTTTGATATGGTAGTATTATAAAGTTTGCCTACATTCAGCCTCAAATAAAAAGTATTATTTTTTAAATTAAACACCGCCCGGGCGGATTAAGGGAATCATGGCCAAAATAAAGAAACCGAAACATATTGCCATTGCCGGGAATATAGGAGCAGGAAAAACAACATTGACGGAAATGCTCAGCAAGCATTATAAATGGATTCCCCAATTTGAAGATGTGGATCACAATCCTTACCTGAATGATTTTTATGAAGACATGCCCCGCTGGAGTTTCAACCTGCAGATATTCTTTTTGAACAGCAGGCTTAATCAGTTGCTGGAAATTCATCGTGGTACCGAGACCGTTATACAGGATCGTACAATTTATGAGGATGCCAATATTTTTGCGCCCAACCTTCATGACATGGGCCTCATGGGCAAGCGTGATTTTGATAACTACTATAAGTTTTTCGAAACACTTAAATCAATGGTAAAACCTCCAGACCTGTTGATATACCTGAAAGCATCGGTACCTACCCTGGTAGGCCAGATACAAAAAAGAGGGCGTGAATATGAAGAAAACATCAGGCTCGATTACCTGAAGAAATTAAATGAATTATACAATAGCTGGATCGAAACATATAATGAAGGTCCTTTACTGATCATTGATGCAGATACCAATAAGTTTGCGGAAAATGAGGAAGACCTGGGTAAGGTCATTTCTAAAATTGACTCTACCTTATTCGGATTGTTTTAGCGAGTGTGTAAATAATATCCGGAAAGAGAAAGTTTGTTTTTGAAGTGTGTTAGTCGATCAATTGGTTTTTCATTGCATAAAAGACCAGTCCAACCGAGTTTTTTACGCCAAACCTTTCCATCAACCTGTCTTTAATTGCCTCCACGGTTCTTGCGCTGATATCCATTTTCAGGGAGATCTCTGATGCCGTGAATTCCATACAAACCAGGGTGAGTACTTCCTTTTCACGTTCACTCAAAACTATTTCTGAAGTAAGGCTGGGATTGAATTTCTGTTTGGAGTAATTTTTTTTGATGAGTACTTTATTCACAAAAGGATTCAGATAAAATCCGGTTCTCATCACATCCATGATGGCTTTTTTAATTTCTGCGGGATCGGTACTTTTTAATAAGTAACCTGCAGCACCACAATCCATCAGGTGACCAACAAAACGTTCGTCCTCATACATAGTTAAAATAATCACCCTGATATTGGGAAATTTTTTGGTTACCATTTTAGTGGTATCGATGCCATCTTTGACGGGCATTTTCAGATCGCATAAAATAACATCAGGCATTGATTCGGGGATCTTCTCAAGAAGATCATCTCCATTTTCTGCCTCCATTACGAACTTAATATTCGAATAAGGCCTCATGGAAAGGATAACACCTTTTCTGAAGATCTTATGATCGTCTGCAATTGCTACTTTAATTTGATTAGATACCATAGTAAGGACGTAAAAATAGTAACATCTTTAGAATCAGCATCGTAAATTCCGTAAAACTTATATAAACGGCTGTATATCGGGGTAAAAAGATCTAAATAATGTTCTCTTTCGGTATTTCAAGGGTTATTTTATAATAAGTCTGACTGGGATCTATTTCGAAAAATATACGCCCATTAAGTACTTTCATCCTGCTGGCAATGTTTTTGAGTCCCAAACCCTGTGCACTATGGTTTAATTTATCAAATTCAGCCTGTACTATACCTTTGCCATCGTGGTGTAAACGCAGGTATAGGTTATTTGCATTGGCATTCTGTGTAAGATGTATAAATCCTGCATTGCTGTGTTTGATAATATTATTTACAAGTTCCTGGATGATTCTGAATACCAACAATTCCTGTTCAACTTTCAGTCTTTCCCGGTAATCATGAAATCTTGCACTTGCGTTCAGGCTGCCGCTCCCGCTGATCTTCTGAAACAGGTCAGAAGTTGCACTTTCAAGCCCGAAATTCTTGAGCGTTGGAGGCATAAGGCTATGACTGATATTCCGGATCAGGAGGATAGCGTCATCGATGATCTGTTTTGCGCTAAAAATACTTTGAAGTTGCTGGGCTTTTTCCTGGTTCACCAGGTTTTCATTCAGGTATAACCGGGCCGTTGCCAGGAGTGGGCCAGCATCATCATGCAGATCGGCTGCTATTCGCTGCCGCTCTTCTTCCTGGAACCTGATGGATGCATTTAATAATATCTGTTGCTTCTCCGTTTCGAGCCTTTTCATTTGAGCCTGGTACCGGATTACTTTTCGTTGATGAAATATCACGAATACAATAATACCGATGGCCAGAATGAGCATTCCCAATGTTCCTATAAACATCAGCCTCGAAATCCCTGAAGAGTCGGCCTGTAAAAAGTACATTAAAGTTAGTTTAGGTTGTTTTTTGGGTTAAAGCTATCCAGGTTTAATTCATTAGGGATATTAAAAGATTCTTCATTAGATTCAATTTGCTCGTGTGCTAAAAAAGCAAGACTAAGTAAAATGTTTTTAGAAATGGTAACTATACTATATATAGTTCTCAATTGCTGAAGAACAATTTTATCCGTCGTAGAATCTATGAATAATAAATAGAAAAAATTTCCTGTAAAATATAAGAAAAGACCCACACAAATCCAAAATGTTATACTTTGATAAAGAGGATTTACTACCTCAGTTTTCATTTTTTCATAGAAAAAATAAATTATAAATACAATAAATGCTAGGAATTCGGTTAGCAAAGGATAGCTACTAAATTTTGAACCATTCGACATGTAATTCAAAATACAAAATATCACAAATGGAATAATTGAGTATAAGACTATCTTTTTGGCTAGTTTATTTTTATAAAGTTGATTTAAGAAAATCGCGAATAAAACATACTCAACTATAGTATAAACTCGAATAACGTTAAAGTAAAGCGGCTTTGATTTTAAAATATTAATTGCAATTATGTTCAATAATACGAATAAAGAAAGCAAGATAGTATAAATAAAAAATACCTTTAATCCTCTTGTATTCAATTTTTTATAAAAGAAAATACAAAAGATTAAAGGTATAACTTCAAAAAAGTTTGTAATGTAAGTTAAATTTTTCAGCAGTATCAGTTAATTGAGTTCAAATATAATGAAATCAAATAAATTACCGCTTTAAATTTACTTAGTCATTGCAGAATAATGATACCAAAGTATCGTTTCCAAGTGATCCTAACATTTTAAAATAATTTAGTGGTTTATGATTAATTGCAACGTAAACTTCTATCAATTCAATTTTTCACACAAGAGACAATGTTGTTTACGTATTAGTACGATACTGATCTAACTCAATCCTGTATTGCTTTTTACAGGAATAAACGGCCAAAAATGCTTTAAAAATTAAGGTAAATGTACGAAAACGAAATAGTAATTTTACTATTAATTTTTTGTAGCTTTACCTCGTATTAATACGAATTGCTTTAAAAAACTACAAAAATGAGCGAATTGGAATACCTAAATATCAATGCCATTTTCCATATCTAAATGGTTTTTAATGAATTAGGGAAGATGTAACTAGGATTGAATGTCGGAATTTGGATTAAGCACTGTTCCCTGGTTTTGCATGGATAGCTTTCATTACAACCCGTTGGGCATTAAGCTTAGGAGATAATACCAACAACGATACATTTAAACTTGCATAAGTAATTGCAACAAAAGCTATTATGTTTAAGGCGGGCGATTGGGTAGATTTAAGGTTAAAAGGGAAACAATCCAAATTTTGGAGATCTACTGAATCGTATTTTTACTAAGTAGATTTTCAAAAAACATTTGAAAACCAATCGTATATTTTATATAAGCTGTATTTTTTACATACTAAATTGCTTAAATTACAAACGAAACCAAGAAAAAAATACTAACCCCACCAATTAACTGAAACAATGTCTGCTGAAAATCAAATCAAGATTGCCATTGCCGATGATCATAAAATATTCCGGGATGGTATTAAAATGGCCCTATCTGGCAAGACTAACCTGAAAATGCTATGGGAAGCAGAAGACGGGAAAGATATGATGCACAAAATTGCGATCAAAAAGCCAGAAGTTCTGTTAATGGATATCAGGATGCCAGAAATTGATGGCATAAATGGTATTCAGCTTATCCGTAAGGAATTTGAGGATATCAAGATCATTGTACTTACCATGTACGACGATCAGCAAATGATCAGCAAAATGATGGAAATGGGCGCCAATGCCTATCTCACTAAAACAACCGATCCCGAAGAAATTTATGAGGCCATCCTCACCTGTATGAATGATGATTTTTATTTCAATGAATTGGTCAATAAAGCCGTGATGGGGAAATTAATGCAGAAAAAAAATGTTCGGCAACATTATGGCACCAATACTCCAGTTAATTTCAATGAAAAGGAGATAAAGATCCTTCAATTATTGTCGGAAGACAAAACAACTGAAGAAATATCCAAGATCATCTTCCTTAGTCCACGTACAATTGAGACCATCCGCCAGAATATGAAGACCAAAGTAAATGCTAAAACGATCGGTGGATTGATCATGTATGGCATGAGAAATAAATTGATCGAGTAATAATATATCTCTACTAAAACGTTACGATCCCGTTTTTTACTGCATAAATGGCAAGGCCTACCCTGCTCTTCACATCTAACTTATCAAAAAGGCTGTCCCTGTAACTGTCGATTGACCGGGGGGTGATCTTCATGGCATGAGCGATTTCCTTATAGGTCAAATCAGTACTTGCCAGTTTAAGAAATTCAATTTCTATTTCCGAAAGCATGGCATTTTCCAGAGAAAACGGGCGGGCATTGTTTTTCTGAAATAATGAAGCGAGCTTACCGGTAGTATCCTGCGCATAATAATATCCATTCTCGGCAACCGCCAGTAAAGCTGCCTTTAACTCAGTTGGATGGATGTCCTTTTTAAGAAAACCTTTAACACCAACCTGTAAAAGCCTGATCAGGGCAATTTCTGAATCATACATGGTAAGGATCAGTGTTTTCACTGTGGGATGTTTTCTATAAAGCCAATGAGCGGTTTCATAGCCATCCATCCTGGGCATATTCAGGTCGAGCAACACAATATGCGGAACATGTCCTGCTTCAACAGCGGCAACCAATTCTTTTCCATCACCTGCTACCGAAATGACCTCAAATTCATCAAATGAATTGATCAAACGGGCCAATGCATCCCTCAATAAAATATGATCATCTGCCAGGATCACCTTAAACTTCTTGTTGCTTTTCATAAAGTGGTATTTCTATTTTGATGGTTGTTCCTTCTTTTGGTTCAGAAATGACATGGCATACCCCCTGCAACATGTTTGCCCGCCGGCTCATATTCGCAAATCCATTCCCCCTTTTAATATTTGCTCCCTCCACCATTCCGATGCCGTTGTCGCAAATTTCCAATACCAGTTCCGAACTGCAATAATGCAACCTGATATGTATTTGGGTAGCTTCTGCATGTTTCACAATATTGTTCAATGCTTCCTGAACGATCCTGAACAACAATAATTCTTTCTGAGCTTCCATAAAAATGCTATCACCCGTAACCGATAGCTTGATATTGTATAGCCGTGTTTTATTCAGTTGGTTAACTTCAAATTCAAGTGCTTTGATAAACCCGTTGTTTAAAATAATCTCCGAACTCAGGCTCCTGCTGATGTCGCTCAGGTCGTTGATGGTTTCACCAATCATTTTTACAGAGTCCTGGATTTGCAGCAGGGCATTTGCAGCATCCTCCATATCAAGGGTATTCAGGTGTAATTTGGCAAGGGTTAACTTCTGGCCAATATTATCATGTATTTCCTGGGAAATATTCTGAAAGGTTTGTTCCTGTATTTCAAGTTGTGATTGCAACATGGCATTTTCATGACTTGCTTTCAATTCTTCCATGTTTTTAAAAAAAACATTCTGCTTTTGTTGATACCTATAAATAATAAAAGCAATGAAAGATATTAATAATGATATCAATAGAGTACACAGTATAATAAATATAATTACTGCCTTTGTTGAATTGAACATAAAAAAGCTTTTATAAAAAAAACATGCATAACTAAATAAGAGAAAGTCGCTATATCATGAATTATAATAAGATTAAATTCAGATATTTTATTTTTTAGATATCCAATCATTGCTGATGATGGTACGATTATACTCATACAAAAAAAAACACCAGTTACAATCCAAAATGATGGCTCTTTTCTTAAGTTCAGAATTGGTAGATTATTAAAAAGTTGGTAATAATAAATTAAGCACAAAATCGACAATCCAAATCCACTTAAAGAAAATGCTTGATAGACGTGCTTTTCAAGATTATGAGTAACTAGTAAGTATATAATTAAAATTAGAATGACTATTAAAAAAAAGTTGACTTGGCGAATTTCTTCTCTTTTAGGAGTGATTTTTATTATAAAAACACTAAGAAATGAATAATGAAAGATTAATGAAAGATTATTAATAACAGTAGCAAAAGTGAAATTGTCAAATAAGTGTGATTTGATAAAATTATTTATAATAACTATCATACAAACTATTGAATACCAAAAAAAACCCTTCATATAATTTGGAATACTATCATTCTTTATTAAACGTATTGATAATAGAAATGAGATCAAACCTGCAATACATTGCAAGTCAAACAATATATAATCGATCGTCTTTCCCATATTCAAATTTCAATTACAAGAATATAGATTAATTACAAGCCCGCATA
>ERZ795056.7614-NODE-7614-length-10339-cov-5.858129_pt1 | contig 10339 bp, 10 predicted proteins | sample MGYA00375140_ERZ795056 | MGnify/ENA primary metagenome ERZ795056 (study PRJEB30185, sample SAMN05720227) | activated sludge metagenome | isolation source: Anaerobic digester | place: USA | collected 2015-03-09 ...
CTGTGGAATGGCAAACGTGATCGATGTATCATATGCCACCCTAGTCTCTTTCGAAATGTTCCAGGCGATGACCACAATATCAGCCCGGAGAGGAGAAATAAGAATGCCGGAAGATAATACAGGTGTTCCGATGAGGGTATCATCTCTCTTTTGGTTCTCTCCCTTTTAGGGCAAGGTATTCAGCAAGTGCTTCTTTCCAGTGACGGAGAGGTGCTGTTTTGGTATTCAGGAGTACTGAACAACGGGGCCGTTTTGCTTTCCTGTGGATCTCATCCGAGGTACAGGGAATAACATTCGGGATGATTTGCCGGGCGAACTCGAACCAGGAACAGGTGCCCTCGTTGGTAACATGGTAGATGCCCGGGGCTTCGTGTGCGAGAAGGAGCGCCTTTACTGCAAGATCCCTTGTATAGGTAGGACGCCCCACCTGGTCATCAACCACCCGAACGATCTCCTGCTCTTTTGAGAGGCGGAGCATGGTATCAACAAAATTTCTCCCGTCAGGTCCAAAGAGCCAGGAGGTCCTTACAATGCGGTAATCATCAATCGTCTCCCTGATACGCTCCTCACCAAGGAGTTTTGATTGCCCATACGTGTTGATGGGGTGAGGAGGATCGGATTCGAGGTAACCCTGCTTATCCCCGTCAAAGATGTAATCGGTACTGAAATGAACAAGCGCTGCTCCGGTTTCACGACATGCCCTTGCGATATATCCCGGACCCTCACCGTTCACCAAAAAGGCATGATCAGGATGCTCTTCGCATCCGTCGACATCGGTATACGCTGCGGCATTGATTACAAGGGATGGCTGTAATCGCCTGAAGAGTGACCTGATGCCCGCCTCATCGGTGATATCAACCTCCCTCCCAAAAAACAACGCTTTGGGAGAAACGACCTGGAAGGCATGACCGAGCATCCCATTGGCGCCAAGAATAATGGTCCGGTGGCCATTTTGCGGCGAGATCATTTTAATTTCCGCCACCACCATTCATGCTCCTTATACCAGTGGATCGTATGTTCCAGTGCTTCATCAAACGTGAATGTGGGCTGCCATCCCAGTGAATGCAGCTTATCCGAGGAAAGTGAATACCGGAAATCGTGTCCTTTCCGATCTCCGACAAATTGTATGAAGGTTTCATCCTTCCCGAGTTGTTCGAGTATTTTTCGTGTGATCTCGAGGTTCGTGAGTTCTGTTCCCCCGCCAATATTGTATATCTCGCCAGGGATACCCTTTTTCAGAATGCACGCAATCGCCCGGCAGTGATCAAGAACATAGATCCAATCTCGTACATTCATCCCGCTCCCGTATACCGGGACTTTTTTTCCTTCGATCAGGTTCGTGGTAAATAAGGGGATCAGCTTTTCAGGATACTGGAACGGACCAAAATTGTTCGTGCACCGGGTAACGATGACCGGTACATGATGGGTGGTGAAGTAGGAGAGGGCAAGGAGATCCGAGCCCGCTTTGCTGGCTGAATAGGGGCTTGAGGGGTTCAGGGGATCAGTTTCGGAGAATGATCCCTTCCTGATACTGCCGTATACTTCATCGGTTGATACATGGATAAACCGGGATATCCCGGCCTTGCGGGCTTCTTCAAGCAGACAACAGGTCCCCGTCACGTTGGTGGTGACAAAAGATAAGCCTTCGCTGATGGAACGATCGACGTGACTCTCTGCAGCAAAGTGCACCACCGTATCTATATCGAATTCATCGAGAATCCGCGATACTAGTTCCCCATCACAGATATCACCCCTGATGAAACGGTATGCCGGGTTTCCCGCAATGTCTTTCAGGTTTTCCAGGTTTCCTGCATAGGTAAGCTTGTCAAGATTGACGACAGTTTCCGTATCGTTCCTGTCGTTTAAGAGGAAACGGATAAAATTGCTGCCGATGAATCCGGCACCCCCGGTTACAAGCATTCGCATCATGGGCACTCCTCTTTTTCATGGGCATGAGACAATATCCTGCCGAGTCTATCATCCGTTCCCGGAACAACCAGGGTAAGACAGGATTGTGTTGGTTCATTAGAGGTAATCATATCCTTACCGAAACCTCAGTACATCTCTATTTCATGACTGTTATACCTGAATCCCTATAATTTCTCTGTGAATTCCAATCACTGGTGGCAATTGCCCAAGCATATCAGAATTCCGTTTTCGATTTTTTTTGGGAATCTCATGATACTATCGGATTTTTTAGGGAATGATCCCCACTCTTTTTGAGGTTCCCTGAGTCTCCTTTTAAAAGGCCCAAATTGATTGAAAGGTACCAAATCAGGTTGATCATCCCCAAAAAGACAGACTTATATCGCGCCACTAAACATAACCCGGGTATACCCTGGTGGTATCATGGACTCTGGGTAAGCATTATATTTCATGGTTCGATACTATCCGGCAAATCTCCACCGGAATCTCCCTGATCTCATCTCTATGAAAAGCAAACGTCCGCCTGATCGGAAGCAGGCCGCCAATCACTTCGTCAATCTCTCCCCGTCCGGCAAGATACGCTCTGATGAACGAACGGCTGCCTGCGTTGAAGATCCCGTACGTTACCGGTGCTATTGTGAGGGCTGCATCGATAAACGGCCGATCGGCATGGATCTGCTGGGCACCGAACGGGGGGTTCATGACAATGGTATCGCAGGCTCCGGCCAGGGTATGGATTTCAGGATTTTTTATGTCTGCTTCAAGAAAATGTATCTCCACACCAGCCCGATCTGCATTCCTACGGGCGATTCCGAGCACATCAGGATCGATCTCCAGAGCAACCACTTCCCGGGCACCAAGGAGTGCTGCCCCAATGGCAAGGATCCCGGAACCACATCCAAGATCACAGACTCGTTTCCCCTCAATATCTCCCCTCATCGCTGCATGGAACAGGAGCCGTGCTGCGAGCGGAGCCGGTGTCCTGTACTGTTCAAGGAGGGCGGAGGGGTCGGAAAATCCCTCCAGGTTCTCAAGGAGCCTCTCGAGCTGGTTCAGTTTCATTGACAGAGCATCTCATCGATGGAATAGTCTTCCCAGGTGCGTGTCCCGCAGAGAATTTCATACTCCGCCGGAGTAAGTACCGGTACCGGGAACCTGACCTGGTCGTCATATGCAAGTCTGGGGCATGCGGTGTTCACGTAGGCCTCAAATCCAAGATTCAGGAGCTCGTCGGGGCTCACCTCCTTCATGAAGACGAGGAATGCCTTGTCAGAGAGGGAGAGGAGGCGTATTCCCAGGTCATAACGGTTCTGGCCCTGCTTTGTGCTGATGATAATTCCGATATGGACCGCATCGCGTGCTTTCTCAATGAGGGCATGCCGTTTCCTGAGAAACTTTCCTGCATCCACCTCAACGGCATGCCCGGTGAAGGGGTCAAGGGCTACCACATGAGCACCAGTGGCAAGCTGCACCCCGAGGGGATGAAATACCCCGGTCCCGATAAACAGGATATCCGATACCCCGGGTATCCGGGCAGCTTCGAACGAGCAGCCAAGTACCTGGCCGGGCTCCGGCGTTCTTCCCCCTGCCGTCCGGAAGACTGGTTCAAATCCTTCTTCTCTGAGCAGATCCACGATAAACGGGAGCAGGTGGGTATGTTGCGCAGTGGTGATGATCCCGATCGCTGTTCCCTTGAGGAGGGGCAGGGCAGAACGAACGATGACCGGATCGAAGTCGACCCGGAACGGTATGTGCAATACCCTCGGGTGAGTGAGCAGAGGGGTATGGCCGAAGTTCACGAGCACATCGGCATAGTCGAGCAGCTCAAGCGACAGGTCACAGGCACCGTAACAGGGATCGCCGCTGATGATGACAGAGAATCCCTGGCGGGAGAGGGCATCTGCTATACCCGCTGCCTTACGCTTGAGGCCGGCCGGGAACTGGAGGGCGACCGACCGTGCTCTCTTCTCCCGGAGCCATGTCACCAGGTCAGAGATGTTGTTCAACCACACGCACCCTGTCAGATACCTCGACGGTTACCAGCACCTTGTAAGGCCTTCCGATATCAGGATATCCCTTCCGGATGGCAAAACAGATATCAGCAACCTCTGCTCCTGCCACGTGGAGTGCGGCAAGGATCCCCCTGGTAGTTCCCCCGGTGCTGACCACATCGTCGACGATAACGACCCGTTCTCCCTCCCGCACACCATTCAAAAAGAGCTGACCTTTCGAGTATCCGGTAACCTGGTGAACCGGGATCTCACCCCGCAACTGGTATTCGCGTTTCCTGACGATGTTCAGAGGGAGATCGGTCATGTGGGAGATGATGGACCCGATGGGAATCCCCATCGCCTCGGCAGCAACGATCCGGTCGACCCGGTCCAGATCCATGATCTTGATCATGCCAGTTGCCACTTCGCGGAGCACGGCAGGATCAAGAGAAGGTACCCCGTCCGTTATAGGATGGATAAAATAATTGTACTCGCCACGTTTGACAACCGGGCACGTTTCAAGCGATTTTATCAGTTTTTCAAGCATACTGCTCACCAATAGCTTCAAGAAATGCTTCAATGATTCCTGCATGCACATGGGGCATGCAGACGATTCTGAGATGGTTATTCCGGGTGTACGAGACCTGCCAGGGGGAAGGAACCGGCGATTCCGGGGCTTTGAAGGTGGCAACGTTGACATCGGGAGTGACAACCGGCCGGATTCCGTAACTCTCCATCCCGTTGATCAGCCGTCTTGTATTCTTCATGCACCCTTCGACCACCGCCGCCATCCCCTCATATCCAAGATATTCGAGCACCGCGAGTGCTCCGGCAACGGATCCACCGGGCCGGGTGCCGGAGAGCGTAAACTCCTGTTTCACCGTAAGGTAGGGGGTATCTACTGATAATGAACAGAGATCTTTTTCATTCCTTAAAAGGAGGCAGCCGGCTGGTATGGTGCTCATTCCCATTTTGTGAGGATCGACAGCGATAGACATCACCCCGGGGAGCGAGAAATCAAATTCGGGAGCCTCTTTGAGGAACGGAAGGACCATACCCCCGAATGCAGCATCGACATGGAAGAATATCCCCTCCTTCCGCGCATAGGCTGCAAGGCTCCTGATGGGATCTACCATGCCATACTCGGTTGTTCCTGCAATTCCAACCATGCAGCAGGTATTGGCATCAACGGACTCCAGGTACCGTTCACAATCGACCCGGTAATCCCGCGTGAGGGGAACCGACCGCATCTCAACCCCGATCATATCGCAGGCCTTCTTAAATGAGAAATGGGCAGATTCAGGTATGACCACATTGGGTGACGCAATCCCTGCGGTCGCCCTTGCGATCCTGAGTGCCTGGATGTTTGATTCTGTTCCTCCGGTCGTGGCATACCCGCAGGCATCCGGGTGGTGGAAGAGGGTCCCGATACGGCTGATAAGCGTTCGTTCGAGCGAAGCGGTTCCCGGGAAAAGCCCCGGATCCCCGAGGTTGGTCTCCATGAAGAGGGCATGTGCCCTGACTGCCACAGGATGCGGGATGGTACACATCGAGCTGAGGATGAACCGGTGGTTTTTATCCTGTAGCTTTGTTGACTGCAAAAATGAGAAGAGGTCTTCTTCAGGGATTCCTTTACTCCGCATGTGACCTTCTTGCACTCTCAAGAATGATTCGCTGCTCAGTCCGTGCGACAGTCTCCCGTATCTTTGCAATGGCATCGATGTTGGCCGAGACACTGGTTATCCCATGCTCGACGAGCCAGGTCACCATGGGGGGCTCAGAACCTGCCTGGCCGCAGATGGAACATTCGACCCCGTGGTCACGGCAGACCTCGATCGCCTGGTCGATCAGTGCCAGCACTGCGGGATGCTTCGGCTGGTACATTGAGGCAACGTTCTCGTTGTTCCGATCAATGGCCAGGGTGTACTGGACGAGATCATTGGTTCCAAACGAGGCGAAATCGATCCCGGCATGGATGAAATCCTCGATCATGATGGCACATGACGGGATCTCGATCATCACCCCAAGGGTTGCGGCGTTGACATCCACTCCCCATTCTGCCATCATCTCCCGGGCAGCGATGAACTCTTCAGGGTGCGATACCATAGGAAACATCACCCCCAGGTTGTCGTATCCCTTCTCCCAGAGCCGCTTGAACGCCTCGACCTGGAGACGGAACTGGTCGGGGCTCTGGAGATCGCGCCGGATACCTCTCCATCCCAGCATCGGGTTGTGTTCGTGAGGTTCATTCTCGCCACCGGCCATATTCCGGAACTCATCGGTCGGGGCATCAAGCGTCCGCACCCAGACCGGTTTTCCGTTGAAAGCATCAAGTACGATCTTGATCCCTTTGTACAGCTCATCGATGAATTCCTCTTCCCTGCCATTCGCGATAAACCATCCCGGCGTCTTGTTCAGCCCGAGGATGAGGTGCTCGATCCGGAGGAGACCCACCCCGTCTGCACCTGTCGCAGCAGCGCGAGCCGCTGCTCCGGGGATAGAGACGTTCACCTTCACGCTGGTTGCCGTGATAAGGGGTGATGCAGTGATCGCCGCAGCAGGAGCCTGCGCCTGGGCCGGCTTTTCGAGTGCCCCTTCGTAAATAAATCCTTTTTCACCATCAACCGTGATCAGCTGGCCTGGTTTAAGGACCGAGGTGGCATTTCTTGTCCCGACAACCGCCGGGGTACCGAGTTCCCTGCTCACGATTGCGGCATGGCAGGTCATCCCCCCTTCATCAGTAACAATCGCTGCAACCTTCTGCATCGCCGGCACCATGTCAGGGTTTGTCATTTTCGTGACAAGGATGTCTCCTGCCTTGACCGATCCCGTATCTTTGACGTCGCGGATAACCACGACACGGCCGGTCGCCACACCCGGTGATGCCCCCTGGCCTTTGACTAGGATCTTTCCCTCGCCGGTTTCTGTTTTTACCGAAGTTGCACCTGACCTGATGGTGGTGATTGGCCGGGACTGGAGGATGTAGATGGTTTCCCCGACTACGCTCCATTCGATGTCCTGCGGAATCCCGTAATGGGTTTCCGCGACCTTCCCAAACGTGGCCAGCCGGGCAACCTCATCGTCGGATAGAACCGGTGTTTCCTGTCGTTCTTTTCCGATTTCAAGAGTCTTTGTGCCATGTTCACCATCGGAGACGATCTCGGTTTTTTTCTGAGCAATGAGCTTGTCGATCACGTTCCCGGTCCGCTGATCATAGACATATTTGTCAGGTGATACCGAGCCGGAGACCACTGCTTCTCCCAGACCCCAGGATCCCTCGATGATCGTCAGAGGTTCTCCCGTCACCGGATGGGAAGTGAACATCACCCCTGCCTTCTCCGAGTTGATCATCTGCTGGACTACCACAGCGATGTTGACACTCCGGTCATCAAAACCCTGTTTTGCACGGTAGTAAATTGCCCTCGCTCCGTACAGCGAAGCCCAGCACTTCTGGACAGCATCAAGGAGGTTCTTCTCACCTTTGATATTCAGGAAGGTCTCCTGCTGGCCGGCAAAACTTGCATCGGGAAGGTCCTCGGCCGTCGCACTTGACCTGACGGCAACTACCATCCCGCCTCCGTTCAGCTTCTGGTAGGATTCCCGGATCCTGTCTTTCAGGGATGCTGGCATCTTTGCTTTCATCACCAGTGCACGGGCTTTCTTTGAAGCTTGTTCAAGAGCATTGTTATCGTCGACGTTCAGGTTCTCAAGATGAGAAAACAGGGGCTGTTCGATCCCAGTCTCAATGAGGAAGTGGCGGAACGCCCGGCTCGTCACGACAAATCCCCCTGGTACCGGGAGGCCTATCGATGACATCTCTCCAAGCGAGGCTCCTTTTCCCCCTACTGCAGCGATATCTTCTTTTCGTATCTCTTCAAGCCACAGAATATCCGGCATCTCCTTCATTCACGCACCACTATAATCTCACCTGTCATCTGGTTAATAAATTATCATCTCCTGATGTACCGGGCCGGTGGTCCGACAGGACTATGGATTGAGAAGAAGGTTAGAAAAGCTCTGGTAACGATATACTATGGGTTTTCATATGAGCTTCAGGATACTGGTCAGCGATCCGCTGGCTGAAGATGGTTTGGAGCTGCTCAGATCGGAGTTCCAGGTTGATGTTAAAACCGATCTCCCGGAAGAGGAGCTTATCAAAATTATCGGGGATTATGATGCGCTTCTCGTCCGCAGCGGCACTGAGGTCACTGCAAAAGTGATCGAAGCAGGAAAAAAGCTCCGGTTTATCGGGAGGGCAGGGGCCGGGGTCGATAATATCGATATGGATGCTGCGACCCGGCGGGGAATTATTGTCGCAAATGCCCCCGAGGGCAATACCCTTGCTGCAACCGAACACACGATGGCCATGATGTTATCCCTGGCACGGAATATCCCCCAGGCGAATGCATCCCTGAAGAAGAAGGAGTGGAAACGCTCGAAGTTCATGGGGGTGGAACTGAATGAGAAGACCCTGGGGATAGTCGGGCTTGGCAGGATCGGGCGCGAGATAGCAAAGAGGGCCAATGCCATGGGAATGCACTGTCTGGGATATGATCCGTTTATCAGCAAAGAGCGGGCTGTCCAGCTGGGTGTCGAGTCTGCATCCCTCGATGAGCTCTTCAGGGCCTCGGATTTCATTACCGTGCATACCCCCCTCATCAAGGAGACCAGGCACATCATCAATGCAAAGAGCATTGCCACGATGAAGGATGGCGTCAGGATCATCAATTGTGCCCGCGGGGGCATCATTGATGAGAAGGCACTGTATGATGCTGTGAAGTCCGGTAAAGTGGCAGGTGCAGCACTTGATGTTTTCGAAGAGGAGCCCCCTCTCAACTCCGCGCTTCTCACCCTTGACCAGGTCATCACGACCCCTCATCTTGGTGCAAGCACCGTCGAAGCCCAGACCAATGTTGCTGTCTCGATCGCAAAGCAGTGCAGTGCCGTCCTGAAAGGAGGTTCAGCAAAGTATATTGTCAACGCACCAATCGTCCCTGCTGAGGTCGCTGATACCATCGAACCGTTTGCCGCCCTCGCTGAGAAGATGGCACGGTTCCTCATGCAGCTGGTGGATGGACGAGTGGAGCGGGTGGAGTTCACCTACAGCGGGGAACTCTCCCAGCTGGGAACCAATACACGGTTCGTAACAAGGATGGCGCTCAAAGGGCTTCTCGATCCAATTCTCCAGGTCCCTGTCAATATCGTGAACGCCGAGTTTATCGCAAAGGAGCGGGGAATCAGCTACGCGGAGACCACCACTCCCGAATCCGGTGGATTCAAAAGCCTCGTGACCATTAAAGTCAAGACCGACATGAGGGAAGAGACGATGAGCGGTACGGTTTTTTTCAAGGGAAGGAGCCGGATCGTTTCTATCGGCGGGTACACTATGGACATGATCCCCGAGGGATATGTCATTGTATCCCGTCACCTTGATAAACCCGGGGTGATCGGCAGGGCATCGACCATTCTCGGCAAGGCCAATATCAACATTGCCGGAATGCAGGTAGGGAGGATCACTCCTGGTGAAGAAGCAATCATGGTTCTGAACGTGGATGGTGAAGTCTCTCCTGAAATCATGGACGAGTTCCGGGCAAAGGTCGGAATATTTACCGCAAAATTTGCGAAAATCTCGGATAATCTGATCTGAATACCATCATTTTTCTCTCTCTTTAAAAGCGGGAAAAAAAGAGACCGTAGTGTACCGCAGGTATGTTTATTATTTTCACGGAAAATTGTTCTTTCAGATATTAAAATCAGCTCCATGGTGGAGAATGGCTGGCTTACAGTCGGTTACTGGAGAAAAAGAGAATAGTTTAATAGTCATGTAACTTATATTAAGAGGCATCTTTCAAAGAGCGGGCTCGTGGTCTAGCTGGTTATGACGTCGCCTTGACATGGCGGAGGTCAGGAGTTCGAATCTCCTCGAGCCCATTGCTGTTTTTTAGGATATCTTTCAATTCAGAGACTTCTGCTTCGATTTTTGTAACGCGGGCAGGTATATCGAGATAAGATTCCGGTTGTTCAACTCCCTTAGAAGGTACAATTAGGAATGCTGTCAAATTATTGTGGATTACCTCGAAGATGTTGACTCTCTCGCCGACAAGATGTAAATACTCTTTAGATAGACGTAGAAATGGATATTCAATTCCGGGCTTTGATTTCTTCCTAATAATCTTGGTTGAACAAATCTCTTTCATAGTTGAACAATTAGAGTGTAAACTGATTAATCAGATCATCTAATGCCTAATATGGTGCTTATTGATCATCATGAATGTAACAATTAGATATATAAATAAGATATGTAAATAAGGCCTCAGTAATGTTTATTCCTTAATCAAACGCCAAGAAATAAATATCGATCGGAACATATATTTATTATTACATAAATATATGTATGTATGTAGGGGATTCCATGCAGTGCG
>ERZ795056.7615-NODE-7615-length-10338-cov-44.861130_pt1 | contig 10338 bp, 7 predicted proteins | sample MGYA00375140_ERZ795056 | MGnify/ENA primary metagenome ERZ795056 (study PRJEB30185, sample SAMN05720227) | activated sludge metagenome | isolation source: Anaerobic digester | place: USA | collected 2015-03-09 ...
TCGTGCCGAGCACAATATGGCTTATCGCGGTTGGTATCGCGCTTTGTGTGGTGCCTTATTTTTATCGACCCTAGGCGCGTTTAGGCGCGGACTGAGCCGCGCGCGGCCGGTGAAGCGATGTCATTGCTTCGTCACCTAACGCTCACGCGTTTCTCGACACCTCTACGCTAAACACCAGTGGTTTCTTTGGGTCGCTTTGCGTAGAACTTGAGCGGCGCGCCAACGGTGGGTGGAACGAGCGACGGCGGCGGTGAACGCAAGATGTGTGGTCGCATCTTGCCCATGACATGCATCTCGCAAGGCTTGCAATCGAACTTGAGCGTGAGGCGATCGCCGCCGCTAATGAGCGTCATGGGTTCTGCGCGCACTTGGCCCTGCACACCTTGTACCCCCTTGGCTTGCTTCGGACAGAGATTGAAAGAAAAGCGTAGGCAGTGCTTGGTGACCATCACCGGCACTTCGTTACCCTCAGTGTGCGCTTCGTATGCGTCCGCGATGAGCTTTACGCCGTGACGCGCATAGAAGTCTCGCGCGGCTTGGTTGTATACGTTGGCGAGATAGCTGAGTGACGCTTCGGGGTAAATGGCGGGTGGCATGACAGCCGCAGCTCGCGTCCATTTCGGCATGTTCGCGGCGCGTGCGGCCTCGAGTTTTTCTATGGCATCACGGCGGAGCGCGTTGACTGTTGACGCGGGAATGAACCACGCCTGCGACCAGTCGATCGCGACATCGCGCGCAGCAAAAATAGTGTTGCCCAGTTTGCCAATGTTTTCGCGAAGACTCGCCTCGGCGCGCTCGGCGTTTTGCGCAGGATCGTGCGCTAGTTGCGTTGAGGCCGTCGCGCTCGCGCCAGTCATATCTGCAACCGACAGCGAGAAACCATCTGTCGTTTCAGCAAAGTGCATATCGACATCGATTCGTCGCTCGGACGATTTTTTTGCGAGCGCCAGCTCCCACGCGTGATCGCGGTTGCGGCTGATTGGTGTACCGACTGCTAAGCCTTGCAATTCACGCATTGACACATTGGGCGTAACGCGCCAAGCGTCGCCGAATTGCTTGGCCACGTTGGCTTGCGTGCCTTTCACTTCGCGCTTGTGCATCCACGTTAGGCCGTCACCATTGGCAATGCTCTCATCCGCGCTTGTCGAGATTTCAAACCAATCCGCCGCAACGCGCGTCACTACACCAAGTTGCAAACCAACGTGGGCAGGCGCATCAAACGCGCCGATATCCATCTTGCGACCCGTGGCAAAGTAGTCGGTGTTGCTGCGATTAAACGTTTTGTCCGGGTCGGGTGTGAAGCTGTAGGTGCAGTGTCCATGCGACGCAGCCGCGAGTTCCGGGCGCGCTTCGAGAATGCCATCGATCAATGTGCGGTAGTGTGCAGTGATGTTCTTCACATAGCCTGTGTCTTTGTAGCGACCTTCGATTTTGAAACTACGAATGCCGGCGTCAATGAGCGCTGCAAGGTTGGCGCTTTGGTCGTTGTCCTTCATCGACAACAAATGCTTGTCGAACGCGACGACGCGGCCTTGAGCGTCTTCGAGCGTGTAAGGCAGTCGGCATTCTTGCGAGCATGAGCCGCGATTCGCGCTGCGTCCGGTGTGTGCTTCGCTGATGTAGCAATTGCCCGAGAAAGCGACACAGAGTGCGCCGTGCACGAAGTATTCAAGTGGTACGTCAGGGTTGACTGCTGCGCGCATCGCGGCGATTTGTTGCAACGTCAATTCTCGCGCGAGCACAAGCTGCGAGAAACCCACGTCACCGAGAAATTTAGCCTTCTCAACAGTGCGAATGTCGCACTGCGTTGAGGCGTGCAGGGCAATGGGCGGAATGTCTAATTCCAAAATCCCCATGTCTTGCACGATCAAGGCGTCAACGCCTGCGTCGTAGAGCTCAGCGATGTACCGGCGCGCGCTTTCTAACTCGTTGTCGTGCAAGATAGTGTTGACGGTCACAAAAATGCGCGATCCGTACCGATGCGCGAACGACGTCAGCGCGGCAATGTCGGCCACCGAGTTATCCGCTTTGCTCCGTGCACCGAACGACGGCCCACCGATATAAACCGCGTCCGCGCCGTGCAGCACCGCCTGCCGCCCGATTTCAGCATCGCGGGCGGGTGAGAGGAGTTCTAGGTGATTCTTTGGCAACGTCATGTCGTGTACTTCTTGGCTAGTAGCTTAATTTTTCGGAGCCGTTCATGACGCACAACGCACGTTTGACGTGGTCTAGCACGGGCGACCTAGGCGCGGCGGGGTGCGCTCTTCTTGCTGCATCCCGATGCCGGTTACGACGGCTTGGCTGTCGTAACCTACGTAAAAGCACATCGGTTTCGCGTCCTGGCTGAACCGATACACGTGGGTGATCTCGCGAGGGCGATCGGGATACCGAAGGGACCAATATGACGGTCCGAGTAGCGCTTCAACTTGCGCTTGTGAGTCACCTTCGCGCACACGCTGAATCCGTTCAAATGTGAGTCCCTGTACGCTGCTAATGAGCCGACCTGAACTATCAAAATCCAGTAACCAGACATGCGAGCCTTCGGGGGCTGTGCTGTAAGCCCAGCGCTCACCCGTGGCGGTTTTCTGTTGCGTCGTGGGGGCTCCAACGGAAGCCCTGACTTCTGCGTGCGTCGAGTTAAGTTTCAACGTGCTGGGGCTGGAGCAGCTCGCAACGAGGATGACGCTCAAAGAGAGCGCGATCGCTGCAAGGCTTGACGATACGTTCACATTACTTGGTCACGTTGCGGTGGATCGCTATTTTCGCAGTAAACAGCGTTGTGGACGCGCTACAGTCAAGGTTGTGTACAGCTTTTTTATGCAAACGACCGCCGCGCGGTCGATGCAGCCACGTTTTGTGCAATGTCGATTGGCCAAGTTTGGCGTCCAATAATCGCCGAATCGTGGGTCAAATGCTCATTTATGTAAGAAAATATGCAGCACAATTCGCGAACCGGGCGGGAAGGATCCACGTCGCCGCAAGTAACAAACCGCGATTACATGACTTTAGAGGCCCCTCAATTTACACCGTCGCTTATCCGCTGAACCCAGCAGCAGCGCTCATCGCCTCGCACTTGGAGGCTGGTCGCCTGCAGGTTGCGCTCGACGCATCGCGCGATGCTCTTGCCACGTGTTCGGGTGCGGAGCGTCCGATGTTGCTTTGCATGAAGTGCAACGCTCTCGTGACCTTGGGAAAACCGCTGGATGCGCTGCGTGCAGCCACTCAAGCGCGCGAGCTGGCGCTGCCGCTCAACGACTCGCTGTTGGTCGCCGAAGCCAACCTTTCATTGGCCTTCGCGCTTCAGACGCTTGAGGATCATGGTCGCGCAATTGACATCGCGGCCGAATGTCAGGCGATCGCCAAAGCACGCTTGGATCACGAGTTGCTGGCTCGTGCTTGGCGCACTTTAGCAATATCGTATTCCGTGCTTGGTCGACATCAGCAAGCGATTGATTTATTGGAGCAGTGCATCCCTCTTCTTGAGGCGCACGCAAAGTCGCCAGAGCGCATTTTTCATGCGCGCTATTCGCTTATCGCTGCGCAAAGTCGTTTGGCGAGCAGTACTGCCGGTAGCGGCGAGCAAACGCGTGCAACGTACGGTGCCTTGTTGCATGATTGGCTTGCGTTTGCGGACGACGTGGCAGCGCGCGATTTGGTACGACTCAATGCCATGGCGCTGGGGAATGCGGGCATTGCAGCGCGCTACGTTGGAGATTTGAACCTAGCGTTGGAAACGTTGCGGCGGGCGCTTGCAATTCAAAACTCGTTGGGTTTACGTGGGCATTCCGCGGTCACCAAGAGCCACATCGGCGCGGTCTTGCAAGCGCTTGGGCGGCCGCATGAAGCCATCAGTGTGTTCGAGCGTGCTATCTCCTTGCTCAAAGGGGGAAACCCGCGCGAACTGGCTAGCACGTGGGAGGAGCTTTCACAGGTTTACGAGTCGATTGACGATCACCGCGCCGCGTTGGCTGCGCTCAAACAAACACGCTTGCTTGAGCGAAAAATTCGCGACGATGCAGCGCACATAGCCGCCGTGAAGTTGGAGCAGCGCGTAGAAATCGCACGGCTGGCCGATCAATGGACGCGCCTCGCGAGCGAAGACGCATTGACGGGGCTGGCCAATCGCCGTGCATTTGATCGTCGCCTTGGAAGTTTGCTCGAAGGCGTCGAGGCGAGCCGCGGCTTTGCATTAGTGATGTTCGACTTAGACCATTTCAAGCTCGTGAACGACCAGTATGGGCACGCCATCGGTGATGCAGTTCTGAAGCGTTTCGCGATTTTGCTGCGTCGAGACCGTCGTAGCGAAGACATGGCGGCGCGATTAGGAGGCGAAGAATTCGCCCTGCTATTGTCCGTGGAAAACGAACAGCAGGCGTGCGCGGTGGCCGAACGTATACGCGCCGAGGTCGAGCGCGAAATATGGACCGACATAGCGCCCGGCCTTGCCGTAACAACCAGCGCAGGCCTCGCACACAGTCGGTCTATGGGCGATACGGAACGATCAATGGAGCATTTCGTTTCGCTCGCGGACCAACGGTTGTATCGTGCGAAACATTCAGGTCGCAACCGCGTCGTATCGAGTGACTGACGATTGCATTTTGCCAATGCGTTTCCAGATTGAGGAGAGCGAATGATGTGCCGAATTTTCATGAGACGTCTTGGCATCGTGGCGGTGTGTTCACTGCTTTGCGTGTTTCCAACACTCGCCGCTGAGCGCGCGCTGGACAAAGAAGTTGTCGTTGCTGCATCGCTCGATGCGGCGTGGAACGCGTGGACGACACGCGAGGGAATCACTAGTTTCTTTGCGCCGGACGCAGTGATTGACGCGCGAGTCGGCGGACCGTTTCAAATACATATCAACCCATTGGCGGCCCCAGGCGAGCGAGGCGCTGACGACATGCGCTTTATGGCGATTGATCCGAAGAAAATGATTTCATTCGATTGGAACGCACCACCGAGTTTGCCTTTGGCGCGCGCGCAGCGAACCTTCGTCGTCGTGCGTTTTTTCGCGGTGGATGACAAGACTACGCGCGTCACGCTTCATCACACGGGTTGGGGCGAGGGCGGCGAATGGGACAAGGCGTATACGTACTTTGACCGCGCTTGGGCTAACGTGTTGGGGAGCCTTAAGAAGCGATTTGACACTGGCCCAGTTGACTGGACTGACTGGTTAGCGCAACTTAAAAAAATGCAAGAAACCGCGCCGAAGAAATAGTCGCCCCGTGGTTTGCGTTAGTTGGGTGTGAAACCCGCAGATATGCAACCCAAAACGCCGAAGTCCATCATCACGGTGTCGCCCGGTTCAATCGGAACGGGCACGACGCTCGTACCCGTCGTTACGTAGTCGCCCGCCTGTAAGCCGCATTCGTGAGTCGCCAATTCATTGGCAATCCAGGTGAGCGCGATCCGTGGATCGCCGAGCACATTCGCACCACTTCCCGTTGCCACCTCCCGCCCATTCCTGTGAGCGGTCACTGCGTGCCTTGAGAGGTCTATTTCGGGCCAAGCAACGGTCACTTCGGGGCCAACCACCCACCAGCAGGCGCACGCGAAATCAGCGATCAACGAGGCCGCGCCAGCATTGACATAGTCACTCAAGCGCGTGTCGGGAATCTCTATGGCTAGGTGCAAGCTATCGACCGCATTCATGACTTCGTCTTGGCCATACGGGTTGCGCGTTACGTCACGCCGCGGCAGAGGTCGCGCCATCCGAAACACGAATTCAGGTTCTGCGACTCGCAAGATGTTGTTTCGCAGATCAATGCGATTGGCCTCGTTGGCGCCGGCATTGAGCACCTGCTGTGCAAGCAGTCTGCCCGCCAGCGGGCCGTCAACGCCGATATGCCTTTGACCGGCCACGCTACTCGCTGCAATCTTCCAACCAAGAGTTGCTTGGCAGAGCAACCGCGCCGCGGCAGCCTGCACTGCAAAGCCATCGGCGCGACTTTCGGGCCGGCATCGTGCAGGGATAAGTGGCATCCGTGTGCCGTCTTTCCAATGTTGGCTAATGAGCGCAGCGGCTTCGTCGATTTGGCTGGGTTGCATGCAATACGATGAGGGCTATCGGATTTCAGATAGTAACTGCGTGGGTCGATAAATTGGAATGTCAGAAAGGCGAGCGACACCAGCTAGGAGTAAAAGGGTGCACTCTGTTGAACGAGCGACTCACTTGCGACGCGCACAGCAATTCAAGACTCAAAAGGACACTCTTCATGAACACCCCATTTACCAAAACTTTACGCTTAGCGGCTGGCGCTGGACTCGCGCTTTTTTTGGGCGCGTGCGCTTCAACACAGCCGGTTCCGGTGGCCGCCTCAGCCGACGCCACTACAACGCCCAAAGCGGTACTCTGGGTGGGCAATAGTTTTTTCTATTACAACAACAGCATGCATGGCCACGTCGGCCAGCTCATAAGCGGATCGACAATGCCTGACAAGACCGGGCATCGCAATGTTTCGGCCACGATCAGCGGGTCAGGCATCAACTGGCACGATGTCGAGGCACACTTCAAGCCTAACGGCGTAGCTTCATACTCGTTTGATCGCAATAACAACGTGGTGTTCAACACGTTCACCAAGCCGTTTGACGTCGTCATGATGATGGATTGCAGTCAATGTCCAATTCATCCGCAATTGCGACCCGTGTTCTTTGAGCATGCGAAGAAGAACAGTGACATTGCACGCAAGCACGGCGCCCGTCCTGTCTTCTTTATGTCCTGGGCGTACGCTGACAAGCCAGAAATGACCGAACAGCTGGCCGCCGAGTACACCAACGCGGGTCGCGCGAACAAAGCGCAAGTGATTCCCGCCGGTCTCGCATTTGCCGCATCCATTAAGGCGCGACCAGAGTTGAATCTCTATGTCGCCGATAAACGCCACCCAAGCTTGGCCGGCACATACCTCGCGGCGTGCACGGTGTTGGCATCACTTTACAAAACCAACCCCGAGGGCAATACCTACACGGCTGGATTGGACGCGGCGACGGCCAAGCATCTGCAATCAGTGGCATGGCAAACCGTGCAGGAATACAACCGCAAACAGTAACCGCCGCGAAAGCTTCGGACACAAAAAACGGCGCATATGCGCCGTTTTTTATTTATCGGCGGCGCAGCTAAGCGGCGGCCGGAACGCTCGTTGGACGGCCTTGGTAGTCCGTCCAACATTGTGCGGAGAAGTCATAGAGCTTGCACTTGCGCGCGGTCTCAAAATACCAACGCCAGGAGAACTTCTGCACCACGATGCGCTCAGGCAGCATCGCCTCGATCTTGCTTTGCGCTTGCTTCAGCTTGTACAGCGGAATGCTCATGTCCACGTGGTGCGCGGTGTGTTCCATGATGTGGTGCATCAGCGCACCGATACGCAGCGGGAAGGTCAAGTGCACGGTGGTGGACACGAAGGGCTGCGCCTTGCTCCACGCTGAGCGCTCGGCGTGCCATGACACTGCGGTGTGGGTGTGATGCACATACACCGCAAAGCCGATCATCGCGCACCAGAATAAGAACGGCACCACAAAGCCCATGAAGAGCGTTAGCCACACCGATTGGCCGGTAGCGTTCGCGGCGAACCACAGCGCGCCGATCCATACGGCGGCGTAGGCCGTGACCAGTAGGTTGTCGAGCAGGAACACGGGACGGCGCGTCGGCATTTGCTTCTTGCTCGGGTAGAACATGCGGCCCCACCAAATTTCGATCATGTAGTACAGGCCGGGTGCCCAACCGCTGCGGTAGATGCGGTCGAGCACACGCTGAGTCTTGCTGAGCGACTGAAACTCAGCCTTGGTGTGCGGCGCCCAGACGAAATCGACGCCCTTCAAGTTGGTGAATCCGTGGTGCACCACGTTGTGGCCGACATCCCACAGACTGTAGGGGGTGATCGACGACAGGAAAGCGATGCGGCCCAGCACCTTGTTGAGCCCGCGATGCGGCGTCAGACTTTGGTGGCAGGCGTCGTGACCGATGATGAAGATGCGGCCAATGATGAAGCCCGCGACGACACCAAACAAAAGCTTCGCTGCCCAATGCGAGAAGTACACGGTTGCTGACAGTGCTGCAAAGAGCAAGACGTAATCAAATATCAGCAGCAAGATCGGGTAGAGCGTCGTTCGCTGCGATAGCGGCGTTAGCCATGAGCGAATGACTTTGCGGTGCGGCAGCGGCGCATCGGGCGGCACCGGTTGCATAGATTCTGGGGGCGGATTTGAAGTGACTTCAGACATTGCAGAGGGGTATCAGACGGAGACGTTACCGTTGGAGGCGTGATGCGCGGCAATAGCCTGCGTGGTGCGGGCCACTGGCGTGCAACGCGCTTCAAACGAGTCGCGAAGGAAAATTGACAGCGGAATGCTACTGCGGAATGCTTTCTATGTGTTGACAGGTGTCAATCACGCTCAAGGCGTGCGGGTTATATGCGACGCCCTCGGACGGAAGCTGTGGATACAGCTTTTTGCGTTAATCGACCAGCGGGCGGTCGATAGACGCGATTATTGCGCTTAGTCGACAGTACGATAAAAAGCGCTGAAATGGCCGTACAGCAGTCGCTAAACGCGGAAAGCTGACAACGACGGAAACTAGGGTGTGCTGGCGGCGATCTGAGTCCGACGCGTGTGTTGCGCGGACGCCTAGCGTGGCTCGAGCGCGAGTTCCACTAGGCGCGACACAAGATCGCTGTAGCTCACGCCCGCGGCCCGCCACAGTTCGGGATACATCGAGGTTTTGGTGAAGCCGGGCATCGTGTTGACTTCGTTGAGGAACAACTCACCCGTCCCTTCGACGTAGAAGAAATCCACTCGCGCCAAGCCCGCGCAATCGAGCGCCTTGAACGCTTCGAGCGCCAGAGCACGGGCGCGCTCGGCGATCGCCGTTGGCAGCTTCGCGGGGATGTGCATCTCCGCCTTGCCTGCGGTGTATTTCGTTTCGTAGTCGTAGAACTCGCTGTCAAAGGTCAGTTCGCCAACGGGGCTCGCTTTCGGGTCGTCGTTGCCCAAAATCCCGACTTCGATTTCGCGCGGCTTGCCGTTGGTCGCGGCCTCCACGATGACGCGGCGGTCGAGTTCGAACGCGACTTTCAGTGCCGCGTGTAGTTCCTCGTCCGTCTTTGCCTTAGAAATACCCACGCTGGAGCCCAAGTTCGCGGGTTTCACGAATACCGGGAAGCCGAGCGAATGAATTCTGGCGATCGCCATGTCGGGCGCGCTCGCGTATTCCGCGCGCGTCACCAAGCAGTAGCCCACCTGCGGAATGCCGTGCGAGGCAAGCACCGCCTTGGTCATCACTTTGTCCATCGACACCGCGCTGCCGAGCACGCTTGACCCTACGCAGGCAATGCCCGCGAGCTTCAACATGCCTTGCACGGTGCCGTCCTCGCCGTTGGGCCCGTGCAGAATCGGGAAGACGACATCAAAACCTTCGGCCGTGGACGCCTGATGCAGCACCAAATCGCCACCCGTGGCCGCGCTGCCATGTTCCAGCGCCTTCTGTGACTCTGGCGCAGGCAGCCACCGGCCATCCCGCGCGATGACCACCGAGGTCACGTCAAATTTGTCTTGCGGCAATGCCTTAAGCACGCTACGCGCACTATTGATTGAGACTTCATGTTCGCCGGACTGGCCGCCGGCAAGGACTAGAACGCGCGTTTTTTTCATGGCGTGAATTGTAGGCGGCGCCGTTCCCAGGCCGAGGTTTCAAGGCGCGCCGTACACCACGCGCTCATCCACCGCGTAGAGCATGCACGGCGCGTTGCGGTTCTTTCGTGCGGCCATGACGCGGCACGCGTTCAGCGCCAGTTCATCCGACTTGGCGCTGTTGGCGCTCCAACCCCATGCTGCGCCGGAGGCGGTCACGGCAAATGCGCGGGGCAGCGCGGCGTGGTTGAACAGATCGAAATCGCGTCGTGCGGCGGGCGAGCGCGCGGGCAAGCGTTCGGGTTGCGTGAGTGTGGCGAAGTTGGTGCTTGGGTACCGAGTCTCGCGCAATTTATACGGCAGCGTCCCGGCGTCGGGACTGGAGTACGTCGCCGGCGTGGTGACGATGCCCTGCGCGAAAGCGTTGGTGGTGATCTTTTCGCACTGCTGCGGGCGCAATGATTCTGTGCCTTGGCATAGCGCCACCACTTGCCCAAAGCGTTTAGCCGCTGCAGGTGGGTAGAAGCGCATGTCGCTGGCGCGGCGCTCGATCTCAATCCAACGGCGCATGAGCTTCGGGTCGACCTTGTGATCGGTGAATTTCAACGTCCAGCCCGCAAGATCGTTTTTCTCGACGGATGCGGTGTTGAGCTTGTCGAAATCGTAGTGCCCATGGAACCCAACATAGGTGAGGCTCGCCGGAAAGTCGTCGGAAAACAT
>ERZ795056.7616-NODE-7616-length-10338-cov-18.634445_pt1 | contig 10338 bp, 5 predicted proteins | sample MGYA00375140_ERZ795056 | MGnify/ENA primary metagenome ERZ795056 (study PRJEB30185, sample SAMN05720227) | activated sludge metagenome | isolation source: Anaerobic digester | place: USA | collected 2015-03-09 ...
CCGTAATGGGGATCAACCTCATATCCGACAGCGGTGGTAACTATGCGGTCGGCAAATTTTCGCAATAGTGCGGAATAAAAACTGCCGGTACCAATGGCTGGGTCCAGGAAGCGAACCAGGCAATCATGCGGCATCTGTTGATATGCATAAGATAGAATTGCTGAAGCGAGATTGGTTGGCGTTGCATATTGCCCCAGCTGATTGCGGAGAGCTGCGGTCTTCTCTGCATCCAGCCGCTTTTGCAACAATAGTCTGTCATCTTCGACAGTAAGTATTGATTTCATATCAAGAGTCCATGCATGCGTTGTATGCATATCATGATAATATGTGCTCAGTATTGTTATTAAATTAGATAATTGCAGCTGTTGCGGCGCAGAGCTATCGCGCACTCTGGACTGAGTCGGTTGGCTGAGTAGGGCGACCTTACTGCAGCTTCTCGTAGGGATCGGCACCAGGTGCAGGGTCGGGGTCGGGTTCTTTGGGAGTCACTGGCGCTTTTTTCGGTGCCGGGTCTGCAGCTGGAGCGCTCGGCTCAGGCTTTTTGGATGCCAGCTCTGTGGGCGGGGCGGTCTTATCCGTAGTGGGTTCATCGGCGTCGGAGGCCGCAGCTTTCGCTACTGGTGCAGCGGGGGCCGGGGGCGTAGGCGCCGGAACCGCTACTGCTGGAGCGCTGGCTGTAGTCGGTGAAGTTGCGGGCGATGGCGTAGCTGGTAGCGTGATCACGCTTGGGGCGGATGGCACTGCGGGACTGACCGCAGCGGTTGCTGGGGCGTTAGCCGTGCTGGGCACGGCGGCTGGGATTGGGGCAGTGGGTTTGCCGGTAGCTGGCTCTGGACCGGGCTTTTTGCCTGCAGATGGGGCGATGGCAGGGGGCTTGCTCCCGCTTCCGCTTGGTCTGTAGCTGCCGCCCGAGCGACCCGTCGTCGCTGTTGGTCCGCCAGCAGCTTGGGGCAGGGCGACTGCGGGCTGGGCTGAAGTCGTCGAGAGCGCTGCCGGGCTGTTGGTCACGCGCGCATACCAAAGTCCAAACAGCAATCCGACGACGATAGCGCCGCCGATGGCGACGGTAGGACCTGCGTAACGCTGCCAGATCGGTAGGTCCGCCGAAAGTGCTGCTGCGCTGCTTGCCGGTCTGCGCTGGCCAGAGCGGCGGGTACGACCCTTCTCTACGCGCTTGGCTTCACGCCCGTGTTTTGCGTCTAGTCCGTCGTCGTCATCCTCTCGAAAGTCGTCGAGGCCGTCGGAGCTAATCGAGGCGGCTGCGTCCTCAAACGATTCGTGTAGCGCCGGGCGTCGTGGGCGTCGAGGCTGCTGCTCGGCATCGAGATCGGTGCGCTCATCGTCATCATGATCGTCAGCGGAAGCTCGCTCGGGCGCTCGGCTCCGACTGCCAGCGCCGCTAGCTGGGGGTCGTCCAGAGCGAACTGGTCGCTGTCCGGGTCCAGACGCGCGGCTTCTTGCTGCGACGGGGACATCGCTTCCATCCTCGTCAGACTCGCGATCAGCGGTGACGCTCGGAGGCAGCGGCTCATCGTCTTGATCGGAATCTGCAAAAAACTGTCTGCTCTCTTCGCTTTGGGGCCGAGCCGCCGAGGCCGTCGGTCTGCCACTGGCGCGGCCTGCAGCGCGCCCGGATGCTGGAACCGCAGTTGGAGTCGGTGCCGGACCGGACGCTGGGCGAGCCGCGGACGTTTTGGCGTCCAGGCTCAGGCTCTGCAGCGCGCCGGCTACTTCTTCGGCAGTCTGCGGACGTCGAGCCGGGGACTTTTGGAGCAGCGCATTTATCAAGGTCGCCAGGTCGTCGCTGATGCGTGGATTTACGCGACGAGGATCCGCAATGGGCTCGCGCACTTGGCTTAAGAGCACCTGCAGCCCGGTCTGGCCTTCAAATGGCACGTGTCCCGTCGCCATCTGGTACAGGATGCAGCCTAGCGAGTAGAGGTCGGCGCGGCCATCGACCGTCTGCCCTGACGCCTGCTCTGGGGCGATGTAGTGCGGGGTGCCAAAGACGGTGCCCAGGCGAGAGATTGCGTCTTCCCCCGGTGCTGCGGTCGGGGCTGTAGTGGCCAGGATCTTGGCGATACCAAAATCCACGACCTTGACGATATCGGGCTCACCGCGGCGCTCGGTGATGAGGATGTTTTCGGGCTTCAGATCGCGGTGCACGATGTCGTGGGCGTGGGCCTCGGACAGCGCCGATGCAATCTGAGTGGCCATATGGACGATGCGCGAGAGCTTCATCGGCTGACCCGCCGGTAGCAGCGCGGCCAGCGACGGCCCATCGACCAGCTCCATCACCAAAAACGGCACTTGCTCATCGGTTTGACCGACTAGATGCACAGTGGCGATGTTTGGGTGCGACAGCTTGGCTCCAGCGCGCGCTTCTCGGACAAAGCGCTTGACCACATCGGGGTCGCGTACTAGGTCGGCGCGAAGCACCTTGACGGCCACGGGTCGGTCCATGCCTTGCTGCACGGCGCGGTAGACGGTACCGGTGGCACCATGACCGCAGATCGCCTCGATTTGAAACTGTCCCATGAGCAGTCGCCCCAGCATCGGCTCTTTCTGGCCGGATACCGGTACTACTGCGAATCCATCGACGGGACAGAACCGAACGCTGTCACTATACCGCTTGCCGCAGTGGGTGCATTCCGTCACAAGATCGGTTTTACCACCCCTTGCACAATCCTGCATGAACAACCTTGCGGGGTGCTGCGTCCGACCTGCATATGAGCCGGGCCTGGGCTTGGCTTTACTGACTCTGGTATGTTAGCTACAGGCAATAGGAGAGTTTTCCATCATGCGCACACGTACTGTCGTCGCCCTGCTTGGCAGCGCCCTGCTTACCACTGCTGCTGTTTCGTCGCTTACTGAAAGCCCGGTGTGGGCGCAGAAAAAGGCTGCGGGGAAGGCAGCTGATAAAGCGGCTCCTGCGGATGCTGGGAATGCAGATGCACCTAGCCGCGCCGTCGGAGAGTTAGCCGGCAAGTACAAGTGGGGCATGAGCCCGCAAGAAGTGCAGGACCTGATTGCAGCTGAGCTACAAAAGAAGTTTCAGCCCAAGATTCAGGCCGAGACCGATCCCGCCGCGCAAGACGTAGTTCGCCGCGAGCTAAACGATGCCATCGCGCAGATGCGGGCCAGTTACATTCGCTTTAACGGTCAGAAGACCGGCTGGGACGTGTCGCTGATTGACCGCGAGTTTGGCCACCGTAACAACGAGTCGATGCTGATCCTGTGGGAAGCCGATCAGCGCCGCTTCCTCTTCTTCTGGAAAGAGAAGCTTTACAAGCAGTACATCGCCTACAAGTCCGAGAAGTTTAAGGGCATGGACTTTGAGACGTTTGCCACCGCGATGCAGGGACGCTACGGCAAGGCGCAGATGAGCTTTGCCAAGCAGCAGACCGGCGATGAGATGGCGCTGGATTATTACGAGTGGCCACCCTCGGGGGATTTTATGCTGCGAGCGTATGACCAGTCGGGCTTTTACGGCAACTTCTGTCTGTCGCTGATGCAGAAGTCGACCGGTCCTCAGGCGGAGAAAGAGCGCTCGGTGAACAGCCCACCACGCGTGCGTCGCACCAATGTTCACGTCGTCGACAGCGTAATGCAGGGTGACTCAGCCACGGACCGGAACGCCGACGTGGTGGATGATGTCGTCGGTAAGCGTGCGCTGCCCAGCGTTGAGCAAAAGCGCGTCCAAGAGCGCATTCAGAAGGAATACCAGCGCAACAAAGAGCTGGATAAAAAGCAGCAGTAGTAACCGCAGCTCGCTTCGCGGCTCTCGGTCCGGTCGTCTTCGGTCCTACGACACCCTCACTTGCTCCTCGCAGATCTGGAAAAACTTATGGCTGGCATCTTCAAGGCGTACGACATTCGCGGCACCTATCCCGATCAAATTAATGAGCAGCTAGCTGCCCGAATTGGCGCTGCTACCGTCGAGGTGTTGGGTGCCAAGCGGCTGGTCATCGGTCGTGATATGCGCAAGAGCGGTCCCTCAATCCGCGAGGCGATGATTGAAGCGATCCTCAGCCGCGGCTGCGACGTCATCGACATCGGCGAGTGCTGCACTCCGATGTCGTACTGGGCCGTGAATACCACCGGGGCAGACGGCGCGATCATGATCACGGCCAGCCACAATCCGGCGCGCTATAACGGCTGCAAGATCTCGGGGCGTGGGGCGACGCCGGTAAGTTATGACACCGGGATTGCAGAGATCGAGCGACTGGCGACTGCGACAGAGGCTGCTGCGGTGCCAACTGGGGTTCGGCGGGGAGTCCTCTCGACCCCGGACTTGATGGGGGACTACCAGCGCTGGCTGCTCGGCTTTGCCAGTGAGATTAGGCCGTTTACCGTCGTCATTGATACCGGCAACGGCATGATGGGGGCAATGCTGCCGGGGCTCTTGTCGCAGCTGCCGTGTCAGGTCATCCCGCTGTACTTTGAAGTCGACGGTAGCTTCCCAAACCATGAGCCCAACCCGCTCAATCCGAGCAACATGCGTGACCTGCAAAAGAAGGTGCGCGAGACTGGCGCGGCGCTGGGCATTGCCTTTGACGGCGACGGCGACCGCGTGATGTTCGTCGATGAGCGGGGCGAGCTTGTGCAGTGCGACTACATTACGGCGCTGCTGGGGCGGGAGTTTTTGGCCAAGGCGCCCGGCAGCACCGTGATTTACGACCTGCGCAGCTCGTGGGTGGTGCGCGATGAGATCCTCAGCCACGGTGGCACGCCGCTAGAGAGCCGGGTCGGCCACAGCTTCATCAAGCAGAGCATGCGCGCCACCAACGCCATCTTCGCCGGTGAGCTGTCCGGACACTTCTACTTCCGCGACGCTTTTTTTACCGACAACGCCGAGCTGGCAATGCTGCTGGTGCTATCGGTCCTTAGTCGCGTCGGCCAGCCGATGAGCGAGCTGATGCGCCCCTTTGCCAAGTACTTTGCGACGGGGGAGCTAAACTTCGAGGTCCAGAACAAAGACGCCTGCATCGCGCGGCTGCAGCAGGCCTTTCCTACCGCCGAGGTCGCGCACCTAGACGGCATCACTTTGCGGCTAGCCGACTGGTGGTGCAACGTGCGTGCAAGCAACACCGAGCCAGTGCTGCGCTTGAACCTAGAAGCCAAGACGCCCGAGCTGCGAGATCTGATGCGCGCGCAGGTGGAGCAGGTCATCGGTGGCAAGCCTGCAGCGGGTCACTAAGACGCTACAGAAGCGCTGGGTGCGTAGGCTTGCGATCGGGCCGATGTGACTTGGTCCCCGCCTCGCTTTTGCCAGTGGCGGGGCGACGCGGAGTGCTGCTGGGTCTACCTAAGCGGCCCGGTTTCGCGGTATCCATGTTCCATGGATATTCACAGTTTTCCGATAAACCTTGGTGCTCTTAAACCGCTGAAGCTGGACCTTCAGAAAGACACGCTGTCGGCGGATGAGCTGGCGGCGCTGCAGTTTAATGTTCAGCTGTGCCGCGATGCGATCGTCTTCTTCACCGCCCTGGCCGGGGCCAGAGGGCTGAGCGGCCACACCGGCGGGGCCTACGATACCGTCCCAGAAGTGACGATTTTGCGGGCCTTGATTGCTGGCGGCTCCCCCATCCTGCCGATCTTCTTTGATGAGGCCGGCCACCGCGTAGCGACTCAGTATTTGCTCAGTGTGCTCGACGGTCACATGCCTGCGGAGCGGCTTTTGCACTATCGCGAATACAATGCGCGACTCCCCGGACATCCTGAGAAGGGCCACACACCTGGTGTCCTGTTTAGCTCGGGGCGACTGGGGCATATGTGGGCGTTTGCCAACGGCGTGGCGATGGCGAATCCGGGCAAGTCAGTGATTGTGCTGGGCTCGGACGGCTCGCAGATGGAAGGCGACAATGCCGAGGCGGCACGTCTGGCAGTTGCGCAGGGGCTAAATATCAAGCTGCTGGTCGACGACAACAACGTCACCATCGCTGGGCATCCCCACGACTACCTGCCCGGCTACGATCTGACGCAGACGCTGGTGGGTCACGGCATGCGCGTCGAGACTACGCAAGGTGAAGACCTGCAGGCGCTCTACACCGCTGTGGCGCGCGCCTTCCGCGACGGTCAGCCGCACGCGCTGGTGATCAAGCGAGCGATGGCACCGGGCATCGAAGGGGCCGAAGGCAGTCCGCATGCGCATGAGGTCCTAAAAGCCGAGACTGCAATCAAGTATCTGGAAAAGCGTGGCGGTTATGAGTCGGCGATAGCGCTGCTCAAGGCGGCCAAGACCGACAAGAGCCCGCTTACCTATCGGGGCTCGTCGGGCGTCGGCAAGAACCGTGATGACTTCGGCAAGATCGTAAACGAGATCCTCGACGGCCTGACGCCAGCGCAGCGGGTCGCCAGTGTGCGCGTCTTCGACAACGACCTGGAAGGCTCCTGCGGCCTGCACCACATCCGCAAGAAATACCCCGAGGTGTTTGTGCGCGGCGGCATCATGGAGCGCGGCAACTTCTCGGCTGCCTGCGGCTTTGGCTCCGAGGCTGGCAAGGTCGGCATCTTCGCCACGTTCTCGGCTTTCCTCGAGATGTGTATCTCGGAGATCACGATGGCGCGGCTGAACAAGGCCAACGTCATTGCGCACTTTAGCCACAGCGGCAACGACGACATGGCGGACAATACCTGCCACTTTGGCGTGAACTCGATGTTCGCCGACAACGGGCTGCCCGAGGACGGTCACGACACCACGCGGCTGTATTTCCCCGCCGACCAGCACCAGTTTGCCAAGTGTGTGCGGTCGATCTTCCACGACTCAGGGCTGCGGTTCGTATTCTCGACGCGCGCGCCGGTTCCGGATTTGCTCAAAGAGGACGGGACGCCGTTTTTTGGTGCGGGCTATCAGTTCGTGCCGGGAAAAGATGACGTCATCCGTCGTGCGCCCGAGGGTGGTGGCTACGTGGTGAGCTTTGGCGAGACGGCTTATCGCGCGCTCGATGCGGTGATCTCGCTGCAGGAGGCGGGCGTGAAGGTGGGCCTGATCAACAAGGCGACCTTGAATGTTACCGATACTGAGACGATGAAGCTGCTGGCGGCGGCGCCGTGGGTGCTGGTCGCTGAGGGCTTCAATGTGAAGACGGGCCTTGGCGCGCGGTTTGGTTCACAGCTGCTCAAGGCGGGCTTCCGCGGGCGCTATGACCACATCGGTACGCACAAGGAAGGCTGCGGCGGCCTGTGGCAGCAGATGGGCTACCAGGGCCTTGATCCGGCGGGGATTGCCAGCGCGGTGCGCACGCTCCTGTAATCGGCTGCGTAAACAAAAAGGGCTGCCCGACACCTTCGTCGAGCAGCCCTTTGTTTTTTCTAACCTACAGTTGAAGCGCTGCGACTATGGCCAGATGCCACGGTCGGCGTAGGCGCGCTGGATGCGCTCAAGGCCGATGGCGTAGCTGGCGGTGCGGAAGTCCATCTTGCGGTCAGCTGCGAAGTCGCGGACCTGGCCGTAGGTGCGCTTCATGGCGCGCTCGAGGCGGGCGTGGACCTCTTCCTCTTCCCAGCTCTCGGAACGTTTGTTCTGCAGCCACTCGTAGTACGAGACGGTGACGCCGCCCGAGTTTACCAAGATGTCGGGCAGCACCTGGATGCCGCGCTCTAGGAAGATGGCGTCGGCTTCGGGCCAGGTGGGGCCGTTGGCGCCTTCGGCAATGACCTTGGCTTTGATGGCCTTGGCTTCTTTTTCGCCGATCTCAAGCTCCAGCGCGGCGGGGACCAGGATGTCGCAGTCGATGGCGAAGAACTCATCGCGCGAGATCGCCTTGGCGTGCTTGTAACCCTCGACGGAGCCGGTCTTTTTGACGTGCTCGGATAGCTTGTGGGCGTTCAGGCCCTCGGGGTTGTAGATGTAGCCCTTGTAGTCGCCGGTCGCGACCAGCGAGACGCCGAGCTTGGACAGGATCTTGGCGGTGAAGCTGCCGACGTTGCCAAAGCCCTGGATGGCGACGGTCTTGCCGGTCAGGTCGAACTTGCGATCGCGGGCCCACTCGGTGATGCAGTGGACGACGCCTTGACCAGTAGCAGCCTCACGACCGCGCGAGCCGCCACAGTTGAGGGTTTTGCCAGTAACCACGCGGCGCATGGCGTTCTTGTCGAGCGCGCCGGCGATGTTCATGTACGTGTCCATAAACCACGCCATCACTTGACCGTTGGTGCCGACGTCGGGAGCCGGAATGTCGTACTCGGGCCCGACGGAGCTGGCGAGTGCGTGGGTGAAGCGGCGGGTGATGCGCTCGATCTCGTCTTTGCTGTGCTTGGTGGGGTCGAACTTGACGCCACCCTTGCCGCCGCCAAACGGGATGTCGTGCAGCGCCGACTTCCAGGTCATCGCCGACGCCAGGCCCTTGCACTCATCGAGGGTGACGTCCTGGTGGTAGCGCAGACCGCCCTTGTAGGGTCCCAGGATGTTGTTGTGCTGGACGCGGTAGCCCTTAAACATCTGGTACTTGCCGTTATCCATCTTGACCGGGAAGTTCAGGATGATCTCGTTTTTGGGCTGACCCAGGATGAGCGCGATCTCCTCGGGCAGGTGAATCAGACGGGCCGCCTTTTCGACCTGTCCGCTCACGATGTCGTTGAGGGTTCGCTTATGAGGCTCTACTGCCGGTGCCGGCGACGCTTGAGTCGTGGAGGCTGCTTTTTCTTTTGACATGGTGCTTTGTTCCTCAGTTAGTTGCTGGTAGTTGCTGTCTTAAGTGCTTCTACGGACTGGAGAAAAAGGTGGGTCACTCTAACAAAGACGGAAGGCTGGCGGAAGGGGGCACCATCGAGGTTTTTCCCGACGCTGCGCGGCATGAAGCCGTCTTCACTTTTGGCGTTTTCGGCGCGCTGCGACATGTGCGACCAGGAAAAGGGGCGCGGTCTTGCGGACAGTAAAGCCAGCTACTCGGGCGCACGGGACCATTGAGCACAAGCGTCCTGCTGCTGCGGTCACAGCGTCGCTCAGTGACGGGAATCTGCCACCCTCTGCCAGTCGGTCCGAGCGCGGCGAAAGCAGCCGCGAGCTAGAGCTTCCCGACCAGCTGCCGGACTCCCGCGCGGGTCGCATGGCCATCGAAATCCTTGACGCGACGCAGCAGGCGCAAGCCAAAAGTGGCTACTTTGCCGCGATGGAGCAGCTTGGACGTCGGCTGCGCGCGGCGCGAACGCTGCACTCTAGTGAGCGCCGCTTTGTGGGCGATGCACTAAACGACATGGTGCGCGGTCTGCGTCGGCTGCGCTCACTGTGCGGCGGCAAGCGGCCCACTGCGCGTCAGCAGTACATCGTTTATCTGCTGGATCGTCAGCTAGACAAGGTTGATGGCTCGCTAAGCGAGCTGACTGCAGAGACGCTGCTGGTGCAGCTTCCCCGGGTGCTTTTGCACAAGGCCCAGGACGCAGGGCTCGTGGTTCCCGAGCTGCTGTCGCGACTGGCTGCAATGCATCAGCGGCAGGCGCAGCTGGCCGAGCTACCCCAGCTGTCGCCCTCCGAGCGCATCTCTGCCATCGGTGACGCGCTGTCCTATCCAGACTGGCTGGTGCAGCTGCTGGTGGATGATTTAGGACTTCTGCCCGCACTGGCGGTGCTGCGGGCTCAGAATCTGCGGGCGCCGCTTACCGTGCGTGCCAATCGTCTCAAGTGCTCGGTGCAGCAGCTCGCAGAGCGCTTGCGCGGCGAGGGCGTGGGCTGTCAACCGTCGCTGCTGGCGCCAGATGCGCTGCGGCTAGGTACACGTATCAACGCCTATGGTCTGCCCAGCTTTACCGACGGCTGGTTCGAGCTACAAGACGAAGGCAGCCAGCTGATCGCTGAGCTGTGTGCACCGCCTCCTGGAGCAACCGTCGTAGATGCGTGCGCGGGCGCAGGTGGTAAGACGCTGGCGCTAGGCGCGATGCTTGGCAACAAGGGGCGGCTTATCGCACTCGACATCGATCGCGACAAGCTGACCGAGCTGCAAAAGCGCATTCGTCGCGCGGGGCTTACCAATGTTCAGACGATCTGTACTTCGTTAGATGGCCAGCCGCCGCCGCGAGGCGTGCACTATGCAGAGCTACCGGTAGGACTTTTGCAGCGTGGGGCGCAGCGGGTACTTGTGGATGCGCCGTGCTCGGGTTTGGGGGTGCTGCGTCGGCATCCAGAGGCGCGGTGGCGGCTTGCGCCCAAAGACATCGAGGAAGTGACCGCTAAGCAGCGAGCCATCTTGGCCGGGAGTGCGCAACTGGTGCAGCCGGGCGGGCGTTTGATCTACGCGACCTGTACCATCATCCGTCGTGAAAACGACGAGGTCGTGCAGGACTTTCTGTCGAAGCACCCCGACTTTGTGGCGGTCCCGGTCAAAGAAATTCTTGGGAGTG
>ERZ795056.7618-NODE-7618-length-10336-cov-21.967027_pt1 | contig 10336 bp, 4 predicted proteins | sample MGYA00375140_ERZ795056 | MGnify/ENA primary metagenome ERZ795056 (study PRJEB30185, sample SAMN05720227) | activated sludge metagenome | isolation source: Anaerobic digester | place: USA | collected 2015-03-09 ...
CAGAAAGAGGCAGATAGTTATGAGCAGAATCGATAATATCGATTGTCGAATTTAGAGAGATTGTAGCCTGCGTTTGTCCCAGACCCTTAAAGCCCTGCCAGATGGCTCCCTTGTCGTTGGTGCGGAACTGCCCATTGCAGTGCCCATGGACGAGTCATCCCTGAGCCGAAAGAGTCCCGGTCGCCCCCCGCTTCGCCAAGGTCCCAGACTCGGACTTGGTAGCCCAGTGGTCGCCCCGCTTGCGGCTCGCAACCCGCGCCGCCTCAAAAGCGCAAGCCGCCTACAGCTCTCGCTGCCCTTCATCCGCCCAGGTCACTTTACTTGTGCGCTCACAAGCGCGCCGCCGCTGGCCAGAACAGCCTGCGCAAGACTTGCTTCGGCAGTCTTGTTCGCTCAGGCTGCCCTGACTGCCTCCGCTGGACCGACCGCGATCGACTCGCGAGCCGACTCCAGCGAGAAGCGCACCGAGCCGCGCGCCGCGACAAGTCAAGCGTCCTTGGGCACCACAAAGGATTCCCATGAACGAACAAGAGCCGGTCAGCGCGGACGCCCCCGCTGGCCAAGTAGGGACAAACGAGGCCCCTGCTTCCACCGTCACAGAGGTGACCTCCGCAGCTGAAGCGCAGCTGCCAGCCCCAATCGCAGCTACCGAAGCTGCTAGCGTCGCTGCTGCTACTCCGGAGTCACCCGCCTCTGTCCCAGCCGCGCCGTCGGCTGCTCCAGAGCCAACCCCGGCTGCTGCAGTCAGCACCGACGTGGAAGCAAAAGCGGCCACCAGCCTGCCGCTTAGCGAAGAGGACTACGGGGCCGCGCCCCAGACCTTTGCTGAGATGGCCCTGGCGGACGATATCCACCAAGCGCTACTCGCGATGGGCTTTACCGAGCCCCTGCCGGTCCAGCGTCGCGTCTATCGACCCATCCTGGCTGGCCGCGATCTCATCGTGCAGTCACGCACCGGGTCGGGAAAGACCGCCGCTTTTGGCATCCCTCTCATCCAAGCGGTGATCGACCCCGCAGCCGATGTCAAAAACGGCCACCCGCAAGCGTTGGTGCTCGGCCCCACGCGAGAGCTGGCGCTGCAAGTGTCCACCGAAGTCAGTCGCATCGCCGAGCGTCGAGCGCTGACCGTCGTACCGATCTACGGTGGCGCGCCCATGGGTCGCCAGATGGACCAGCTGCGCGCAGGCGGCCACTTTGTGTCGGGAACGCCAGGCCGCATCCTCGATCACATCCGTCGCGGCACGCTGCATCTGGACCGCATCCGCGCCCTGGTACTCGATGAAGCCGACGAGATGCTGTCGATGGGCTTTCTGGAAGACATCATCGAAATCATCAAGCGCTGCCCGCTCAATCGACAGACGCTGCTGTTCTCAGCGACGATGCCGGACGATGTGGTGCGGCTGGCCAGTCGCCATCAGAAGTCGCCGCTGCAGATCCAGATGTCTGAGGGCTCCATCAGCGCCTCGGAGATTACCCACGCCTACTACATGGTGCCGGGCATGGGGCGCACCCGTGACCTGCTCCGTGTCTTGGAAGTCGAGCGTCCTGACTCAGCGGTCATTTTCTGCAACACCCGCGAAGAGACTTCGACCGTGGCCGAGTACATGCGCAGCCAGGGTCTAGACGCCGAAGCCATCAGCAGCGACCTGTCGCAGTCGGACCGTGAGCGCGTGATGGGCCGCATGAAGGCCAAAGACCTAAAGTACCTGGTGGCCACCGACGTCGCCGCACGCGGTATCGATATCAGCGACCTGTCGCATGTCTTCAACTTCACGTTCCCCGAGTCCGCCGAGGTCTACGTCCACCGCACCGGTCGCACCGGTCGCGCTGGCAAACGTGGCGTCGCCATCTCGCTCATCAGCCCGCGCGAGCTTGGCAACTTCTACTATCTAAAGCTGACCTACAAGATTCGCCCCGAGGAGCGGTCGCTGCCGACCGAGGCCGATCTGCAGACCATCCGCGAAGGTCAGTACTTCGATCGCTTGCAGGCCGACCTGGGGCTGCATGATCCAGCGCCGGTGTTCCGCTCGCTGCTCCGCCGAATCATCAGCAGCGAAGAGGGCGAGCGCCTCATCGCCAGCCTGCTAGAGCAGCACCTGCTTCAACCCGCCAAGCCTGCAGCGGAAACCGGACACCGGCCTAGTCACAAGTCAGATGCAGACTCACGCTCGCGACATCGCGGACGGAGCCACGATGACCGCCCTGCCCGCGATGCAGAGCGTGCCTCAGCGCCGACCCGCGTGCCGCCGAAGGAAGCTGATGCCGCACCACCATCAGAAGGTGAGCCCCGTGTAGAAGGTGAGCGCGCGCCACGCAGCAGTGATCGGCCAGAGCCTCGTCGCGAGCGTGGTGACGAGCGCGGAAAACGGCGGGACCGACGCGGCGGCGACCAAGAAGAGCGCTTCTCCAAGCGTCGGCGTGAGCAAGACGAGCGCACCGCGAGCAGCAGCACCCCAGCCAAAGCGCCTGCGACTGCGACTGCCGCTCTGCCAGAAGTCTCTCGTGAACAAGCTACGGTAGTAAGCGTGGCCGACCCCGCGGTAGTGCCTGTGACCGCTCCTGTAGCTGCACCAGCCGTCGCCAAAGCCAGCACAGAGAAAGCGGCAGCGGCAGGCAGTGCGGAAGCGGGCGAGGCCGCCGCCAAGGATGCAGGTGGCGAAAGTGGCCGGCGCTCCCGACGCAGAGGCCGCTCGGGTAGTCGACCGCCGCAAGAACCGCGCACCACAGTGCCAGGTCCCAGCGATGTCATTCATGCCGATGATGGCCGTGAGTTCTGGGAAGCCTGGGTAGACTCGCGCACATCGACAGCCGCAGCAGGCACCACAAGCGCGGCAGCGGCACCGACTGCACCCGCGACGATCGCACCACCCACTGCGGTCTCGGCACCAGAAGCAGCGACAGAAGCCAGCGTCAGCGATGACGGCAGCAAGAGCGCAGATGGCGAGCGTCGGTCTCGTCGGCGCAGTAACTCCCGGCAGGCCGCGACTCGACCCGTAAACGAAGGTGAGACTCGGCTGTATCTAAACCTGGGTCGCCGCGACAACATCAGCGAAGAGTCCATCGGCCAGTTCGTCGAGCAGCAAGGCATGGCACGCTATCCGCTGGAGCTGCACACGTCGCACACCTACCTCTATGTGCCAGATGCCCAAGCAGAGCCGGTGATCACGGCGCTGCACGGCAAGGCGCTGGGCGAGCGCACCATTCAGTGTGAGCGCGCCCGCCGCTAACGCACCCCCAGCGCTACTATCGCACTGCCCATAGCAATCAGCATGGGCAGTGCATTCTCGCTGCTTTCGTTTTCTGCCATACTTCTCGAAGTGTCGTCGCTAACCACGCAGCTTGCGCTTGGTCTCGTCGGAGCTGGCCTGTGCCTACAGCTAAGCTGCCGCGCGCCTCATCCTGCAACACCCCCGCCTGCGCCTTGCGACTGTCAGCCAGTGCCCAGCACCGTTCCCGCGCCAGCAAGCGGCTCATCGCACACCGTCACAACCAAAGCCACTTCTCATGGCGCAGCAGCTGAAGACAGGCCTCTGCAGCGCTGCTTTGCGGAAGACACTGCGCTTTCTCCACCTCGCTCACTATCGGTCCTGCTGGCAAGATCGGCAGACCTGTTTGAGCAAGCAATCCAGCACCAAAACCGAGGGCTCCACTCGCCAGCAAACAGCGGGACCTCTGGCGGTAGCGGCAAGACCAAGGCTAGCTCTGCACCTGCAACAACCGCAGCCAAAAGCTCGACTGTCACTCAGCTTCAAGAAGCGGCGCTGGCCTGCGCTGACGAAGCCCTACGAATCGAGGGCCGCTCGGTGGAAGCGCACCACAACCGTGGCCTCGCGCTTCAGGAGCTGGGACTTTTAGACCAGGCGCAAGCAGCTTTTACCCACGCCCTCGCCATCGATCCCAGCGATCCTGAGACGCTAGCTGCCGCAGCCGAGCTTTTTATCAATGTGCTGCCACCCAGTGATGAAAATACAGCTATCGGCATGGAGTATGCGCGCCGAGGCAAACAGCTCCTGCAGCGTAGCCTCGCCAGTGCAGCATCGACTAGCCGCGCCCTGGCACGACCGAAGCCTCACGGCAGAAGTCGAGAGACTCATACTGCCAACCTCGATAGCGAGCGAGCGGCACCGGCAGCCCGCCCCAGCCAAGCGCTGCTGGCTCGACTGCTCCTGTTGGAAGGGCAAGGGCTAAAGGACCTGGGACAGGTCAAAGCCGCGCTAGGTCGATTGGACGAAGCGATCGCCAACAGTCAGCCCGGCCACGGCATGCAAGCCCGCTTCGAGCGCGCGCTAACGCTGTTTGAGCTGTGCCGCTTTGCCGAGGCCCAGACCTCGTTTCAGCAGGTGCTGCAGCACTCGCCGGGCGATGGCTGGGCACACTATAACCTGGGACTGGTCTACGAGATGCAAGGCAAGCAGGCGCTGGCCGAGCAAGAGTTTGCCAAAGCGCAGCAGCTTGTACCCGACGCTTTTCCACCACTGCTGGCTATCGGGCCTGCAGAGTTCCGTGCGCTGGTCGACAAAGAGGTCCAAGCTCTAAGTAAGGAGCAGCAAGCAGAGCTGCGGCAGGTCAGCCTGGAGACCGTCGATCTACCCGATGTGAGCGATCTGGTCGCAGACGATCCGCCACTAGCTCCCACCATCTTGGGCATGTTTCGCGGGACGCCCCTGCCACCGCAAAGCATCGCCGTCGCCAAGCACCCACCGGCAGCCCATCAGCGGCCCGAAAAGCCCGTCGATAACGACGAGCGAACGATTTTCCTATATCGAAAAAATCTACTCCGCGCAGTGCTCTCGCCCAAAGAGTTAACAGAGCAGATACGCACCACCCTGCTGCATGAGCTGGGACACCTGCGCGGCGAAGATGACGCAGAGCTGACGGCGCGAGGCCTCCAGTAATGACGATGAGCCACGCAGCGTCGCTGCCAAGCACGCAAAAGGGCCCTGCGCGAAGAAACAGCCCACAAAAAATCCCGAAAAATAGGGGTCGCGGTGGCAAGCGCGCTGACTGGGTAAGGGCTGATCATTTTAGTGGCTGGGCGTCGGCCTGGGCGTCGGAAGGACAAACCGCGAGCGTACTGACCTCGTGGTCTTTCAGACGATGGATTGACCAAACACCAAGCTCAAAGGTAAGCTGAGGCGGCTGTGAAGACTTGTCCTCAGTGCCAGATCAAGTACCCAGACGTGCTTGAGTTTTGCCCTCGGGACGGGACCCAGCTGCCCGGGGACCCGGCGGGCAAAGAACCCGTTGTAGACCCGATCTTAGACACGACCATCGATGGTCGGTACGCAATCGAGTCGCGACTAGGCGAAGGCGGCATGGGCGTGGTCTACAAAGCCCGCCATGTCCTGATCGACAAGCCGGTGGCGATCAAGATTCTGCGCAAGGAAGCCGCGCAGGATACCGCCGCCGTGCAGCGCTTCATCCAAGAAGCCAAGTCGGCCTCCAAGATCAATCACAGCAACATCGTCGATATCACGGACTTTGGCGTGCTCGCAGACGGGCATGCCTACTTCGTGATGGAGTTTTTGCAGGGCTCGACGCTGGCCCAGGCGATCGCCGAAGGTCCGATGGAGTCGTCGCGGGTGTGTACGATCGGAGCGCAGATGGCGCGCGGTCTACACGCAGCGCACACCAAAGGCATCGTCCACCGCGACCTAAAGCCCGAAAACATCTTTTTGCTCGAGCGCGAAGGGCAGCGTGACTTTGTAAAGATCGTCGACTTTGGTATCGCCAAGGTCGGTGGTGGCCAGAAGCTCACGCAGGTCGGCATGGTGCTGGGAACCCCCGAGTACATGTCGCCCGAGCAAGCCACCGGTCAAGAGACTGACCACCGCGTCGACCAATACGCCGTCGGCTGCATCATGTACGAGATGCTGACCGGCGCAGTGCCGTTTTTGGGCGAGCGACCCGCGCAGACGCTGACCAAGCACGTGTTTGAGCCGGTCATTCCGCCACGCAAGCGCAAGCCAGAGCAGAATATCCCGGCCTCGCTGGAAGCCGTCGTGCTGCGGACGATGGCGAAAAAGCCAGAGCAGCGCTTCCCCTCCATGCGCGATCTGGAGCTAGCGCTGGCCCAGGTCGAGTCCGAGCTAAAGTCGGGTCGGGTCGTGATTGACGACGCGCGCCTGAGCAACCCTCCGGGCACCGGTTTGCAAAACCCAAGCCCACCGCAGCTGCCCGCCGTACCGACGTTCCAGCCCGGACAGCAGCCTGGCTCTGGCCCGATCCAGCTTCAAGGTCAGCAGCTGCCTCTGGGGATGGCGGGCTTTCCGCAGCCAGGGCCGCAGGCTCTACAGACCAGCTACCCACCAGGCACGGGACCCATGGGCTCCGCGCAGATTGCGGCAACCCAGCGCGCCGGAAGGCCCACGCAAGAAGGCCTGCCAGCAGTCAAGGCGCGTCGCGTGCGCTCGATCCTGGCAGCCGTGGCCGGGGCGCTGTTGGTGGTCATCGTGCTGCTGGTGTACTTCCTAGTCAGCCAAGAGCCGGTCAAGCCACCGCCGCCGCCTCTCAAGCCGCCACCGATCACAGAGCCTGTTGTGCCAGTGAAAAAGCCGCCGGTTACGGTGGTCGAGCAGCCCGTACTGGTAACGCTGCAGATTTCTTCAAAGCCACCAGGTGCGGATGTGGTTATCGACGGCGAAAATCGCGGTGTGACGCCGCTGCGGCTGTCGCACAAAAAAGGCTCGCCGATGCACATCGAAGTCCGCAAGAAGGGCTTTGATAGCTATGTTGACGACCTGTCGCCCGAAAAAGACGACAACATCGACGTCCCCCTGGAAAAACAGGGACGCCCGACTGGCAAGCGCGACAGCGGCAAAAAGAACACCGGCAAAAATACCGGCAAGCCAAAAAATGGTACGGGGTCCACGGGTCTGCCCAGCGGGCTGCGCAATCCGTTCCAGAAATAGCTAGGCGGCACAAACCCGTAGTGACGTAAGCGCTGCTTTTACCCGCAGGGCTGCAACGGTCACTTTCGGTACACGGTACGATCGCTGCCAACGCCAGTTGCACAAGCTCTGTCATTACGTCCTCGGAGTCCCCGGCTTGGCTCGCTCGCCCACGGACACAACGACGAGGACGAAGCGATAGTCTCCACCTAGTCTCTGTGATAATCTTGGGAGACAGTGCCGACACCCAATAAGCCGGACGATGCCTCTGTCCGAGGTGCCGAACGGCCAGTACAGCCGTCTGCCAAGCCGCCGATCTCGCCTCCTGCAATCGGACAGGCTGCGTCTGCTAGTGCACAGCCTGCAGCGACTAGCTCCGCTGCTTCCGATGACGAAGCCGCCGTAGCAGCGCGCGCAGATGCCCAAGCTGAAGATGCCGAGGCGAAGCTTGCCCGCATGACCGAGGCTCCTGACCCCTATCTGGGCACGATCCTCGGAGAGCGCTACAAAGTCCTGCAAAAGCTCGGGGCTGGCGGCATGGGCGCGGTCTACCTGGCCGAGCACGTCGTCATCGAGCGCAAGGTAGCGATCAAGATCCTGTCGCAAGACTTTGCGCACAAAGCCGATCTGGTGCAGCGCTTTATCCAGGAAGCTCGCGCGGCTGCTCGCATCGGGCACGAAAATATCGTCGAGGTCTACGACTTTGGCGAGACGGCCTCAGGCTCTGTGTTCTTTGCGATGGAGTACCTGGAAGGCCAAGATCTGGCGCAGCTGATTCAAAAGGCGGGCTCTCTGCCGGCTGCGCGGGTTCGTCATATTGCCCTGCAGATCTGCCGAGCTCTGGCCGCAGCGCACACCAAGAAGATCGTTCACCGCGATCTAAAGCCCGAAAATATCTACCTAATCGAGCGCGAGGGCCGCACCGACTTTGTAAAAGTCTTGGACTTCGGCATCGCCAAGATGAGCACCATCGAGGAAGGCCCAGGGCGTCTGACGCGCACAGGCATGATCTTTGGTACCCCCGAGTACATGTCGCCAGAGCAGGCGCGCGGCGAGGTTCCAGATCACCGCGTCGACATCTATGCGCTCGGCTGCATCTTGTACGAGATGCTGACGGGGCGTGTGCCCTTCCAAGCAGAAACGTTCATGGGCACGCTGACCAAGCACATGTTCGAGATGCCAGAGCCTCCCAGCCGTCGCTGTCGCATCCCGATCCCGCCCGAGCTGGAAGCGGTCTGCCTGCGCGCGATGGAAAAGGACCGCGACCGGCGCTTTCAGACCATGCAAGACGTTGCGCAAGGGCTAGAGAGTGAAGGTCCGCTGCCACCTCTGCCGCCGCTGGTCGGTGATCCATCGCTGCAGATGCAAGCGGCGAATATGCAGCAGAACATGCTGCAGGCGGGCATGAACTCGCTGCAAAACCAGCAGATGATGGCGGGTTATCAGCAGCAGATGCAGCAACTGGCGCAGCAGCAGTACGCGCAGCAGCAGTACGCGCAGCAGATGATGATGCAGTCCGGCGGATACGGCATGCCGGGACAAGTGCAAGGACAGCTGCAGGGCAATATCTCGGGTGTCATTGCGGCACCGATGCAGGGCACCATCTCGGGCGTTGTTGCGGCACCGATGCAAGGCACGCTGTCGGGGATGATGCCGGCCCCGATGATCCCCGGAATGCCGATGCAGAGCATCGGTGGGTACGAAGCAGCTCAGCCAAGTAGCCGCGCGATGGGACGCCGACTGGTCTTCATCTTCGGCGGGGCCACCATCGGAGTGCTGATCTTGGTGCTGCTGCTCTGGCCGCGCGGCACCGAGCCGCTCAAGGTCAAGCTGCCGCCCCGCCCAACCCCGCAAGGGACCAGCGACAATCAGCCCAGCAAGACTCCGACGCAGCCAACCAAAGCACCGCAAGCACGACTGCTGCTGCGAGGACTACCGGATTCGCGCGTGCTGATTGAGTCGGTCGATGTAGGCATCATTCCAGCCAGCGGCGAGTTTGCGTACGACGTGATCTCTCCGTCGGGAACAAGTGAGTGGTCGGTCTACATCAAGGTCGTGAAGAACAACTACAGCGACTTTGCAACCCGGCAGATGCTGCGCAGCGGCGGGACCGTCTCTCTGCTGGCCGAGCAAGCGCAGGCGGCACCGCCTCCAGTCAGCGTCGAAAAACCAGCGGTTCCAATCAAGCGTCCAATCAAGCAGCAGCGTCCCGCGCCAGAGCCGCCCAAGGTCACGCCACCGACGACCAGTCGCCCAATCGCACCGCCGCCGGTAAATGAGCTGAAGTCCCCGTTTGGGCGCCCTAAATAGCGCATCAACTAACCAAACAGCGACGCAAAAAAGAGCACGCGCTGTGGGTCTCCATGACCGCCGCCGCCTGGCGTCTCGGAGCACAGCACATCGCCGGGCTGCACCAGCAGCGACGCTTTGGCAGGTATTAGATAGTCACGCTCGGTACGCCTTAACGTGTCTCGACCACACATGCCAGGACCGCCGCCGCCAAGACCGTAGGGTGGTCTTTTTCGTCGCTCGCCAAAAAGTTCCACCAGCAGCGGACTAAGAAACAAGAGCTCGCGGCGCAGCCCGTTGCCGCCGATGTGAACACCGCCACCGCCAGAGTCTTTGCGCAAGCCCAGCGAGCACACCCGCACTGGCAGGCTGCGCTCCAAGACCTCGACTGGCACACTGCGGCCTGACAGCACGACCGGACGTAGTGCTGAAGTCGCAGCCTGCTGACTGCTGCTGCCCAGTCCGCCGGCCAGGAACTCGCGGCTGCGCCATCGTCCGCCGGTTATCGTCACGCTGCTCACCGAGCCTGCGCAGGCCCCCGGAATCAGCTTCGGCTCTGCCTGTGCAAGCGCACCAAGCAGTACATCCAGCAGTCGCAGCGCCGTCTCGTATGCGCCAGCGGCCAATGGATAGGGCGCCTCCGCATCCAAGATCGAGCCCCGCCGCGTCAGCACAGTCAGCGGTCGCAAGGAGCCGTCATTTACCACCGCCCCCGCCGGCAACAGCTTGGCAAAAGCACAGCGCACCACCGCCAAAGACACCGCGCGCCCGATGTTGAGCGGACCTCGCACTGCAGCGACAGAGTCTTGCAGATCCACCACAACTTGATCTGGTCGCACATGCAACGTAGCGGTCAGCGCTGGGTCACTGACGCCGGTACCATCGTCATCCAAGCTATCCGCAAAAGCGCAGACCGTCGCTGACAGCTGCCGCAGCCGGGCCGTCATCTGCGCCGCTGCAACATCCACCAGCAGGTTTATCTGGCTACGAACCGCTTCTGCTCCGCTGCGCCGTGTCAGAGCGCGCAAGCTCTGCTTACCCAGCTCCAGCGCCGAGACCAGCGCGCGAAAATCGACCAACCGCTCACTGGGATCGCAGGCGTAGCTGGCCAGCTGATGCAGCAGTTCCTCTGTCAGCTTGGTGGGTGGTAGCCGGTG
>ERZ795056.7620-NODE-7620-length-10336-cov-4.993483_pt1 | contig 10336 bp, 6 predicted proteins | sample MGYA00375140_ERZ795056 | MGnify/ENA primary metagenome ERZ795056 (study PRJEB30185, sample SAMN05720227) | activated sludge metagenome | isolation source: Anaerobic digester | place: USA | collected 2015-03-09 ...
ATTACTCCATATTTGTTTCTTGCTGTGAAGAAGCGGAGAGAAAATCATCTATTTTTAATTGTTTAATTAGAATACTAATTCTTCTGTTAGACATATCAAAAGGATTTTCAGGATTGCGTAAGTGTTTATCGGCGAATCCTGTAACCCGAACAATCTGGGAATCCCATAAGCCACTTTGTTCCAATAACCTTCTTGATGAATTAGCTCTGTCGGCAGACAATTCCCAGTTGGTATATAATGCTTGCTTTGAATACTGACGGCTATCTGTATGTCCTTCTAATTCAACGTAATTAGGTAGTTTTCCAATTTCTTTTGCCAATTGAATTAATACATTCCTTGCTTTTTCGCTAATTTTAGCACTACCAATTTCAAAAAACAGTGCATCTTTTGATTCAATTAACTCAATTCGTAATCCTTCCTTTGTCATTTCGATTTTAATAGAAGAAAGAATGTCTTGCAATTCAGGTCTCCGAGACATTTCTTCGTTAAGAAATTTATTTATTTCATCAGCAGTCTTTTTGACCTGTTCTGCTGCTTTTATACTATCAGTTGTAGCTTCCAGACGTTTCTTTTCTTCAGCTTTGTCAAGCATTATTGTATCCTTTTCAGGAGGTAAAAAGAAGTAAAAATCATTTTTACTTTTATTATCGCCTTCTCCTTTTCCATCTTTAGGACCGTCTCCTGAAGGTCTCATATCTAAATCAATTGGAATAGTCCTTTTTCCTGTAACAAAATTGAAAGCACCCGGGTCTTGGAAATATGCCTCAACCTGTTTTTTTACTTCTTCGCTTTGGCCGAGTATCCACATAACAATAAAGAAAGCCATCATAGCAGTAACAAAGTCAGCATAAGCTACTTTCCATGCACCACCGTGATGACCGGCATGACCACCTTTTTTAATCTTCTTGATTATTATTGGCTGCTCTTTGTGTTGTTTTTGTTCTTCTTCTGCCATAATAGATATTATTCTAAAATTGTTTAAAATTTAAATTTTATTATCGTGGACGCTTAATAGCTTCTTCTGTTTCACTGAAAGAAGGACGGTTTTCTGGGTCAATAGTTCTTCTTCCGTATTCAATAGCCACAGCAGCTGGTGCGCCCTTGGCAAAAGAAAGCATTGCTGCTTTAATTACTTGTAGGTATATTGCTTCTTTATTAACAATTTTTTCCATAATAGAAGCAATTGGACCAAAGAAACCATAAGCGAAAAGCACACCAAGAAAAGTACCGACAAGTGCAGATGCTACGTGATGACCAACAGTTTCAGCGCCTTCAGAAACAGAACCCATCGTTACAATAATTCCCATAACAGCAGCTACAATTCCAAGTCCGGGAAACGAATCTGCCATTGTTTGTAAAGAAGAGGGAGGTATTGATTCCTCATGATGATGAGCTTCTAAGTCAATTTCCATTAGTTCTTCTAAATCGTGAGCAGGTACACCACCGCTTAATACAACTTTTAATGTATCGCAAAGGAACTCAACGGCATGATGGTTTGCTAAAAAAGTTGAATATTTCGACATAATTGAACTTTGTGATGGATTTTCGACATGAGATTCTAATGCAATCAATCCTTCACGCTTTGCAAACTGAAATAATTCATATAATAGTTGAAGTAACTCAATATAAGCGGTTTTACTCACTTTTGCTCCTTTAGTCGAGCCAATTGCCTGTGCAAGAATCTTTTTTAACACTGGCAGCGGATTTGCAACCAGTAACGAACCAACTGCACAACCAATGATTATTACATATTCCGGAATCACTATTAGTGTTAAAGGATTGCCGCCAGCCATTATAAAGCCACCAATCAAAGCAAAGAAAACTAATCCTAATCCTATTATTACAAACATAAAATTTAACCTTTTTTATTTTTTTATCCTATCTAATAAATCTGAATTTTGAGGGTCGTAAATGATTCCCTTCTCCCAAGCTTTAATAGCTTCTAACTCTTTTCCCTGATTTTTTAATACGTCGCCGATATGAAGCCATACATCAGCATTAGTACTATCTATTGACTTAGATTTTTCTAAATATTCCAATGCTTTTTCATTGTTTCCTGTTTGAAAATAAATCCAGCCATAAGTATCTAAATAATTGGGATTCTGAGAATCGATTTCTATTGCTATCTTTATCATTACTAATGCTCTTTCCAATGCTAAGCCCCTTTCAGATAATGAGTAAGCATAATTATTATTTGCTAATGGATTCTCAGGGTCTAATATCAATGCTTTCTCATAGTATTCATCTGATTCTTCATATCTTTTTAAAATATGATTTACCAATCCTAACTGTGTTAATATTTCGACATTATTACTATCAATCTTAATAGCTTTCAAAAAACATTCTTTAGATTGTTCAATACTATCCATTTCGTAATATAGTATTCCGGAAAAATATGGATATACAAGTTCATCTGGATATTTTGTAGAATTAAGCAATAAATTTGATAATAGCTCCGCTTGTTTTTTATTTACATAATAGTATCTGAATATTTCCTGAAATATAGCAAAATTATCTTCATTTAAAGATATATATCGAGTGTAATATTTTTCTGTTATATCGTGATTATCTATTGTTGAAGAAATAAAACCTAAATAGAAATAAATTGTTGGAGTGTAGAAATTTCTTTCATTTGAAAAATCCAAAACTGCTTCAATAATTTCTTTTATTTCTTTTGAATTATTTTTTTTCGTTGTTATTTCTAATAGAATACCTTCAAAAACAGACTTTAAAATTTCCTCAATTTCCCATTTTTCAAATTCATTGTCTAATTCTTTTAATGTGCTTGAAAATTCTTTATTTATCAGATTTTTTGTATAGAAATTTAATAAACTATTATATATTTCAAACTTATAGCTACTTTCCGACCTTTTGTCTCTTAAAATTTTTAATATTTCATTAGCTTTTTCTTTTTTATCTAATTTTGAATAAATCTCTAATAATTTCAAATATAAATATATATCATCATTCTTTTGAATCATTTCCAAATATAATTTTTCAGCTTTTTCCAAGTCAAAATAAGTATAAAAAAGGGCTAGTTCGCCAAGATTCTGAAGTGATGGCATTATTTCAGCTTTCCACTCTAAAGTATTTTTTACTCCGTCCATATTCAAAAGTTCAAAATAAATTTTATTTAAATATGAAATTGCAGGAACATACTTCTGGTCAATTTTCAATGCCTTGTCTATATATTCAATCGCTGGTGTAATTTTATTTAATTCGCCATAGCTTTTTGCTATTGCAAGATAGGTTACAGGACTTTCTTTAAGTTTTGAAGATTCAAAAAAGTCTAAAATAGCCATTGAGTAATTATTTGTATTATAATTTGTTAGACCATTTATAAAATGAAATTGTGCTATCATCTCATTTTTTAATGAATCCTTTATATAATATAATTTTGAAGAATCAAAATATTTAAAATCATTTTGTTTTGTTGATTCAACTGAGCAAGCCGTTAAAGTCAATGCTAATATTATTAGATAATTTATTTTTTTCAATTCTATTCTCAAATTTAAAATTTATTATATTCTAATATATAAATAAGAAATAACAAAAACAAGTTGAAAGTGATAGAAAGATAAGAATAGATAAAAAGTTTTGTATTTTTTTTAATTTTATAGCGTAGTTATTAGTTAAATAATCTACCTTCTTAAGTCATTCCGACTCTGTAAAAATTTCTTAATGAAAATCAAAAGCAGCTATCGGATTGCTTGACAAACTCAGTGGACTATGCTATAAACAGAACAGTCCTACGGAGTTTTGCTAACTTAAAAATAAATTTTCTATAAACTGGAAGTAATATAATTTCCAATTTGAAGTGTCATAAATAATATGAATATATAGAGTGTCATTCTGACGAATGTCAGAATCCATCTTGCTTTTTTCGATACAAAAGATAGATTCTGACATTCGTCAGAATGACACTATGCAACTTAATACTGGAAATTGTATAACTACGTTGCTTTTTTTCATGCTTTGCTAAAGTTTCGTGACTTTTGTAAAGTTTGAAAAAGTTTATAATTGTGTTTCAGTCATCGTATGACTTGGAAAAGCTGACCTTTGCAAAAGTTTGAAAGGCAGATGGACTCAACTTTCCTAAATAGAGTCCATCTTTTCATCTTTCATTTCTTTCCCAAGTTTAACTTGGGAAGAAAATGGAAATAAAAATCAATTCAACAAATAAACAGTTCAACAAATCAACACCTAATAATACGCTGGTATTCCGGTAATATCTTCTCCAAGAATCAAGGTGTGAATATCGTGAGTGCCTTCGTAAGTTTTTACTGATTCTAAATTCGCAGAGTGCCGCATTATTGGATATTCTCCGAGAATACCATTAGCACCGTGAATCTCCCGGGCAATACGTGCAGCAGTAAGAGCAATATCCACATTATTTCTTTTTGCAAAAGAAACCTGTTGGAAAGTAGCTCTGTCATCATCTTTTAGCCGTCCAAGACGATATGCAACAAGCTGGGCTTTTGATATTTCATTAAGCATCCAAACTAACTTGTCCTGGACCATTTGAAAGCCGGCGATTGGTTTACCGAATTGTATTCGCGATTTTGAATAATTTAATGAAGAATCATAAACGGCAAGTGCAGCACCGATTGCTCCCCATGCAATACCGTATCTTGCCTGAGTAAGACAGCTTAAAGGACCGCGTAGCCCTTCGATTAGTAAAATATTTTCTTCGGGAATTTCACAATCCTGGAAAATGAGTTCAGAAGTAACTGATGCACGAAGAGAATACTTTCCTTTCATTTCAGGAGCAGAAAAGCCCGGAGTCCCCTTTTCAACGATAAAACCGTGAACAACATTTTCGAGTTTAGCCCAAACAATAGCAATATCAGCAAGAGAGCCGTTTGTAATCCACATTTTAGCACCATTAAGCAAAAATCCATTTGACGTTTTTTTCGCATTAGTAATCATTCCACCCGGATTAGAGCCATAGTCGGGTTCTGTCAGTCCGAAGCAGCCAATTGCATCACCAGAAGCAAGACGTGGAAGCCATTTCTTCTTTTGCTCTTCAGTTCCGTATTTGAAAAGAGGATACATAACGAGGGAATTTTGGACAGAAGCAGCAGAGCGAATTGCAGAGTCACCTCGTTCAAGCTCTTGCATTGCAAGTCCGTAGCTTGTGTAATTAGCTTCAGCGCCACCAAATTCCTGAGGAATAGTAATACCAAAAAGTCCAAGTTCAGCCATTCTTTTGAATAAATGAGTCGGACAACTTGCTGCCTGATAATGCTCTTCTATAATTGGAATTACTTCTTCATTAACGAAACTGCGGACAGTATCCCGAATCAGAATTTCTTCCTGAGAATAAAGTTCTTCAAGATTAAAATAGTCTAATTGAGTAAATTGCATTGTTTCTCCTTATATTTATTTCATATTTTATACTCTAAATAAAAAATATTTGCAAAATACTAATTTTTTAATAAGTATTTTTGTCAAATTAAGAAATTATTCGTATTTTTGTAATAGAAATTGTTATGGGCTGTGTAGCCCATTTTTTTATTATTTTTTTTCTAAAAGAAAAAAATGCCAAGAGGAAAAGCAAAGTTTAAAGCTGATAAAAAAATGATAATTGACGCTTTTGCAGAGATGGCAAAAGAAAAGAACATCGACAGAGACCTTTTGCAAGGAATTGTAGAAGAGACTTTTTCTATGCTCGTCAAGAAGAAATATGGTCAGGAAGCTAATTTTGAAATCGTTGTTAATTTAGATAAGGGCGATATTGAGATTTATTTGATTAGAGAAATTGTTGAAGAAGTGGAAGACCCATCATTGCATATAGCTATTAAAGAGGTTAAGCACTATCCCGATAGCGAAGATTATCAGTTGGGCGATGATTTCGTAGAAGAAATTTCTTTAGATAATATTTATGAAAATTTTAGCAGACGTCTAGTTTCGCTTGCCGTTACTAATTTGAACCAGCGAATAAAGGAAATAGAAAAGGATAATATTTATAACGAATATATTCAAAAACTTGGCGAAATTATCATTGGCGAAGTTTACCAGGTGAGGCGAAACGATATTCTTGTAATGCACAATAAAATCGAAATGCGCCTTCCCCGTGAGGAACAAATACCAAACGAGCAGATGCGCTTCAAAAAGAGCCAATCAGTCCGAGCAATAATTAAAGAAGTCAGAAGAACTGGTTCTGCCGGTTTGCCTGAAATAATTTTATCACGTGCTTCAGACGAATATCTTGCCCGTCTTTTTGAAATCGAAATTCCAGAAGTGTATGACGGTATAGTTCAAATCAAAGCAATAGCCCGCGACCCTGGAGAACGCTCTAAAGTTGCAGTGCAATCCTTTGACGACAGAATTGACCCTGTCGGTGCTTGCGTTGGTATGAAAGGTGTCAGAATTCATTCTATTGTTCGCGAATTATGCAACGAAAATATTGATTTGATTGAGTATTCTTCTGATTTAGATACTTTTATTTCAAGGGCGTTAGCTCCTGCAAAAATCAAAGAGATTACTATAATGCCAGAAGTAAGAAGTGCTACAATCATTGTTCCGGAAGACCAGGTATCACTTGCAATTGGAAAAAATGGGCAAAACGTTCGCCTTGCTTCTAAATTGACGAGTTTTTCTTTAACGCTCGTTAAAGAAGGTGCTGAAGATATTGAATTAATTGAGTTTAAAGATGAGCTTGGCACTAAAATTTATAATAAATTAAGCGATATTGGCATAGAGACAGCTCGCGAATTCCTTGAAGCAGACCCGAAATTTATTATGGATAATTGCGACATTACTTCCGAACAATTATTAGAGTTACGCTCTATTATGCTTAGCGAATTTGAAGAGCAGGAATCTGAAGAAGTAATACAAACTATTAACGCTATTTAAGTGTGATAGAAAAATTCAGATTAAAATCAATTTTTTAAGTATAAAAGTGTAATATTGATTTTAATACATCAAATAATAAATATTTGAGTAATTTTGTAATTAGATTTTTTTGTTGATTTTTTGATTGAATATATGGCTGCTAAAAAAATATTATTAATAAAAATTGCTTCTGAAATTAATATCGGAAAGGAATCTATTGTCCTTTTCTTACAATCAAAGGGCTTTAGTATCGAGAATAAACCAAGTGCTACTTTGACCGAAGAAATGGTAGAAGCAGTTTATGATAAGTTTAAAAAAGAAAAGAAAGCAGCCGAAAAGCAAAAGGAAAAAATAGAGAAGCAAAAGCAAATAAGGAAAGTCCCTGAACCTCAAAAATCTGATACTTACGAAACTGAAGAACATTTTGAAACTCCAAAAGAGGATTTTATCACTTATGACGAATCTACTGAAAAAGAAAATATAGTAGATAAAATTGATATTATTGAGTTTGATGATAGATTAAAACATAAAGAAATCTCCGAGAAAATCAAGGTTGAAGAAGAAAAAGTTGATGAGCATTCAGTGGATACACAGGAAAAATATCCCGTAGGCAAAGTTATTGAAGAATTTATTAAACCAACTGCAAAGAACGAAAAATCTCATGCTAAACAAGATAAAGTTGTAATTAAACTTGATAAAAAACAAAAAGTTGAAAAATATACTAAAGATTTAATCAAAATTGAAAAAATTGAACGGAAACCTGAAGCTAAGATTGAGCAGAAAGTTGAACGGAAACCTGAAGCTCGGCATATAGCAAAAGATGAAAAGAAAGAAGTAAAAGAATTTCATGTTGAAAAACAAGTTACGAAGAAAATTGAAAAAGTTCAAGATCAGGCAGTAGCTGAAAAAGCAATTGAAGAAAAAGTCGTATTCCTATCTACAAAAAAAGAAGAAGTTACTAAGAAATCACTAGAACCAAAGACAAAAATAAAAGAAGAACCGAAACAAGAGCTCTCAGAAGAACAACAGGCATTGGTTCTTTCTTTAAAAGAAAAGTTCGGTGAAAAATCTATTACAAAACCACAAGTTACAAAAACTGAAAGTTTGGTTCAATTTAAAGAACCTCCCCCACTTCTTGATGACGATGCTCCGAAAGAGAAGAAATCAAAACGCCGCAGAAGAAGAAAAAAAGTTGCTGAGGTTGAAATAGAGCCCGGACAAGCTCCGAAACTTCGAGGACTTACCATTGTCGGTAAAATTGATTTAGAGAAAGAGAAAACCTTTTTACCAAAGAAAGATGACAAGCAAAAGCCAGTAGATTCTGATGAAGAAGACGAATTTTCATCAAAATCCGGAAAGTTTAAGAAAAAAGGTAAGGTAAAAACTAAGGAAAAACCTCTCACTCTGAAAGAGAAAGTTGCCGAAAAGAAGAAAAAGAAAAAACGCTCTATTAGAGAAACAATCAGCGAAGATGATATCAATAAAGCAATCAAAGAAACTCTTTCCGGTATTGACGATTCATCAGTAGGTATGCGTTCAAAAATGAGAATGAAGAGGCGACACGAACGCGAAGAAAAAGAACTCAAAAAGCACGAAGAAGAAGAGCGTCAGTCTCACATTTTAGAACTGACTGAATTTGTTACTACAAGCGACTTAGCTAAACTTATTGGTGTCAGTCCAAATGAAATCATATTGAAATGTATGGAGCTTGGGCTTATGGTTGGAATCAATCAAAGATTAGACAAAGACACCATTACTTTAATTGCAGATGATTACGAATTCCATGTTGAATTTTTAGACGAAAAGGAAGTTCAGGAAATTGATGATGTTGAAGATGAAGATGAACATCTTGAGCCACGTCCTCCTATTGTTACTATTATGGGACACGTGGACCACGGAAAAACCTCATTAATTGATTTTATTAGAAAAACTAATGTTGTTGCAGGCGAAGCCGGATTAATTACTCAGCATATCGGTGCATACAGGACAGAATTGCCAGGAAATAAGTACATTACATTTTTGGATACTCCCGGACACGAAGCATTTACTTCAATGAGAGCAAGAGGAGCCCAGGTTACTGATATTGTCGTTCTTGTTGTTGCTGCTGATGATAGCGTTATGCCTCAAACAGTCGAAGCTATTAGCCACTCCCAAGCTGCAAATGTAAAAATCATCGTTGCAATCAACAAAATTGATAAACCAGATTCTAATCCGGACAGAATTAGGCAGCAACTTGCTGACAAAGGCGTTCTGGTTGAAGAATGGGGCGGAAACCATCAATGCGTTGAAATTTCTGCTAAATTCGGTAACAATGTTGAAACTTTATTAGATAAAATCCTCCTTGAAGCTGAAATGCTTGAGCTAAAAGCTAATCCGAACAGGAAGGCAAAGGCAGCTGTCATTGAAGCTAAGATGGAAAAAGGACATGGAGCAGTTGCAACTGTTATTGTCCAAAAAGGTACTTTAAAAGTAGGCGATTGCTTCGTTGCAGGTTGTTTTGCCGGTCGAGTTCGCAGATTGTTAGATGAACGTGAAAATTCTGTTGATGAAGCTACCCCCTCTATGGCTGTTAGAGTTGTCGGATTTGAAGGACTTCCCCAGGCAGGTGATATTCTTACAGTTGTCAATTCTGACAGCGAGGCAAGAGGAATTGCTAACAAACGTATGCAATTAAAGCGCGAGCAGGAATTCAGACAAGTCCATCACGTTACTCTTGACGAGATTTCCAAGCAAATCCAAATCGGTGGTGTTAAAGAACTTAATCTGATTTTAAAAGGTGATGTCGGTGGTTCTACTGAAGCTTTGGGCGATTCATTACAAAAGCTATCCCGAGATGAAGTGCAGGTCGTTATTCTTCATAAAGGGGTTGGTGCTATTACCGAATCTGACATTATGCTCGCTATAGCATCAGGAGCTATTATTATCGGTTTCCAGGTTGGACTTACTTCAAAAGCTAAGAAATTATCTGATACAGAATCAGTCGATATTAGGACTTATAACATTATTTACGATTGTATTGACGAAATTAAACTTGCTCTTGAAGGTTTGCTTACTCCAGAAACAAAAGAAGATATTGTTGCTTCTATTGAAGTCAGAAAAGTATTCAAGGTTGGCAAGTCTGGAAATATTGCTGGATGCTATGTCCAAAGTGGCAAGATTACCAGAAATGACAAAGTCCGCTTATTAAGACAAGGGCTTCCAGTGTTCACTGGTGGTATTCAATCATTAAAGAGAAATAAAGATGATGTCCGTGAAGTTGAATCCGGCTACGAATGCGGTATTATGCTTGACGGTTGGAACGATATTCAGCCAGATGATATTATTGAAGCATTCAAAATTGTTGAAGTAAAACGTACGTTCCATTAAAATATTTATAAAAAATAACCCAATCTCTTTGAGAATAAATTATGTTTCTTTAAGAGATTGGGTTTTTTATTTTTAACAACTCAAAAAAAATATACCATATCATTTCTTATTTGAAACGAAACATATTAATAAA
>ERZ795056.7622-NODE-7622-length-10334-cov-11.626520_pt1 | contig 10334 bp, 9 predicted proteins | sample MGYA00375140_ERZ795056 | MGnify/ENA primary metagenome ERZ795056 (study PRJEB30185, sample SAMN05720227) | activated sludge metagenome | isolation source: Anaerobic digester | place: USA | collected 2015-03-09 ...
TGGCCGACACGATCAACGAGATGATCGACACCCTCGCCATCTTCGCCGAGCAGGTCACCACCGTGGCCCGCGAGGTCGGCATCGAGGGCAAGCTCGGCGGCCAGGCGCGGGTGCCCGGCGCGGCCGGCACGTGGCGCGACCTGACCGACAACGTCAATCAGCTCGCCGCCAACCTGACCACCCAGGTCCGCGCGATTGCCGAGGTCGCCACCGCCGTGACGAAGGGCGACCTGACCCGATCGGTCTCGGTCGAGGCGGCCGGCGAGGTCGGGGCGCTCAAGGACAACGTCAACCAGATGATCGCCAACCTGCGTGACACCACGCAGAAGAACACCGAGCAGGACTGGCTCAAGACCAACCTCGCCAAGTTCACGCGCATGCTGCAGGGCCAGCGCGACCTCGAGGCCGTCGCTCGTCTCATCCTCCGCGACCTCGCGCCGCTGGTGCGCGCGCAGCAGGGCGTGTTCTACATCATGGACCAGTCGGAGGCGATCAACGGCGCCGGCGGCATGCTGCGGCTGCTGTCGAGCTACGCCTACCGCGAGCGCAAGAACCTCTCCAACGCGTTCCGCCTCGGCGAGGGCCTGGTCGGTCAGTGCGCGCTGGAGAAGGACCGCATCCTGCTCACCGAGGTGCCGGAGAACTACATCAAGATCAGCTCCGGCCTCGGTGAGGCCAAGCCGCTCAACATCGTCGTGCTGCCGGTCGTCTTCGAGGGCCAGGTCAAGGCGGTCGTCGAGCTGGCCTCGTTCTACCGCTTCGGCGACATCCACCTGACCTTCCTCGACCAGCTGACCGAGTCGATCGGCATCGTCATCAACACGATCGCCGCCGGCATGCGCACCGAGGAGCTGCTCAAGCAGTCGCAGTCGCTCGCCGAGGAGCTGCGTAGCCAGCAGCTCGAGCTGACCGAGACCAACCGGCGCCTCGAGCAGCAGGCGCTGTCGCTGCAGGCCTCCGAGGACCGGCTCAAGCTCCAGCAGGAGGAGCTGCAGCAGACCAACGAGGAGCTGGAAGAGCGATCGGAGCTGCTGCAGTTGCAGAACGCCGAGGTCGAGCGCAAGAACCGGGAGATCGAGCAGGCGAAGATCGAGCTCGAGGAGCGCGCGCAGCAGCTGGCGCTGTCCTCGAAGTACAAGTCCGAGTTCCTGGCCAACATGTCGCACGAGCTGCGCACGCCGCTCAACAGCCTGCTGATCCTGGCCAAGCTGCTGTCGGACAACCCGAAGGGCAACCTCGACGGCAAGCAGGTCGAGTTCGCGCGCACGATCCACAGCGCCGGCAGCGACCTGCTGTCGCTGATCAACGACATCCTCGATCTGTCGAAGATCGAGTCGGGCACGATGGCGATCGACGTCGACGAGCTCGAGCTCACCGTCCTGCAGGACTACGTCGAGCGCAACTTCCTGCAGATGGCGCAGGGCAAGGGCCTCGAGTTCAGCGTCGACATCGAGGCGAACGCGCCCAAGGTGATCTACACCGACCCGCGGCGGCTGCAGCAGGTGCTCAAGAACCTGCTCTCCAACGCCTTCAAGTTTACCGACCGCGGCGGCGTCAGCCTCCGCATGTCGCTGGCCACCGAGGGCTGGGGCCCCGACAACGAGGTTCTCGACCACTCGAACGCGGTGCTGGCCTTCTCGGTCACCGACAGCGGCATCGGCATCCCGCTGCACAAGCAGAAGATCATCTTCGAGGCGTTCCAGCAGGCCGACGGAACCACCTCGCGCAAGTACGGCGGCACCGGCCTCGGCCTGTCGATCAGCCGCGAGATCGCCCGCCTGCTCGGCGGTGAGATCCGGGTCCGCTCGACCCACGGCAGCGGCAGCACCTTCACGCTGTATGTGCCGCAGACCCACGCCCCGGCGCTCGGCAGCTCCGCGCTGCCGCCGACCCTGATCAGCAGCCCGCGTGCGCTGCCGAAGGCCGAGTCGGCCGAGCCGGAGATCGGCCACTCGCCGGTGGTGTTCGCCGCCGAGGTCGACGACGACCGCGACGACATCCATCCGGGCGACCGCGTCCTGCTGATCATCGAGGACGACGTGTCCTTCGCCAACGTCCTGCTGGCGATGGCCCGCGAGAAGGGCTTCAAGGCGCTGATCGCCCTGCGCGGCGACACCGGCCTGTCGCTCGCCCGCGAGTGCAAGCCCGACGCGATCACCCTCGACCTGCGCCTGCCGGTCGTCGACGGCTGGACCGTGCTCGACCGCCTCAAGCACGACGCGCGCACCCGCCACATCCCGGTCCACCTGATCTCCGGCAGCGAGCTCGACGCCCGCGCCCGCGCGCTCAAGCAGGGGGCCCTGGCCTTCCTGCAGAAGCCGGTCTCGTCGGAGGCGCTCGCCGAGGCCTTCGGCATGGTCAAGGGCTTCGTCGAGCGGCGGGTGAAGAACCTGCTGATCGTCGAGGACGACGAGACCCAGCGCAAGGCGCTGGTCGAGCTGATCGGCAACGGCGACGTGGTCAGCACCGCGGTCGGCAGCGCCGAGGAGTGCCTGGAGCTGCTGCGCAGCCAGCACTTCGACTGCATGGTGCTCGACCTCGGCCTGCCCGAGATGACCGGCTTCGACCTGATCAACGTGATCAAGAGCGACGAGAAGCTGCGCGAGATGCCGATCATCGTCTACACCGGCAAGGACCTGTCGCAGGAGGAGGAGACCCGGCTCAAACGGGTCACCGACGCGATCATCGTCAAGAGCGTGCGCTCGATGGAGCACCTGCTCGACGAGACCGCGCTGTTCCTGCACCGCGTCGAGGCCAACCTGCCGCAGGCGAAGCAGCAGATGCTCAAGCAGGTCCACCAGGCGGACCCAGTGTTCAGCGACAAGAAGGTGCTGGTCATCGACGACGACGTGCGCAACATCTTCGCCATCACCAGCGTGCTCGAGCGTTACCACATGAGCGTCGTCTACGCCGAGAACGGCCGCAGCGGGATCGAGATGCTGCACGCCAACCCGGACGTCAACGTCGTGCTGATGGACGTGATGATGCCCGAGATGGACGGCTACGAGACCACCCGGGAGATCCGCAAGGAGGCGCGCTTCACCAACCTCCCGATCATCGCGCTCACCGCCAAGGCGATGAAGGGCGACCGCGAGAAGTGCCTCGAGGCCGGCGCCTCCGACTACATCACCAAACCGGTCGAGCCGGAGCAGCTGCTGTCGCTCCTGCGGGTGTGGCTGTATGGTTAATACCCCGCCTCCGGACGGAGCCGACGCGCCGGGCAGCGGGGCCCCCGGGGCCCCCGGGGCCTCCGTGGGCGCCATCGTGCCGGAGGTCGTCGACGACCCGCTGCTCGAGCCGGACGAGGGCCATGACCTGGACGCGCCGATACCCTCGGCGCTGCGTCCGGCGTCGGACCTCGAGCGCCTCGAGATCGACCTCATCCTCGAGGCGATCTATCGCCACTACGGCTTCGACTTCCGCAACTACGCACGCGCCTCGATGCGACGGCGATTGTGGAATCAGGTGCGCGCCGAGAAGCTGACGACCATCGCCGGGCTGCTCGACCGGGTCCTGCACGACGTCGACTGCATGGAGCGGCTGCTGTTGATGCTCTCGGTCAACGTCACGGCGATGTACCGCGACCCGACCTTCTTTCGCGCCTTCCGCGAGCAGGTGGTGCCGCTGCTGCGCTCGCACCCCTTCGTGCGCATCTGGCACGCGGGCTGCTCGACCGGCGAGGAGGTCTATTCGATGGCGATCCTGCTGGAGGAGGAGGGCCTCTATAATCGCTGTCGACTGTATGCGACCGACATGAACGAGGCGGTGCTACGCCGGGCGCAGGCGGGCATCTTCCCGATCGAGGTGATGCAGGAGTACACGGCGAACTATCTGCGCTCAGGCGCGAAGGAGCACTTCGCCCGCTATTACACCGCCCGCTACGGCCACGCGATCTTCAAGCAGCCGCTGCGCCGCAACATCGTCTTCTCGCACCATAATTTGGTCACCGACGGCTCGTTCAACGAGTTTCACGTGATCATCTGTCGCAACGTGATGATCTACTTCAACGAGCAGCTGCAGGCCCGCGTGCACGAGCTGTTCTATGACAGCCTGCGGCGCTTCGGCGTGCTCGCGCTCGGGCGCAAGGAGTCGCTGTCGGGCACGCCGCATCAGCACGACTACGACGAGATCAACCCCGCCGAGAAATTGTACCGGAGGAGGGGCGTGTGATGCACGGGGGCCGCCCGCAGCTGGTGCTGATCGGGGCCTCCCTCGGCGGGCTCTCGGCGATCCCGGTGATCCTCGGCGGCCTGCCCCGCGACTTCCCGAACCCCATCGTCATCGTTCAGCATCGGGCGATCCTCAGCGACGACTCCGGCCTCGTCGAGGCGATGCAGCGCGGCTGCCCGCTCATGGTCCGTGAGGTCGAGGACAAGGACCGGCTGGCCGCCGGCAGGGTCTATCTCGCCCCGGCCGACTATCACCTGCTGATCGAGGGCGACCACATGACGCTCTCGACCGAGGCGCGGGTGCTGCACGCGCGGCCCTCGATCGACGTGCTCTTCGACTCGGCCGCCGAGAGCCACGCCGACCGCGTCGTCGGCGTGATCCTCACCGGGGCGAGCCGCGACGGAGTGCTCGGCGCGCAGAAGATCAAGCAGCGCGGCGGCATCGTCGTCGTGCAGGACCCCGCGACCGCGGAGTGCAAGGTGATGCCCGCCGCCGCGATCGCGGGCGTCGCCGTCGACCGGGTGCTGACCCTCGAGCAGATCGCGCAGTATCTCGTGCGCTGCAGCCTGACGATGACGCGATGACCGGTTGAAGCGCCGCGACCGCCTGGGGATATTTCATGTGGACGTGGTGCATCACGTCGCCGGGCGCGCTAGCCTCGGCCGATATGCACGTGCACACCAATCCGCGGGATCTGGTCATGGGCGCGATCGCCGGGCAGGGCGCGCTGGGCGTGCAGCATGCTGCGCAGGCGCTCTACGAGGCGGGCGGCAAGCGGCTGCTGCACGAGGGCCTGCAGGCCGGGGTCCAGCGGATGTGCACGCGTGCCTCGCTCGAGACGATCACCGTGCTCGCGCCGACGCTGCTGGTCGAGGGCATGGCCGAGGGCGCGGCCGCCGTGCCGTCGGGCCTGCGGGCCCTGACGGTCGCCACCGGCGCGGCCGCCGTGCAGACCGCCCGGGCCGCCGGCGCCCAGGTGTTGCGTGGGGCGCTGCGGGCGGGCGGGGTCGGCCTGGTGATCGATGGTGCGGTCGGGGCGGTCTCGGGGCTGTGGGCCTATCGACGCGGCACGATGACCGGCAAGCAGGCGTGTTTGCACACGGTCCGCGAGGCCGGCACCGGCGCGGTGTCGACGGCGACGGGTGTGGCGCTGGCGGCGGGGGTCATCGCCCTGACCGGCACGCTCGCGGCACCGACGGTCCTGGCGATCGGCGCCGGCGGGGCGCTGGCCAGCAAGCTCGGCCTGACGCGTCTGCTGCGGCGCAAGGGTGCGGCCGGGGCGCTGGTGGTGGCTTCGTCGGTTTGAACCGCCGACGCCGCTCAGGCGGGCGGTGTCCGGTTCTTATCTAAGATCGCCAGCATCAGCAGACCGAAGGCCACGGCCCGGATGCCGTAGATCAGCACGTCGGTCTCCTGGCTGCGGGCGAGCATCACGAGCATCACGCGGTTGATCGCAAACACCGCGAAGGCGCCGGAGAAGATCGCAAACAGGCGGTCGCGCGAGCGGACCCAGAAGTGCAGGAAGAACACCGCGAGCGCGAGGCAGCCCATGGCCGTCGCGCCCTGCAGCATGACGATGAGGTTCTCAGTCTGCATCCCAGATGCACCCGGTGAGGAGGATGAGCACGCCGAGGAAGGCCGCCGCCGCGCGCGCCAGCGCGAGGTCCGTGTGCGGGATCAGCAGGCGGTCGACGACGAGGATGATGTTGTTGAGCGCGAGGCCGGTGAAGCCGAGGCTGCTCCACAGCAGCAGGCGGCTGCGGCTGGCGAGCCAGCCACGGACCAGCAGCACCACGCAGAGCACGCTGGTGATGGCGCAGGCGAGGAACACGATGGCGGCGATCATGGTTTCCTCCGGACGCGAAAGGCCTCGGCGAAGCTGCGCAGATTGTCCAGGTTGCAGGCGAAGAACAGGTTCATGACCTGCACACGGTCACGCTCGTGGGCCGCCCGGATCTCCGCGAGCACGGCGAGCTCGGGGCGGTCGGCGATGCGATAGCGGGGGCGTGAGGGGTCGGGCAGGGCCAGCAGTTGATGCTTGTGCAAGTGCTCGAGCGCCTCGCTGACGCTGGTGAACGGCAGCGACAGCGCCGTGGCGACCTCGTCCGCGCCCCACTCGCGGGCCGGCGAGCGACCGAGCACGAGCAGCAGCTCGAGGTGCTCGAGGCGTCGCACACCGAGATCGGTGAGCTGCCGAATGGCCGTCCTGAGGCGCTCCGCCACCTCGGTTCTCCTAGCACCCGGAGCGTGCGGCGCCGGTGCTGCCGGCGGGTCGATCGCCGGCGGCGGCGAGAGGCGGCGAGAGGCGGCGAACTCGGGCGATGAGGCGGTGGGGCTCGCTGGGTTCAGGGGTCGTCCCGGCAACGCGCGGCGCCCGCCACGGCCCGGCTCAGTCGGTGAGCGCGCCCTCGCGCCACACGTGCCAGTAGATCTTCATGCGCCGCAAGAAGGCCCGCGGACGCTCGGCGTAGATCTTTCGGCCGAGCTGCCGTGCCCCGTCGCGCAGCTCGTCGTGGCGCGCTTGCAGTCGCTCGTCCAGCGCCGGGCTGGCCGCGGCCGCGCTAGCGAGCACGGCGAGGTCGTGGTCCTCGCCCAGCAAGTCACCGAGCTCGGCCAGCATCTCGGTCAGCGCCCGCAGCTGCGGCGTGCAGCTGCTCTCCAGCACCTGGGCCTGGTACCACAGGTCCTTGGCCCGCTTGCGCCACAGATGAAACGCCTCGTCGTGCGGCTCGGCGAACGCGGCCCGCATCGCCGCGCGACCGCCCGCGTAGCTGGCCTCGAGGCCAGCCTCGAGGACCGCCCAGCTGAGCTCGCCGAGGTCCTCGGTGAGGCGTGGGCGGAGGGTCTCGAGCGCGTCGGCGGCGGCGAGCAGGGTGGACTGGTCGGGGGCGGCTCCGGCGTCGCTGCTGCGGGCGACGAGGGCGAGGCGCACGGCGGCGAGCAGGGTGTCGGGTTGGGTGATGAGCTGGTCGAAGGTGGCGATGGCGACGGCGGCGTCGCGAGCGGCCGAGAGTCCGCGAGCGGCGTCACCGAGGGCGACGTTGTCGGCCCTGTACTGGTCCTTGCGCATGCTCGAGCGAAGCAAGCGCAGCAGGGCCCGCGCGCGCTTGATCGACTTGCGGGCGGCGTGGACCCGCTGGTCCGGGCTGCCGTCCTGGCCGCGCAGGCGAGCGATCGCGGCGACGAGCTCCTCGTCGGCGAGCCGGCGGGCTCCCTCGCTCGGAAGATCTCGTCGGGACAGGCGAAAGGCCATGGCCGCAGTGTAACCCGCGACTGCATTCAGGCCGCAGCGCTTACTGCGCGTATGGTCTATCCTGGGCATTCCCATGGCCTTGCTCGCACCGATGCCCGAATTGCGCGGATGGACCCCCATCGGCAACCTGCTGCACATCGTGCTCGCCCCGGAGCACTTCTGGAAGCTGGCGCCCAGCCTCGGCGACATGGTCCGCCTGCGCATGCCCGGGCCGCCGGCGGTGCTGCTGAATCATCCGGACCTGATCGAGGAGGTGCTGGTCCGCAAGAACCGCAGCTTCCGCAAGGACCAGATGACCCGCGACCTCTCGCGTCTGTTCGGCAACGGCCTGCTCGTCAGCGACGGCGACTTCTGGCGCCGCCAGCGACGGATGGCCCAGCCGGCCTTCCACCGCGAACGCATCGTGCGTTACGCCGAGCAGATGGTGGCCGCGGCGAACCACACGACATCGACCTGGCGCGAGGGACAGGTGCTCGACCTGCACGCGGCGATGATGGACCTCGCGCGCGAGGTGGTGGCGACCACGCTGTTCTCGAGCGAGGTCGGGCGCGCGGCCCGGGACCTCGCCGAGGTGCTCGAGGTGTTGATGGCCCGCCACACCGACTGGCGTTACCTGCTGGTGCCGGCGCTGGGTCGGCTGCCGCTGGCCGCGAACCGCCGCTTCGAGGCCGCGCGCGCGCAGCTGTTCGCGCTGGTCGACGGCATCATCGCGGAGCGCCGCCGCAGCGGCGAGGACCGCGGCGACCTGCTGTCGATGTTGCTGGCGGCGCGCGACGAGGACGGCGCCGCGATGAGCGACACGCAGCTGCGCGACGAGGTGCTGATCCTGTTCATGGCGGGGCACGAGACCACGGCGCTCGCGCTGTCGTGGACCTTCGTGCTGCTGTCGCGCAGCCCGGAGGTGTGGGCGCGGCTCGGCGCCGAGGTCGACACGGTGCTCGCGGGGCGCAGCGCCGGCGCGGCCGACATCGCGGCGCTGCGTTACACCGAGAGCGTGGTGCTCGAGAGCATGCGCCTGTATCCACCGGCCTGGAGCATCGGCCGCGAGGCGACCGAGGACGTCGAGATCGGCGGCAGGATCCTGCCGCGCGGGACCCAGGTGTGGATCACGCAGTACGCCTCGCACCGCGACGGGCGGTTCTTCCCGCGGCCGCTGGCCTTCGAGCCCGATCGCTGGGCGGACGACCTGCAGCGCAAGCTGCCGCGCTTCGCCTACTTCCCGTTCGGCGGCGGCCCGCGGCTGTGCATCGGCAACAACTTCGCCATGATGGAGGCCGTGCTGCTGCTCGCCACGATCGCCCAGCGCTGGCGCCCGCACGTGGCCGCGGGCGACACGCCGCGGCCGCAGTTCTCGATCACGCTGCGTCCGCGCGGAGGCGTGCGCGCGACCCTGCACCGCCGCTGACGCGGGGAACCACGGGGACGGCGGACGTCTGCCGGCGAGCTTTCCTGCGCGATGTGCAGCTTGACCCGCTTCCGGCCCGGGCCGCACGCTTGTGCCGCGTGTTGCCCTCCGCCCTCTTCGCAGTTCGCCGATCGATCGTCGCCCTGTGGGGAGCCGGCCTCGTGCTCACGGTGTTCGCGTACCTCGGCGAACTCGGGAACACGCGCCTCCAGCTGTTCCTGGCGACCCTCGGCGTCGAGATCGCGGCCGTCGTCGTCGCCTTCATGGGCCGCCTCCGACTCGCAGCCGGCGACCCCGCCCGCCGCGCCTGGACCTGGATCGCCGTGGCCCTCGCGCTGCGCCTGCTCGTCGAGCTCCGGCTGGCGACCCTGTACTTCGCGGTGGTCCCGGCCTTCATCCTCGACAGCCCGCTGCTCAAAGACATCTACGTGCTCGGGCTGCGCTACCTGTACACGCTCTCCGACCTGGCCCTGCTGCCCGCGCTGCTGGCCATCCGGCGCGACCTGCAGAGCACCGGCCTGGACTTCCACCTGCGCCCCCGCGACGCGCTCGTGCTGGTGCTCCTGCCGCCCCTGCCGGTCATGGTCTATCTGCTGCAGTCGACGCTCGCGGCCGGTGAGGTCGACCCGGGCATCCATACCTTCCGCCTCGTCGGCGCGAGCGCAGGCATGCTCGTCAGCGGCGCCTGCGTGGTCCTCGCTAGCCCCGCGCTGCAGATGGGTGGCGGTGCCTGGGCGTGGATCTGGGGCGCGGCGGCGGTCGCCGGCATCGCCCGCGGCCTGGCCTTCGGGGCGGCCGCGATGGCGCCCAGCTTTCCGATGATGCTCGTGCTCGAGCAGGCGCTGCTGTGGACATTCGCGTGCGGGTGGTTGCTCGCCACCTTGCTGCACCTGCGGCTGGTCACCAGTCGGCGATAGCTGCGCTCAATCGAGGGCCGCGAGTTCGCGGTCGAGCTCGGCCTCGAGCGCGTCTTGCGGGCGCGGGGGCGAGGGCGGCGTGAAGAAGGCCGCGGGTCCACGCGGGTCCTCGCCGCGCAGCACCCGCTCGAGGTCCGCGAGCAGGCTCTCGCCGTGATCGGGCTCGACCAGCGTCAGCGTCGATATGCGCCGGCGTAGACCGTCTGCGCGCAGATCGAGGACCATGCCGCGTGAAATGGAGGCGACCGGGATGCCGGCCATGGTGGCGCGGACCTTGACGCGAATGACCTCGAGCTTGAGGCGCTCCATCGGGAAGCGCAGGACCTCGCCGCGCGCGCCCGGGACCTCGACGAGGTCACGCGCGAGGCGGATCACGCCCTGGGCCCGATACTCGCCGGTGGTCATGACATAAACGATCGGCAGGGCGATCAGCAGCCCGCCCAGCAAGAGGATGGTCCACGATAGATGGCCGCTGGCCAGCATATAGACGATCAGCCCGGCGCTGCCGAGGCCGAGCATGCCGAGCGCGCCCACGACGATCCAGTAGAGCGACGGCGTATGGACGGGGTAGACGACCGGCGGCATTGGC
>ERZ795056.7626-NODE-7626-length-10331-cov-7.142857_pt1 | contig 10331 bp, 9 predicted proteins | sample MGYA00375140_ERZ795056 | MGnify/ENA primary metagenome ERZ795056 (study PRJEB30185, sample SAMN05720227) | activated sludge metagenome | isolation source: Anaerobic digester | place: USA | collected 2015-03-09 ...
CAATTTATTCAGCCTATACAGGCAGCCGGTTCAGTAATGAAGAGATTCGGGCCATTCTTGATGCTAAAGGCATCGCCTATACGCAGTTGAGTGATGAAGAATTATACGACCAGGTAACGGATTGCATGATACAGGGTGGTGTAGTGGGATGGATGAATGGCCGGGCAGAATTTGGCCCACGGGCATTGGGTGGCCGTTCGATCATTGCCGATCCGCGTCGAACGGATGCAAAGGAGATCCTCAATTTAAAGATCAAGCGCAGGGAAAGTTTCCGCCCTTTCGCACCAAGTATCCTGAAAGAATATGTTGGTGAATATTTTGAGCTGGATGAGCCGGTTCCTTTCATGGAAAAAGTATTTCCCATCAAGGAATCGAAGCGAAGTGAAATACCCGCCGTAACGCATGTGGATGGAACGGGAAGGTTGCAGTCGGTTGATAAAACCGTATCGCCAAAATATTATGCACTGATCGATACATTTAGAAAAAAAACCGGCGTGCCCATTTTACTCAATACTTCTTTCAATGAAAATGAACCGATCGTAAACAGTCCGGAAGAAGCACTGGCCTGCTATTTACGCACCCAGATGGATATGCTGGCCATTGAAAACATCCTTATAAAAAGAAAATAGGCAGAATAGCCACGCAGGTTTAGCAATAAACCTTTATTATTGTACAGGATTTGTGAAAAAATGTTGTGCAATATGAAAGTGACCCTCATCACTGCTACTTATAACTCCCAGAAATACCTGGAAGACTGTATCACGTCTGTCATACGGCAGGGTTATAAGGATATTGAGCACATCATTGTAGACGGGAAATCGTCGGACAATACTGTAGCCATCATCAAAAAATACGAATCACACATAGCCTGGTGGGTATCTGAAACCGACCGTGGAATGTATGATGCCATCAACAAAGGAATGAAAATGGCTACCGGCGACGTCATTGGTATTCTTAACAGTGATGATATGCTGGATTCCGATGATGTGATTGAAAGCATCGTAAAAGCATTTGAAGAAAAGCAGGTTGACAGCATTTATGGCGACCTGGAATATGTGGATCCGGATGATACAAATAAGATCTACCGCATCTGGAAAGGCAAGCCATATAACAGGAATCTTTTCCGTTTTGGCTGGATGCCGGCTCATCCCACGTTTTATTTTAAAAGGGTATTGCTCGAGAAATTCGGCGGCTATGAAAGCCATTACTATAGTGCCGCGGATTATGAATTCATGGCCCGTTATCTTTTCAAACACCGGATTTCGGCATATTATCTTCCTAAACTGATCGTGAAAATGAGGCGTGGCGGGCAAAGCAACAGCAGCCTGCGCATCAGGCTCCGGGCCAACCGCCGCGATTACCTGGCGATGAAGAAAAACAACATTCCTTTCGCTTTTTTTGTTTCTATACTAAAGCCTTTAAGTAAATTGCACCAGTATTACCGGAAGTAACATTGGTTTACCAGCAGCGTCGGATAATAAACTGATCTTTACTTCTGTTTATAGCGGGCTATATTTCTGATAACCATTTCATATTCTTAACAAGAACATGTTTTCTTTTTTCAAAAAAAAATCTGCTGAGCCCGGGGAAATCTATTTTCCGATCAAAACAGACATGCATTCGCATATTCTGCCAGGTATTGATGATGGTTCACCCGACCTGGAAACATCGATCATGCTTATTAAGGGATTGATGCAACTGGGCATTAAAAGATCCATCGCCACGCCACATATCATCGGCGACCTGTACCGCAATAATCCCACGACCATCAATGCTGCCTTAAAAAAACTGAAAGATGAACTGGCCAGGCAGAAGATACAATTTGAAGTGAGTGCAGCAGCTGAGTATATGCTCGACAGTTACTTTTTTGAACTCCTTCAATCAAAAGAACGGTTACTCACGGTAAAGGATAACCTGTTGCTCACCGAATTTTCCTATGCTTCCCGTCCCGATGACCCGGGAAAACTTTCCTTCGCCATCATCATGGAAGGATATACGCCGATCCTGGCACATCCCGAACGCTATCCTTATTTCTACAATAACTACAAACAGTTCCATCACCTTGCTGAACTGGGTTTCCTGCTCCAGGTAAACTTACTCTCCCTCACCGGTTATTACGGCAAAGAAGCCGCCAAAGTTGCCCAATATATTATCAAGAACGACCTCGCCAGTTTTGTAGGCACCGATCTGCATCACGAACGCCACCTCAATGCATTGAAAGATAAGCGCACGATCGCGTTGTTTAAAAAGCATTTGGGGGACAGGCAGTGGAATTTGATGTAGAGGAGGATGCGGGATACAAGATACTAGATACTGGATGCTGGATGCTTGATACTTGATGCAGTGTCGTAACTTTCGGGTTCTTGATCCTAACGGAATTATTAATTATTAATTACTAATTATCAATTAATAATACAGCTCCTAAATAATCCAATCGACAATCTCATTCTCCCAGGCTGCATGATAGGGGGTTGAAATTTTAATATAATTATCCGTATAGCCTTCCATCATCCCGTTTTTATTTACACTTTCAAAAAGCACTTTACGGGTTTGCCCGATGTGTTGTTCGGTAAAGGCCTGCATCTTGGTATAGCTGAGGTTGCGCAGGATCTTGTTGCGTTCATGCCTTACCGATAGAGGCACTACCGGTTTGATCTCCAGTGCCTGGGTATGATCTCTTTCTGAATACGTAAATACGTGCAGGTAAGAGATGTCGAGCTGCTGAAGGAATAAGGCTGTTTCGGCAAAATCTTCATCCGTTTCACCCGGGAATCCTACGATCACATCGGCGCCAATGCAGGCGTGTGGCATCATTGCTTTGATCAATCCTATTTTTTCGGCATATAGTTCCCGCTTATACCGGCGACGCATAGCTGCCAGTATCTTATTGCTGCCGCTTTGCAGGGGAATGTGAAAATGCGGCATGAATTTTTTACTATTGCTGATGAATTCGATCAGTTCGTTGCCCAGTAAATTCGGTTCGATGGATGATATGCGAAAACGATCGATAAAAGGTAATGCGTCAAGTTGCATCACCAGGTCGGCAAAATTTTCTTCATGTTTTTTCCCGCCGATAAATCCCTTCCCAAAATCGCCCAGGTTAATACCGGTAAGCACAATTTCCTTTGCACCGCCTGAAGCGATCTCTTCCACATTCTTCAAAACATTTTCAATGGATTCGCTGCGACTTTTACCACGAGCTAACGGTATGGTACAAAAGCTGCAATTGTAATCGCAGCCATCCTGTACTTTTAAAAAGATACGGGTACGTTCTTTGAGAGAATGCGATGCGGTAAACGTATTTACGTCTTCAATATCGCAACTGCAGATCTTGCCTGCATCATTTTTGCTCAACTCTTTCAGGTGTGCTGCAATGTTGAATTTCTCCGCAGCGCCCAGCACCAGGTTCACCCCGGGAATAGCGGCGATCTCCTTTGGCTTCAACTGCGCATAACATCCCGTGATCACCACCATGGCTTCCGGCGCCTTGCGCTGAATACGACGCACCAGTTGCCGGCATTCTTTATCGGCATTATCCGTCACCGAGCATGTATTGATCACATATACATCGGCCACCTCATCAAAATCCTTTTTTTCAAAGCCGTCATTTTCCAGCAAACGACCGATGGAAGTGGTTTCGCTGAAATTAAGCTTGCAGCCAAGGGTATGTAATGCGACTGTTTTTTTCACGGCGCAAAAATACGTAAGAAATAAGGAATAAGGAATGAGGAATATGAAATGAGGAAGTGGAAGAGTAAACTTAATTAGAAGGGACTTAAAAATTTGGAATTCAATCTATTAAGAATCGCAAACCCTTAAACCCTCAAACCTTTAAACCCTCAAACCCTCAAACCCTCAAACCCTTAAACCCTTAAACCCTTAAACCCTTAAACCTTTAAACCTTTAAACCTTTAAACCCTTAAACCTTTAAACCTCCCCAACAACCTATAAAAATTTCCTCCTACCTTGCACCGTGATGAAAAAATATCTACCATATATCGTGCTCATTGCGGCGGCCATGTTCTTCATCTGGATAAAAAAGAACCAACGGGGTAAAACTGAAAAGACCGTTATACCCATTGAAGCGCCACTGGTAACGAAGGGCAGCGACCCTTTTGTAAGAGATACAGCCCATCTCATTTACAGCAAACACGCCAAATGCCGCATGGATTGCAGGGAAATAGATGAATCGGAAGTGAAGGAGATCATCGCAGCGGGTGAGATCAACTACCAGAAAGTAGAGGAAAATGCAAAGGGCAAAACCTATCCATTGGAAGGCGTTACGCACGACAAGCAACGGGTGAGGATCGTGGTGGCGCCACATGACAGGGAACTGGTGGTAGTGACCGTCATAGATTTAGATACCGAATGGAAATGTAATTGTTATTAAATTGCCCTTTCAAGGCCTTTTTATACTTTTGAATATCAAAAGAGCGGGATTCCGACAATTGTGAAATAGATGAAAATAAAATCGTTCCTGGCAAAACCATTTGCCAATTATATATACCGGCAAACGAGGAAGGGGATGCTAACGGCTGTGGCCGATCAACAGCATATTTTTGCCCAGCTTATTAAGACTGGCCAGAAAACCCAGTTTGGTAAAGATCACCAGTTTGCCCAGATTAAGTCCCACGACGATTACGTAAAACAAGTTCCCATCCGCGACTATGAAGCTTTCAGGACCTACATCGATCTGATCAAAGAAGGAAAACACAATGTGTTGTGGAAAGGCGTGCCAATTTATTTTGCCAAAACGAGTGGCACTACGAGTGGCGTGAAATACATTCCCATCACTAAAGAATCTATTCCAAACCATATCAATACGGCCCGCAATGCCCTGCTTTGTTATATGGCTGAAACGGGAAATACCAAATTCGCCAATGGCAGACTTATTTTCCTCAGCGGATCTCCTGAATTGGAACGCATCGCAGGCATCCCAACGGGAAGGCTTAGCGGCATAGTGAATCATCACGTGCCCAAATACCTTCGGGCAAACCAGCTTCCATCGTATGAAACAAATTGCATTGAAGACTGGGAACAGAAACTGGATAAGATCGTGGAAGAAACCATCAACCAGGATATGACACTCATCAGCGGAATACCGCCATGGATGCAGATGTACTTCGACCGGCTGATGGAAAAATCGGGCAAGAAGATCGGCGAATTGTTTCCCAATTTCAGCGTGATGGTACAAGGTGGTGTGAATTATGAGCCTTACAAAGCCAAACTAACGGAGAGCATTGGACGCCATATCGATACCATCGAACTTTTCCCGGCCAGTGAAGGATTTTTCGCTTTCCAGGATTCGCAGAAAGAACCCGGCATGTTACTCAATACCAACAGCGGCATCTTCTTTGAATTTATACCAGTGGCTGAACTTGGAAATGAAAATCCCACGAGGCTTACACTCAAAGATGTAAAAGTAGGAGAGAATTATGCCCTCATCATCAGCAGCAATGCCGGATTGTGGGCTTATAATATCGGGGATACGGTTAAATTTGTTTCTACTACGCCTTACCGTTTGGTGGTGAGTGGCCGTACAAAACATTTTATATCTGCCTTTGGCGAACATGTGATTGTGGAAGAAGTAGAATCGGCCATCCTGGACGCTGCCCGTGCAGAAAATATCCATCTCACCGAATTTACGGTGGCACCGCATATCAGCACCGACCAGGGCAAGAGTTACCACGAATGGTTCATCGAATTTGAAAAAGCGCCATCTGACCTGAAGGGATTTGCACAAAAAATTGATGATAATCTTCGGCTGAAAAACGTTTATTACGACGACCTCGTGAAAGGCAATATCCTGTTACCTCTCCAGATCACAACCGTGCAGAAGAATGGCTTTGTGGATTATATGAAGAGCATTGGTAAACTCGGCGGACAAAATAAAGTAGCCAGGCTATCAAACGACCGCAAGATCGCCGATGCCATAAAAGCCTATACTGTTAAAAATACCTGAAAGATTGCGGGCAACTAAAATCAGGCTGGGCTGAGACCAGTCCTGGTAAAGGTTTTCCCTGATCGGCACGATCCAGATTCCCATCCCGGTAATTGCTTTACAGATTTATTACAGTAAATTGCCCCACATATATAAATATTTCAAAATAAAACCCTTGATATGGCAGGAGCTGATGCTAAAAAACGCATAGCCATTTTTGGTTCTACCGGTTCTATCGGCACCCAGGCACTTGAAGTGATTCGTTCGCATACCGACATCCTGGAAGTGGAGATTCTCACCGCCCAAACGAATGACGAATTGCTCATCACGCAGGCCATGGAATTCAGGCCCAATGCGGTTGTTATTGGAGATGATAAAAAATACGAAAAAGTAAAAGCAGCATTGGCTGCAACTGATATAAAAGTTTTTTGTGGTGAAGAAGCACTCGAAGAAGTAGCCGATTTTGATACGTACGACGTGATGATCGCTGCCATTGTTGGATTTGCCGGACTGAAACCCACCCTGAAAGCAGTTTCAAAAGGAAAAGTGATCGCCCTGGCGAACAAAGAAACGTTGGTAGTGGCAGGTGATATCGTGATGCAGATGGCCCTCGACAACCGATCGCCGATCATCCCGGTAGACAGTGAACATTCTGCCATTTTTCAATGCCTGGTTGGCGAAGCCAGGAACCCGATCGAACGCATCATATTAACAGCAAGTGGCGGACCATTTCTCGGAAAGAAGCCAAACTTCCTGGTGAATGTTAAACGCGATCATGCGCTGCAACATCCCAACTGGAGTATGGGCGCCAAGATCACAATCGACTCTGCAACCCTCATGAATAAAGGGCTTGAGATGATAGAAGCCAAATGGCTATTCAACCTTCAGCCCGAACAGATAGAAGTGGTGATACACCCGCAAAGCGTGATTCACAGTATGGTGCAGTTTGAAGATGGCAGCATCAAGGCGCAAATGGGTTTGCCCGATATGAAGCTTCCGATTCAGTACGCCCTGGGTTTTCCTCAAAGGATTAAAAATGATTTTCCCCGGTTGAATTTCAGGCGTTATCCCGCCCTCAATTTTGAGGAACCCGACTTTAAAACATTCCGAAATCTCGGCCTGGCCATTGAAGCCCTGCAAAAAGGAGGAAACACTGCCTGTGTTCTGAATGCAGCCAATGAAATTGCGGTTTGGGCATTCCTGAAAAACAGGATCGGATTCCTTGATATCACGGCTGTTGTGGAAAAAACCATGCAGCACATCACTTACATCAAAAAACCAACCTTACAGGAATATTTTGACAGCGATGGTGAGGCCCGTAACTTTGCCGCTTCGTTGATGAAACTTTAATAACACAATGAGTTGATCTCGTTTTTGAAAAGGAATATTTGAAAGTAAAGATCCTTCAACAAACGAATTTTACATAACAATAAAATTTACCCTCGCAGGGTTTGGCTTTATGACATTATTAGCTATCGATTGGTCGAGTGTTGGATTAAAAGCGGCGCAATTATTATTATCTCTTTCCATACTTGTTTTACTGCACGAGTTCGGGCATTATATCACTGCCAAATGGTTTAAATGCCGGGTAGAAAAATTTTACTTATTCTTTGATCCATGGTTTTCGATTTTTAAAAAGAAGATCGGCGATACCGAGTACGGCATAGGCTGGTTGCCATTGGGTGGTTATGTGAAGATCGCCGGCATGGTAGATGAGAGCATGGACAAAGAACAGTTGAAATTACCTCCACAGCCCTGGGAATTCAGGAGCAAGCCGGCCTGGCAACGGCTGATCATCATGATCGGTGGCGTTACTGTAAATATTTTACTCGCTTTCATCATTTATGCAGGTATACTAATGGTTTGGGGCGAAAAGAAAGTACCTTCTTCATCATTGAAATATGGTTTTGCCTTCAATGATCCCATCTTTAAAGAACTTGGATTTAAAAACGGAGATAAATTACTGGCTGTAGATAATAAACCAGTAGACGAATTTACCGAAACCATCAAGAAGTTATTGATCGTAGACAGTACGGTTACGATTATACGCGAAGGTCAGCAAATGACCCTGCAAATGCCGGTCGACCTGATCGGTAAACTTGTTGAAAAAAGAAAACAAGCTCCGGGCCCGATGATCAGTCCGCGGGTACCCGTTATCGTTGCTGATGTACAGGATACCAGCGATGCCTATGCAGCAGGGTTAAGAAAAGGGGATGTGATCATGCAGATCGACAGTGTAAATACCCAATTTTATGATGAGTTTGAAGCTGTGATGGCCAAACATAAGAAAGGAGATGAGATCAACCTGTCAATAAACAGGAACAACGAGCCCATCAATATTAAAACCCGCCTGGTAGAAGGTGGAAAGATCGGATTCTATCCTCCACGCACACCCCAGGAATTTGATAGTCTTGGCATTTATAAATACACGGTTAAGAAATACGGTTTCTTCGAAGCTATTCCTGCCGGTGTTAGGCGTGCAGGCAGTGAATTGAAATTTTACATCGACCAGTTTAAAAAGATATTATCGCCTTCAACCGGTGCCTACAAAGGTGTCGGTGGCTTTAAAGCCATGGGTTCTGTTTTCTCCGGTACAGGCTGGGATTGGGAACACTTCTGGACGATCACTGCATTCTTCTCCATCGTACTCGCTTTCATGAATCTCTTGCCCATACCTGCGCTTGATGGAGGTCATGTGCTGTTCACCCTCATTGAAATGATCACCGGCCGCAAGCCCAGTGAAAAATTCCTTGAATATGCCCAGATCGCCGGCATGGTGCTTTTACTGGCGCTGATGCTCTATGCCAATGGGAATGATTGGTTTGGATGGGGAAGAGGGAGATAGGGAATGTAGAATATTGAATGTAAAACAATGAATGTAGAATGATTTGGCAGTGTGGGTGAGGCTGGATACGTGATACAGGATGCAGGATACAGGATACAGGATGCAAGATGATAAAGCTTTGACCCAGGATACTATTTCAAATAAATAATACTCTTCAACCGAAGGAATTATTAATTATTAATTCTCAATTCCTAATTAATAACCTCCGTTCACAACATTTTCCTTTTCAAACCAAATGCTTCCAGTAATTTTACAGCATGCTTAAAACGCTGAAAATTCTGCAGAATTCGCTCAAGCTTACTTTCCAGGAATTGAAGGTAAACAAGATGCGTACAGCGCTCAGTTTAACGGGGGTTGCCTTTGGCATTTTCTGCATCATCGGTGTATTGGCAACTGTAAACAGTCTTGAACAGAATATACAGAACCAGGTAAAAAGCCTGGGCAGTAATACCATCTACATAGATAAATGGGAGTATAGTGGCGGTCCGGATAAACCCTTTTGGAAATACCGTGCCCGCCCGGTGATGGAATACAAAGAAGCGGCCCTGCTGAAAGAGCGTTCAACCCTTACCGAAGAAGTGACTTTTTTGATGCAGACAGGCGGGAATGTTTCTCATAAAGACGACCTGTTGCAGAATGTGGCAGTATATGGTATTAATGAAGCGCAGATCGCCATTCAACCCATTAAATTTGAAGTGGGCAGGTATTTTTCGGCCAGTGAATTCAATGCCGGCAACCCGGTGTGCATCATTGGATATGTGAACGCAGAAAACCTTTTTGGAATGGCTGAAAGGGCCATGGGGCGCCAGGTAGAAGTGAAAGGTAAGAAGGCTACCGTTATTGGTGTTATAAAAAAAGAAGGGAAAAATTTCATTGGATGGGATTATGATAATTGTATCATGTTTCCTTATAAGTTCTGCAGGCAGTTATATGAAGAAAAAAATGCCAATCCTATACTCATTGTAAAAGGAAAACAAAACATTGCAGTAGAAGCATTGAGTGATGAATTGAGGGGGATCATGCGGCAGATTCGCAAACTGAGTCCTACAGAAGAAGATAATTTCTCCCTCAACAGCGTGGAGGCCTTCAGTAAAGCCATTTCAGAATCATTTGTTACCATCAACATTGTAGGTTCCATCATCGGGGGCATCAGCCTCATTGTGGGCATGTTTGGCATTGCCAATATCATGTTTGTAACGGTAAAGGAACGTACACCGGTGATCGGCTTAAAGAAAGCGATCGGTGCAAAAAAATCAACCATTCTTTTCGAATTCCTGATGGAAGCTGCATTGCTCTGCCTCATCGGTGGCGCATTCGGTCTTCTCTTCGTGTATATATTAACGTTAATTCTGTCGGGCCCGTTGAATTTCCCGGTATTTATCTCGCTGCCCATGCTGGTAGCTACGGTGATCATTTGCCTGGTCGTTGGTATATTAGCTGGTATCATCCCTGCATCGCAGGCCGCTAAGATGGATCCGGTGGTGGCGATTAGGAGTTGATTTGAAGATTATTTGATTTGAAGATGAATTGATTTGAAGATTTGAT
>ERZ795056.7630-NODE-7630-length-10328-cov-7.821960_pt1 | contig 10328 bp, 6 predicted proteins | sample MGYA00375140_ERZ795056 | MGnify/ENA primary metagenome ERZ795056 (study PRJEB30185, sample SAMN05720227) | activated sludge metagenome | isolation source: Anaerobic digester | place: USA | collected 2015-03-09 ...
CGGCAAGGTGGGTTCGCTCTATTTCTTCCACTACATAGGTACAGCGGTCAAATACCACGGGGGTAAGGTCGGCTTTTACCTCATCAAGCTCTTCATGGGTAATATTCCTGAATGATGTTTTACCTGTTTTTGCTTTCAGGTGGGCAAGCCCTTCATTGCATTGCTCCCTCCGTTGGTTATACTCGCCACCGGTTAAAGCATGCTGCACATTGCTGTAAACCAGCACCAGTTCGTAATCGTTCAATTCGAGCGGGAGGTAATCGGTTTCCTGTGTCATGCAATCAATGCGCACAATATGGTTTTCTTTTCCCAGCATATTGGCAAACTGATCCATAATGCCACATTTTACGCCGGGGTAATCATGTTCGGCCGCCTGCCCAAGCAGTGCAAGTTCTTTGGCGCTGAGGCCTGCTCCCGATAAATGATTTACCACAAAACTGATAGCGCCTTCAAGTGCTGCGGAGGAAGATAATCCCGAACCAATGGGGAGGTCGCTGCCCATCACCATACGAAATGCAGGAATTTGGATACCCCTTTTTTTAAACTGATTCAGTACACTCAGTGCATAATTCTGCCATCCTTTCTCGGGCCCTATATTATCAGCATCAATGGTAACTTTATTATTAAAGTCGCTCGCTATTATTTCGATTGTGCGACCTTCAACAGGGGCAAAGCAGGCGTAAATGCCCAGCGAAATTGCGGCAGGCAGCACATAACCATCGTTATAATCAATATGCTCTCCCAAAAGGTTTATTCGGCCGGGCGAAAATATAACTGAACATTCTCCGCCGAATTCTGCTGAAAACTGATTTTTTAGCTTTTGTAAAAGCAATGTATTTACTTCCATTCTGTAATTTGATAACTTGTTGCAAAGGTAGCCTGTTCATCGGGGTCAAGTACCAGCAGCCCCATTTTATTGTTGAATGCATCAGGTGCAGCACTCAGGTTTTCAATGGCAATGCTTTTGCGGTGAGGCGGAGTGTATACCTGCAGGTAGGGGTAACTGTCTTCCGGTGTAATATTCAGGGCAATTTTATCTTTTGTATTTACCAATGTGCAGGCCGGGCCTATCAGCGGTTTGCGCAGGAGGAAGCAATTGTCCAGCGAAATGTCTTCGAGTCCGCCCATAAATTCAAAACGGCCTTCCTGCTTGAGGTCACCGGTAGGAACCAGCCTTTCATCAAAAGCAACCATATAATCGCTTGCCATTTCAAAGAAAAGCTCATCAATTGGCCTTCCCAGCGAAAAATAAGGATGCCATCCGTCGGCAATAGGTATGGGTCCGGTATGCTGATTGTAAACCGTGGTAGTTAGTTTAAGCAAATTATCAGGAAGCAGGTGGTACACAACCTCCATAAAATAGGAGAATGGATACCCCGGATCAGTACCCTCATAATGGCATTGCAGCGCAACCATTGCCAGGTTTTCCGTTGCTTCATAGTAGGCAATTTCAAAAGGCAGGTTGTACAAAAGTCCGTGAATGCTTGCACCTGACAGGTCGAACTTGCCAACTTTGAATTCTGTATCATTAAAACTATATTTTCCACCGTCAGGAATACGGCAAACATAGGGCGACAATTTGCAACTGCGGAAACCTTTCGACTCGCAGTTGGCGGCAAAATCCTCCGGTGAATCGTAACCTTCAATTACTTCCCAGGGCCTGTCGTGCATTTGAACCTGCCAACGGTTGAGGATGGCCCCGCAGGAAGGTAATATTTCAACAACTGAAGTAGGTGACTGCATGCGAAGAACTGCCCCGTCCTGCGTAATGGTAAACATATGGCTGCTGATTAAGGGGCTAAAATTAGCGAAAAACAACTGCATTTCCGGTTAGAAAAGATTAATAAACAACGCGTTGTGCTATTAAATTTTTGAATGAAGAATTGAATTCATTGAATAGAATACTGGAATTAATACAAATGCCGGTAAGACGGTAAGGGCGGTAAGAAATCGGTAAGAAATTGGTAAGATGAACGTATCTATTCTTCCCGCAGCCTTCCCATTCTTCCCGCCCCAGCCTACCGGCAGGCAGGTTGCCGGCCTGAATCTGACATATTAATAGCACAACGCGTTAATAAACAATGATTTGAGAGAATCGAAACCCCCCTTTTTCAATTTGCATGCCGACTCGTTATTTCCATCACCCAAACATCGTTATCGTACCTGAATTCAGGGTGATTGGGGGTTCCGCCATATTTTCCGCCGGTCATAAGTATTTTATTGCGGTGGGTAACAACGGCTACTCCCCCGCGTGGCAGCCAGGGTGCCTGCTGACTTTTCCATAGCACTCCATCGGGACTATACAAAACCTGGCTGGTAAATTGCCCGTTACGATTGCACCCAATCAGCCAGATATGCTGGTCAAAAACAACCGCGCTATAACCGAAAATTTTCTCTCCTTTCACAATCTCATCCGAAATTTTCTCCCAGTTTACCCCATCCTTCGAACGCCATACTTCATTGTCAAGCAAGTATAGGGAATCATTTAAATACACAACCTGGCTTCCGCTTCTTTTCCCAAAAGGCAGATTATCTTTTATTTTTATCCAGTTAATGCCCTCTTTACTATTCCAGATATCTGAATATTGGCCTTCTTTATCCTCCCCACCTATAATCCAGATTTTATGATCAAAAACAAAAGGATGGTAAAAAAATCGTGCCGGCAGGGTACTTTTCTTTGAAAGGGTATCCCAGGATTTGCCATCCCGGGCCATGTATATTTCAGGTAAAAACCTGTTTTGTTCAATATTTCCTTCCAGGTTACCAAGACCATACAAATGGTTCTTAAATAAAACATAATCAAGGAATGCAAGATTACCGATGGCATTGGGCAGGGGCGACTTTTCCCAGTTGATTCCATTTACCGACCACCAGGTTCCATCCGGGTGAAAAGTCCACAGGGTATCCCACATAGAAAAAAGTTGGAAATTGTAGCTTTTCTTCCAGGGTGCCGTTTCAAGCAATTGAGTCCAGATATAACTTGTGTCAGGATGTGGCTGCAATGTTGGTTCAGCCTGGCTATTGGGATGTTTGGCCGAAGGATTGACGCATGCCGAACACAGGATCGCCGCTATAATGGCAATACTTTTCATTACCATGGAATTTGAAACATAAAGATATTGCCAAACCAGCTGAATGGCAAATATCAGTCAGCATACCTGTACAAATGGGCGTTTACTCCACAAAATGCCAGCACACGCCTGCAATATCAATCAGGTTCACTTCTTTTCCATAAGGCTGCATCACTGGTTTATTGATGCGGATACCAAATTCTTCGGGTAATTTTTTCTCCAGAACAGATTGGTAAAATTCATCTGCGTTACTCACTTTCACAGTAATCATCAGGTTTTCTGCAAACGCCTTGTTGTTGTATTGCTGCAAAATAAATTTGCACCCGTCTTTTTCAAAACCAATATAGCTGCCCGCATCCCATGCAATGGAAAAGCCAAGTGCCATAAAAAGCTTTTTCGATCCTTCGAAATTGCTGCCGGAAGGAATAAACGGTTCAAGTGAAAGGAATGTCATGTGGGTTGTTTTTTAATGAAATAAAGTTAGTGGAAATTGAATGCAATTTCAATGGCATATAGCGGAACATTTACCATCCAGCTTTCCTGCCGGTAATCGGAAAGGGAAGTGCGGATGGCTATTTCCGGTTGAAATTTTTCACAATACGTACGCAGGCTTTTTGAATGAAGGTTTTCGCTTGCTTTTACCTCAATGGGAACTACATTTTTGCCGGAATGTATTATAAAATCAATCTCCATCCTGGCGTTTTGAGGAGAGTAATAATAGATTTCGCCTTTTTTTTGTGCTTTTAGCTGTTGTAAAGCATATTGCTCTGTAATAGCGCCTTTAAATTCCTCAAAAAGTTTGTTGCCATCTAAAAGGGAAGAAGCATCAAGACCGGATAATGCACCAAGCAACCCGGTATCGAGCATAAATAATTTAAAGGCGCTGCCATCTTCATAAGCCTTAAGTGGCATACCCGGTTTACTTACCTGTTTTACTTTATAGACCAATCCGCAATCCTGCAACCAAAGCAAGGCCATTTCAAAAGTGGCTGCCCTTGCTCCCTGCTTCAGTTGACCATAAATGAACTTCCTGTTTTCCCAGGCTAATTGTGCGGGTATTCCGTTCCAAACCATCCGGATCCTTGGAACAATTTCCGCCGGTGCGTGTTTGGCGAAGTCCTGTTCATAGGCATTCAGGATGTTTTGCTGAACCAGGCGCACCTGCACCACATCGCCAGTTTGAATAAATGTGTTCACTACTTCGGGCATTCCGCCGGTAAAGAAATACTGCTTAAGAAAGTTGATTAGTTTTTCGCGAAACAGGGTCAGCATGGGCCAATCCTTTTCCTGAATAGCTTTAGCCAGTGCCTGCTGCCCAATGGCAGTAAGAAATTCGGAAAAGGGCAGGGGGAATAATTCCATAAAAGAGACCTTACCTACCGGAAAACTACTGCCTTTGCTTAATAAAATGCCTAAAAGAGAACCTGCAGCAATTACATGAAATTCAGGGGCATTTTCCGCAAAATATTTCAGGCTTGTAAGGGCTTTGGGGGCTTCCTGTATTTCATCGAAAACGATCAGGGTATTTTCAGCCTTTACCTCAATACCCGTTTCAATGCGTATAGCTAAAAGAATCCGTTGAATATCAAAATCAAGGTCAAATACCTGCCGCATCACCGGGCTGCTTTCAAAATTAATGTAAGCAACCTGTTCATAGGCTGTTTTGCCAAATTCCCTGATCAACCAGGTTTTGCCCACCTGACGTGCACCTTTGATAATCAATGGTTTGCGGTTGTTTGAAACCTTCCAGGCTGTTAGTTCTTCGATTTCTTTGCGATACATATGGAAATGGGTGTTGCATTAACTGGTACATAAAAGTATTCAAAAATACAATAATTCGTACATAAAAATGTAATTTTGAGCATTATAACGTACGAAATTTTGTATTGGATAGCTGGAGCATTTTCAATTACAGCATGTACAAAGGATAAAAGGTATATTAATATTGCAGGATGAGTTGTAATTTTCGAAATTATTCATTGTAAAATAGTGCCTTATGGAAGATAAACCTGCAATTGACTGGAGCCAGTTTATCATTGAAATGCCTTTCAGTGAAAAAGCCTCAATTATTGAGGAAGCCTGGACAACCCAAAGTGGAATAGAAAGCTGGTTTTTGAAGTCTGCGTTTTTTAAAAGTAAAGATGGACTCATTCGCAATCCTGTCGAAAAAGTGAAACCAGGAGATACCTATACCTGGATGTGGCATGGCTGGCCGGATTCAATGGCCGAACATGGTGAAATACTGGAACCCGGTGAGGGAGCTTTTTTCCGTTTTGCTTTTGGCAAAGCCGGCATTGTAAGTGTAGGGTTCTCCGAAAAAGTTGGTGAACAAATCCTGTGGCTGAAACAAGAAAAGATTCCTGATGATGAATCTGGCAGATATAACTGGCATGTAGGTTGCAAAACTGGCTGGACTTTTTACCTTGCCAACCTCAAAAGTGTGATACAGGGTGGGCCGGATTTGAGAAACAGGAATCAGGCGTTGGAGATGGATTGAGTTTTTTTGGCGAAAAACCGTATTACAATATGGTGGATGCTTCGAAAAGGGGCTTAACCGTAACAAACCCGTGCATCTTCCCTAAAAACTCTACCAAGGCTTCCATACTTTTTACATCCCTTACAAACAAAATACCATGTACACCAATTTGCTTTAACTGCGCTTTATTGGTTTTGGTGGTTACATACTCCAGGATGCGGTTAAAGGTTTCGCTCTGGAAATAGGGCGATTCATGGTTGGCCACAAAATGGCATTTCAGCAGGTTGTCTTTCAGGAGCATCTTTTCGAAACCCAGGTCCACAGCCATTTTGCGCGCACGCACGGTTCGGAAGAGGTCTTCCACCTGCGAAGGAATGGGCCCGAAGCGGTCCTGCATTTCGGTATGAAACTCCTGCAGATCCTCCTCATTTTCGCTGTTGTCGAGGCGTGTGTATAAGCTCAGGCGTTCGGCAATATTGTCCACATAGGTGTCCGGAATCAGTATCTCGAGATCAGTATCAATGGTGCAATCGCTCACAAAATCATCCTGTGCCTGTATCTCCTGTTTAAACAGGTCTTTAAACTTCTTGCGCTTCAGGTCGCGGATGGCCTCGTCTAGGATTTTCTGGTACATTTCAAAACCGATCTCTGCAATAAAACCGCTTTGCTCGCTGCCAAGCAGGTTACCCGCGCCGCGTATGTCGAGGTCGCGCATGGCAATCTGAAAACCGCTGCCAAGATCACTGAATTGTTCGAGGGTTTGCAGGCGTTTGCGGCTATCGGTGGGCAGGGTACTCATGGGCGGCGCAAGCAGGTAGCAGAAGGCTTTTTTGTTGCTTCGGCCCACGCGCCCGCGCAATTGGTGCAGGTCGCTCAGGCCAAACTGGTGTGCATTGTTTACCAGGATGGTATTCACGTTAGGTATGTCCACCCCGCTTTCTACAATATTGGTACACACCAGCACATCAAAACGCTTATCCATAAAGTCAAGGATGGTGTCTTCGAGTTTATCACCTTCCATTTGGCCATGAGCGAAGGCGATGCTCAGGTCGGGGCAAAGTCCGTGGATAAGCGCAGCCATTTCGGGCAGGCTGGCCACCCGGTTGTGGATGAAGAACACCTGTCCGCCGCGTTCGGCTTCGTAGTATATGGCATCGCGTATGGCATCTTCGTTAAACACCATTACTTCGGTTTGCACCGGCTGCCGGTTGGGTGGGGGCGTGTTTATAACGCTCAGGTCGCGGGCACCCATCAGGCTGAAATTGAGCGTGCGTGGAATGGGGGTGGCCGTAAGCGTTAAACTGTCCACGGTAGCCCGGAACTGCTTGAGTTTTTCCTTAGCTGTTACCCCAAATTTTTGCTCTTCATCAATAATCATGATGCCGAGGTCCTTAAACTTAACGCCTTTTCCAAGCAATGCATGGGTGCCGATGATGATGTCTATTTTGCCCGCCTCCAGTTTCTCCAGCGTTTCTTTTTTATCCTTCGCACTTTTAAAGCGGTTTACAAAATCAACGGTTACCGGAAACTCTTTGAGCCGCTCGCTGAAGGTTTTGTAGTGCTGATAGGCGAGGATAGTGGTAGGTACCAATACGGCTGCCTGCTTGCTGTCGCACACCGTTTTAAAAGCAGCCCTGATGGCAATTTCAGTTTTACCAAAGCCCACATCACCGCACACAAGCCGGTCCATGGGACTGTCCTTTTCCATATCTGCTTTTACATCGGCTGTTGCCGTTGCCTGATCGGGGGTGTCTTCGTAAATAAAGCTTGCTTCAAGTTCGGTTTGCATGTAGTTGTCAGGGCTATGGGCAAAACCCTTTTGTGCCTTTCTTTCGGCGTATAGTTTTATCAGGTCTTCGGCAATATCAACAATCTGTTTCTTGGTCTTTTCCTTCAGCCGGTTCCATACATCGCTGCCAAGCTTGTTCATTTTGGGAACATGTCCTTCCTTGCCGGTGTACTTGCTTATTTTGTGCAGCGAAGACAGGTTGACGTACAGCAGGTCGTTGTCTTTATAGCGAAGCCTTACTGCTTCCTGAACCCTTCCGTTTACATCAATTTTCTGCAGCCCGCTGAAAATACCCACACCATGGTCAATATGGGTTACATAATCGCCGGGCTGAAGTTCGCGCAGGGTTTTCAGCGTAATCGCCTTGTTTTTGCTGAAGGCCTGTTTTACCTTGTATTTGTGGTAACGCTGAAAAATCTGGTGGTCGGTATAGCAAACTGTTTTCAGGTCCTTATCAATAAACCCGCGATGAATAGCAAGTGGCACGCCTGTAAACTTAATTTCAGTTTTTAAATCTGTAAAAATGCTGTACAATCTTTCGAGCTGTCTTGCCTGTTCAGCAAAAAGGTAAATTTTAAAGCCGAGTTGTTCCCATTGTTTCAGGTCGCTGATCAGGAGGCTGAAATTTCGGTTGAAGGAGGGCTGCTGAATGGTATGGAATGTAATACTGAATATTGAATATTTAATATTTGCATTCGCAGCGAAAGTTTTACCGAAGGTTAGTTGATGATGGTTGGAGATTTGCATTTCCAATTCTTCCGCTTTTACTACATCTTCCCAGGTGGTGTCTTTGGTTTGAAGTGATTCATCGGGATCGCCGTCGGCATTGTGGCCGTACTCAGGTTTGCCGTTTTCCTTTACATAATCAATAAATAGCTGAAGGTGTTCTTCCTCCTGCAGCACCCTTTCTTTAATAAAATGCCAGTCGGCCAGCCAAATGGCTGTGTTTTCCGGTAAAAACTCCAGGAGGCTGACTTTTTCGCCTGATTCAAATTGTGTTTCAACGTTGGGGATAATGCTTACCTGCAACAGTTTTCTTTCACTCAACTGTGTTTCGGGGTCGAATATGCGGATACTTTCCACCTCGTTGCCAAACAACTCTATACGGTAAGGCTTTTCGTTTCCAAAAGAATAAATATCAAAAATACCGCCACGCAAAGCAAACTGCCCGGGTTCGTATACAAAATCGGTACGTGTAAAACCAAGCATAACCAGCAATTCCATCAGGCTGTCGGGCTTAATTTCCTCGGCCTGCTTTATGCGTATAATGTTTTCGGTAAGCTGTTTGCTGAGCACTACCTTTTCAAAAAGCGCTTCGGGGTAGGTAACAATTATTTTTTTGTTGCCACCAACTGCAATTTTGGTGAGCATTTCCGTGCGCAGCATTACGTGGCTCGGATTGAGCAGGTGGTAATTCTTCTTGTTTTTAAAGGAAGAAGGGAAGTAAAACAGGTCGAGCGCACCGGTTATATTCTCAAGGGTATTGTGAAAGTAAGCGGCATCTTCTGCATCTTCCAGGATAATCAGGTGGTTAATGGAGGAGGACACCTCGTGGTTAAAAAGGGCGTTTACCAAAAAGGCGGGCGCGCTGCCGGCAAGACCATTCAGTTGTATTTGCTGTGGCTGGGCAAAAGATAGCCTGTCCGCAATTTGAAAAATGCGGGGGTCTTTAAGCCATTGTTCTTTCAGTTCTTCTATGTTCATCTAACAAAATCCCCTGTGTCAATAAGTCAATAAGTCAATAAGTCAATAAGTGAATGGGGCAATAAGTGAGGTTTTCCTAAATCCACAATCTTCAAATCAAACATTCTCCTACATTCATGTATTCTATTATTCAAGTACTCATGTAATCTATTATTCAAGTACTCATGTAATCTATTATTCAAGTACTCATGTATTCTATTATTCAAGTACTCATGTATTCTATTATTCTCAACCTCAACCTTAGCCTTAACCTCAACCTATTTAACCTCCTGCATCTCTACCAAACGTTTATAAAGCCCTTCCTGTTCAATTAAATGATCGTGTGTGCCGCGCTGAATGATTTTTCCTTTCTGCAACACAACAATTTCATCGGCATGCCTTACGGTACTCAGCCTGTGCGCAATTACCAGTGTGGTACGGTTTTCCATAACATGGTTAATGGCATCCTGAACCAGTTTTTCGCTTTCGGTATCAAGGCTGCTTGTGGCTTCATCCAAAATTAAGATCGGCGGATTTTTTAAAACAGCCCTTGCAATGGTCATTCTTTGGCGCTCGCCGCCGCTTAGTTTGGTTCCACGGTCGCCAATATTGGATAAATAGCCATCTTCCTTGTTTATAATAAAGCTGTGGGCGTTTGCCACCTCTGCTGCATGAACGATTTGTTCCATGGTTGCATTTTGCATTCCAAGCGAAATATTGGAGGCTACCGTATCATTAAACAGAATGGGCTCCTGTGTAACAATGCCCATGTGGCTGCGCACACTGTTCAGGCTGTATTCTTTTATGTTCACCCCATCAATCAGCAAGGCGCCTTCTGTTACATCATGAAATCTGGGTACAAGGTCGGCAAGGGTACTTTTTCCTGCTCCGCTGCTGCCCACAAGGGCCACGGTAGTTCCCTTTTTGATGGTCAGGTTAATGTTGTCAAGTATGGTAATATCATCGTAGCGGAAAGTAACATTCTGTAACTCGATGGATGATTTAAATTCAACGAGTGGTTTGGCATCGGGCAGGTCTTCAATGGTAACGTCGGCATTCAGCACTTCCTCAATCCGGCCAATTGCCGCACTGCCTTTCTGAATATTGTAGAACGAATTACTCAGGTTCTTTGCCGGGCTGATAATGTTGTAAAACATTCCAAGGTAGGTCATAAACATGGCGCCTTCAAGCCCGGAGTGTTTGCTGAAAATAAGGTAACCTCCATATAATAAAATACAGCAAAATACGAAGATACCCATGGTTTCGCTCAGGGGCGATGCAAGGTCACGTTTGCGGTTGATCTTGTTTT
>ERZ795056.7631-NODE-7631-length-10328-cov-4.291638_pt1 | contig 10328 bp, 8 predicted proteins | sample MGYA00375140_ERZ795056 | MGnify/ENA primary metagenome ERZ795056 (study PRJEB30185, sample SAMN05720227) | activated sludge metagenome | isolation source: Anaerobic digester | place: USA | collected 2015-03-09 ...
CTGAGCGCACGACGCGTTTCTAGTTCAATGTGTGTGCGTGATTGGAACTGGTATTTCAGCGGATATATCGCAACAGCGAGTGTCCGTAACGACGAGGTCTTCTTTTGCCCCGAAGCCGGCCATCCCGCTGGTTGGTCATGGGACGAGAGAAGACCTCTTCTTTTTAGCCTTGCGCTCGCGCTCAGCGTGATCGCAAACGCCGCCCAATCGTGGCGGCTAGTTGCCGGGCTCCTGCAATCCAAGCCACGGCAGCTGTTCGACGGGCTCGGCAGCAGGCGCCGAAGACGTTTCAAATAAGCTGAACAACGACGGCTGCTTTGGCGGCTGCGGCGCCGCCGCGATCTGGCCGCCAGTGCACGATGTCGGCGCAACAAGAAGGCCGCGGCCATAGACCGGATCAGCGCCTGCGTCGCCGAGATCACGATACTGCAACTGCGCCATAACGGCATCCGGCTTTTGTCCGCCGATCCGCGAATAGATCGCAGCCAGCGATGCCGTCACGTACGGCGTCGCGAACGATGTTCCGGAATGATAGCCATGCTGCGCGCCGGGAAGCGCCGTCCAAATCGCAACACCTGGCGCCGCAACGTCAACATACGACCCGCGATTGGCATAGCGGTAATTCTGCATATTTTTGTTCACCGCCGTGACAGCGATCACGTCGTCGTACGCGGCCGGATAGCTGGCGCCAGCATTGTGCGGGCCATCATTGCCGGCTGCCGCGACGAGCAAAATGCCTTTCGCCGAAAGCTTCGCGACGGCCTTTTGAATGAGCGCATCCGGCGGGCCGGAAAGGCTCATATTGATGATCCGGACGCCCTTGGCTTCCAGCCAATTGAAGGCGCGCAACATGCTGAGCGTGTCGCTCGCCGGGCCCTTGTCTTCACCGGCGTAGAAGATGTCCGCAACGTAGAACGAAGCATCAGGAATCAACCCCGGCGTCGTGCTTTGTCCATCACCGGCAAGTAGCGCCACGACGCCTGTTCCGTGCCAATCGGGTCCCGGACGATCCTTTTGGCCGAAATGCCGGATCTCGATTTTCTTGCGAGCAAACGCTGGGTGCGTGACGTCGACCGACGTATCGATGATACCGACCTTCATGCCCGAAACACATTTGCCGAGTTCAGGCTTCCACCCGATGATGTCGCGTGCAAAGCAGCGATCGGCGCCGCATGCCGGACCGGCGTCTAACGACGGTGTCGGCGGAACACCCGAAGGTTTTGTCTCGGTGCCACTCGCTGTGCGATAGATGCGATATTTTTGATTGGGCGCAAAACTGCCGCCGGGCACTTTGGCTTGCAACAGCGCCTGCGCCTGTCCGGCCGACATACCCTTCGGCGGCAAAAGCTTCGTGACCGAGAAATTGAGCTCGGTCAGCTTGGTGGCGGGGGCCGTTGTGAACCCGAGCGATTGCGCGCGCTGGACGGTTTCGGCCGTCGCATCGATCGCGAGCACTTCCGGCAGCGGAACGTCCAAAAACGCGATCGGTTCTGGTGTGCCCCCGGACGTTACTTTGGCAGCGGCCGGTTTGATGATCGCCGGCTTCAAAATTGCAGGTTTTGGTACGGATGCATTTTTGTCAGCCGTCTTATCGTGAAGGTTTTGGTCGCCTCCACAGCCTTCCCATCGGTCACAGTATCGACAGCATCCTCGACCGGCTTCTCTGCCGGAGCGGTCAAACTCTTCCACCACTTCTCGACGGTTGGCGGCGGCCCGTCGTCCTCTTCCACGATCTGGCGCGAACCGTTCGATTGCGTCGCGCCTTTCTTTTTATTGTATCGACTTGAGGTTGACGACGATCCCCACCGTTTGACGTCTTCTTTGTCGCCGATCGGATCCATATCCGCACTGTCTGAAGTACTCGACGAGCCCGACCGCACGGATCCTTGCCCGTACGACGACGAGCCGCTGCTGCCAAATCCGCTACCGTATTTGCGAGCAAGCTGTTCTTGCGCTTCTCGGCGTTCTTGCTCGCGCTGTAATTGCGCGGCGCGCAGCTCTTGTTCACGAGCCTCGCGCGCTTCCTCGCGCTGGCGGCGCCTCTCCTCCTGGCGCTGTTCGCGCAGGAAGTCCTTCATGTCATTTTGGTCGTTTGCATATGCCGGTGCAAAAACCGTCAAACAGAAAACCAATGCGCAAATGGCCTGCGAGCGACTGCGAAACATTGTGCGGCTCATCATGCGGCGCAGCTCGACTGGCGAGCGGCCGCGACAGCCGATTTTGTGCAGAAAGTGCATATGAGGCCCCAAGCGAAAAATAGTGCAGTCAAGAAATGACATTTGACGAATGTCGTCGAAACGCATTCGGCACAATCAGATGGACCCCCGCCACATCTTTGTTCTCACTACTATGATTTTCGCCAAACGACCACATCGGATACTGTCTGCAGTCGTCGCTCGTGTCGATAATCCAATGCTGCAACAACAACTACAAACGATGATTTGTGATGATTTTTAGAATGCTCTAAGTGCGCAAAAGCGAGCGCGTCCGCGTGCTCGATATTTTGATCACGCCGCTCGAAGTGCGCCGTATGCGATCACACGTGTTGACGACGATTGCGCATGCCCAAAATTTGCAGTCACGCAGTCCGAAATCCAATTCGGCGCCGCGGCCCATTGATCTCAAATCACAATACGGCCCGACAGGCCGCAATAGGTGCGGCGTTGAGAGGCAAAAATTGTTGCCCGATAGGTGTTGCAGCGAGCTACGTCCGGCCTCTATAAGGGGGTCCGGCCGTCCGCCGGGATGTTTACTGTCCGGCGTCAATTTTGTCAGGCCAACTGGCTTGAATCGCTATAGAAACCGGATCAAGAAACACGGCTGCCGCCTTAGTTCAGCTGGTTAGAACGCTGGTTTGTGGAACCAGAGGTCCCCCGTTCGATCCGGGGAGGCGGTACCACCTCATTTCTGAGCTTCCAAAATTTAAGATTTGGTGCACGCGACGCGCGCTAGGCCGCGGGCTGAGCGATGACCTGCTTGTCTGGGAGAATCTCGGCTCTCGGTGGCGCCGACAGACGAATGGCGATGGCGCATGCAACTGCCGAAAAACCGAGCAATCCGACGAACCAAAGCTGCCACAACCCGTAACTCGAAAACAACATGACCCCGGCAGCCGACGCGGTCGCATAGATCAACGGCTTCTGTTCGGCCTGAAGTCGCGACAGCCCAAGCAGGATGCTCAATCCGGAAGCCAAAAATAGACCTGCGCCGAGCGCACCCAATTCGTACCACACCTGTAGATACGCGTTGTGCGGATGGATGGCCTGGAAGGGTTTGACATGCTTGGGCACTTTGCGCCCCGTTTGAAGATAGGGCAGTTCAGCAAGCCCACGAATGACGGGCTTAGATGTCGCCGCCATGTCGAACCCGTGCCCGAGCAGCGGTGCGTCGAGCGTCAGAACGGCAAATCCATGCCAGATCAGAATGCGCTCCTGCGCTGTTCGCTGTAGCCACGGCGCATTTTGGAGGTTCTGAGAATGCGCGAATATCGATATCGGCACGACCAGAAGGCAGGCCGACATCCAGGCGACCTGTAACATCCGGTAGGCCGCAGACTGGGAAACACACGTCAGGCCAAATACGAGGATCCAGGCGACGAGCGCCACTTTCGACGTCTCATGCGGCGACGATGCAATCGCCAAGACGCCAGCCAAAATCACGGCCGACGAAAAGACGGCCCGCCAGGGTTTCAAAAATCCTGCCGAGATCGCCAGCAGCGCCGGACCAATCAAGAGCGTGATTGGCGCGATTGACCGGACAACTTCTCCCAAGTCGAACTTGACGAGCTTATGCACGATGGACGGCAACATGGCGCTGTCGGCGCCGCCTTTGGTCAAGTTCCGCAGAAAGACGTAGAACAACCCGATCAGCATGCCAATCCAAAGCGACTCTCCAAGTCGCGCTAAATTCGCCGGTGTTTCTGAGGCGATTGATCTGACGGCCGCGAGCACTGCAGCCGCGATGAGAACAATAATCGCGAACTTCTGCAAAGCTTGAAGCGGCTCATCGGCCCAGAGCAGCGAAATTGCGCACAGCCCCAGCAGCGCGGCCATCGGAATGGTCGTCGGACTCTGGCGAAACAGCGCGCAGGAAAATTTCCCGCGCACAATCTGCGTGCCGAGCAGGATCGAGATAAAGGTCGCAACGGTGAAAGCCATCGTCTTGGCGCTAACGAGGCTCGCGGTGGTCGCCGCCAAAAATATGGAGGCAACCACGATATCCCATTTTGGACTGCAGTCCGGAAAGACCGCAGACCTGAGCGGGGGAAGGCTCATATTTGCGGTCTCAGGGCACGAGACTCCAGCTTCAAGAATGCGTAGGTATTACTGCGCAAGCGGTGGTCCGATTTGATAGCCGACCAATAGCAGCGCTCCGATCGTGCCACAAGGATACGACCCCAAGTTGTCGCCATCTAAATTTGCGTTCCTAGCCGCAAACGGGTGGAAATATTGATTCGAAACGGCAGCGTCACTGGACGCGCAATTGCGCCAACGTTTGTAGGATCGTGATAGCATCACTACCAGCGCAGCACGACGGCGCCGCCTGTCAGACCTGCACCTGCAGCCGTCATGAGCACGATCTCACCGCGCGCAATCGGGTGGTTGATTTGGCTCGCAGACAGCGTGAACGGGATCGTCGCCGCCGAGCTATTGCCGTATTCCGAAATCGTAGAACGCATTTTCTCCACCCCGATGCCGAGTTTGTCGGCAACCGCGCGCATCATCCGCGTGTTCGCCTGATGCGGGATGAAATGATCGACATCGGAAATGCCGATCCCTGCGCGCGCCATAGCCCTTTCGGCAGATGCCGTCATCATGGCAACGGCGCGCGAAAAGACCGCCTTGCCGTCGTCTAGCACCATCAACGTGTCTTTGACATGGGCAAGGCTCTTAAACGGCTTTCGGCTGCCACCGCCCGGAATTTGGATCATGCGATAGGCGCTGCCGTCAGATGTCAGATCAGAGCCAATGATGCCGCTCGTTGGCCGTGACGACGGCGCGATGATCACAGCGCCGGCCGCGTCGCCGAATAAGCTGCTCGTATTACGGTCGTCGTCATTGATGCGCCGGGAGAGGATGTTGCCGGCAATGACGGCAACGGGCGCCTGGTTCGCAGCCGAAAATCCAGCGCCAAGCGTCAGCGCATAAACAAACCCGGCACACGCGCCCGCCATGTCGATAGCGCCTGCGTTCGATAATCCCAAACGCTGCGCAATGAGCGGCGCAGTCGGTGGCAACAAGTGGTCTGGCGTCGATGTGGCGAGCAGCAGCAAGGAAACGTCGCCGCGCGCAATCTGGGCTTGCCCAAGGGCTTTCTCGGCAGCCTCGATCGCGATGTCTGAAAGCGCTTCATCATCTGACGCATAGCGCCGCGCCTCAATGCCTGTGCGCTTCGCGATCCATCCCGGCTGAAGGCCGAGACGCGCTTCAATCTCTGCGCTCGTCACGCGCTTGGAAGGAGCGGCATGACCAAAACCGATAATCTCGATGCCAGGGCTCATGCAGCCACCTCATCGATCGCGTCCACGATTGCGGCATACGCGAAATCCAGATCTGCCTTCGATGCGCAGTACGGCGGCATAACGTAAAGCGTCGCGCCAAGCGGACGCGCGAGAACGCCACGCTTTAGACAGGCTTCGCGCAACGGCAGCGCGATGTCGGCCAAATAGCCGCCGCGCCCGCCCGAAATGTCGAAGGCGGCGATCGTGCCCACTTGGCGCGCATTGTCGAAACGGCTGTCGCCGGTGATGCCGGCAAGCGCAGTGCTTTGAATCTGAGAAATGGCAGCAACGCGCGCGAGAACCGGTTCATCGATCCAGATGTCGAGGTTGGCTGCCGCCGCCGCGCAGGCGATCGGGTTCGCCGTGTAAGAGCTGGAATGGAAGAACATTTTGGCTCGATCGGTCGAGACGTGAGCAGCAAAAATATCCGGCGAGCACAGCGTCGCCGCCAACGGCAGTGCGCCGCCCGTCAATCCCTTCGCGAGGCACAAGATATCGGGTGTGATGCGGGCGTGGTCACACGCAAGCAATTGGCCCGTGCGGCCAAAGCCCGTCATGACTTCATCCGCAATGAACAGAACGCCATGCGCGCTGCAGACGCGGCGCAACTCGGCCAAAGTATCGGCGCCGTACATCAGCATTCCGCCAGCACCCAGGACAAGCGGCTCGCAAATAAACGCCGCCACGTCGCCTGAGCGGCACGCGCGCTCTAGCGCATCGAGTGCCACCTGCTGGCGTCCAGCGCTCGGAAAGGGAATGCGGCCGACATCAAACAGCAGGGGTTCGTAAGCCGCATTGAAAACGCCGCGCGCGCCGGCCGACATCGTCCCGATCGTGTCGCCGTGGTAGGCATGTTCGAGCGCGAGAATGCGAGTGCGCGCCACACCGCGATTGCGCCAATAGCCAAGCGCCATCTTGAGCGCAACTTCGACCGACGTCGATCCGCTGTCAGAAAAGAAGACGTGGCGCAATCCGTCCGGCACGAGGCTGAGCAATTGCGCGGCAACGCGCTCGGCAGGCCCGTGCGTGAAGCCTGCAAAAATCACCTGATCTAAATTGCGCGCTTGTGCCTCGATCGCGGTCGTAATTTTCGGATGGCAATGGCCGTGCGTGACGACCCACCACGACGAGATCGCATCGAACAGGCGCTGCTCGTCGCTGAGCGTCAGCCAGGCGCCGGACGCGCTTGCGACTTCCGGCCTCGAACGTTCGAGACCATGTTGCGTAAAGGGATGCCAGACGGGCGACGATGATGGCAGCGTCATGGACCGGCCTCGCCAATGCCAAGTATATCGGCAACTCGGAACGATTTTGAAAATGCAGTTTTAAGTGCGTCCGGCGTCAGCGGATCGAGATGCGCAATCCGGCCTAGATGCTTGACGCCACCGAACGCACAGATCGTTTTCTCGCTGTCAGCGTTCTCAGCTCCGACGAACGCGATGCCGACAATCGGAACGGCGCGCTGCTTGAGCGCCTGGATCGACAGCAAAGAGTGATTGATGGTCCCAAGCCGTGTCGACGCGCACAAAATCACCGGCAGCTTCCAGCGCGAAACGATATCGATTTGCAAGACCTGCCGCGTGATGGGCACCGCCAACCCGCCGGCCAACTCGATGACCAGCGGCCTTTGCGTCACTGGCGGTATCAAACGTGCGACATCGATGGCAATGCCGTCTAGCTCCGCGGCCAGATGCGGGGATGCCGGCGTTTGCAGCCGATAGACCTCTGGCAAGACGCGCTCGCGCGACAAGCCGGAAAGCCGCGCGACGCACTGCGCATCCGTTTCGCCTGCAAGGCCAGCCTGGATCGGCTTCCAATAATTGCCGTCCAGCGCCGCAGTCAGCCCCGCCGCAAAGACTGTCTTGCCGATATCAGTATCCGTACCCGCGATGACGACCTGGAAGCTCACGCCCGCGCCTCCAATTCAACAATGCTATCGATCAGTGCGCGAATGTCGTCGTCACTTGCGTTGAGCGTAACGGTCAATCGCAGCCGGGCCGTGCCTTCCGGAACCGTCGGTGGCCGAATAGCGCGAATGTCGAACCCGCGCGCTTTCAAAGCGTCGGCCAGTGCAACGGCCGCAACATCGTTGCCGATGATAATGGGTTGAATGTGTGTGCCGGACGTCGAATGCGCCGTTTTGACATGAAGCTCGCGCGCGACCAGCGCGATTTTGCGATGCAACTCTGTGCACCGCTGTGGTTCGCGTTGAAGCAACTCAAGCGCCGCGCGCACGGTCGCAGCAATAAGCGGTGACGGTGCCGTCGCATAGATGAAGCTGCGCGCCCGATTGACGAGGAAGTCGCGCATCACGCGCGGCGCAAGCACGAGCGCACCCATGACGCCGAGCGCCTTGCCGCACGTGTGCAGCGAAATGACATTGGCGCGGCCTTCAAGATGGCAACCAAGCCCACGTCCGCCGTCGCCAAACACGCCGGTCGCGTGGGCTTCATCAATGACAAGGCAACCGTCGTGGGCGTCCGCGATGGCGATGAGCGCATCGAGCGGCGCCCGGTCGCCGTCCATGCTGTACAACGTCTCGACGGCGATCCATGGCGTGCCCGTGCCGCCGCCCGCCCGCCATGCCACGATCGCATCCTCGACCGATTGCGGATCGTTGTGGCGCGCGGCGACCGAATCAGCCTTTGACAACCGCATACCGTCGTGAGCACTGGCGTGAATAAGCTCATCGTAGACGATCAGATCGCCGCGCGCCGGCAACGTCGAGAAAATTGCGGTGTTCGCGATGAAGCCGCCGCCAAAGAACAGCGCCGTTTCCGCGCCGAAGAATTTCGCAGCCTCGGCCTCAAGCACTTCGTGTTCGGGATCGTTGCCGCGCAGCAATCGCGACCCGCCCGAGCCGATTGATACGCCGCGATCGAGCGCCGCGCGCACGGCAGCGTTCAACTGTGACGAGTTGGCGAGGCCGAGATAGTCGTTCGACGCGAAATCAACACCATGACGCGGCTCTAGCGCTCGAAGACGCCCGCGTCGCAGCAGCGCGTCGAGCGCGCGATCATGAGTGGCAGGCATCCTGACGTCCCGCGGCTGATGCGGGCTCGCGCTCACACGACTGAGGGGCTTCGAGTTCAAGCGGCTTCAGGCCGAGCTTGGCAAACAAGCGGCTGTCGCTATCCTCGCCGGGGTTCTCAGCGGTCAATAGCGTGTCGCCGACGAAGATCGAGTTGGCGCCGGCGAAGAAGCAGAGCGCCTGCGTCTCATCGCTCATTTCGGTTCGGCCAGCCGAGAGCCGCACGAACGATTTCGGCATCATGATGCGCGCCACGGCGATCGTGCGCACGAAGTCGATGGCGTCGATCTTTTCAGCGTTCTCAAGCGGCGTTCCCGCGATCGCGATCAGCATGTTGATCGGCACGCTTTCGGGATGCTCGTCAAGGTTGGCGAGCGTCATCAACATGTCGACGCGATCCTGCGGACCTTCGCCCATACCAACGATGCCGCCCGAGCAAACTTTCATGCCAGACTCACGAACCCGCGCCAGCGTATCGAGGCGATCGGCGTATGTGCGCGTCGTGATGACCTTGGAATAGTAGGCTTCCGACGTGTCGACGTTATGATTGTAATAGTCGAGACCGGCCCCGCTGAGGCGCGCGATATCATCATCCGACAGCATGCCGAGCGTCATGCACGTTTCCATGCCGAGCGCCTTGACGCCCTCCACCATGGCAACGACGGCATCCATGTCGCGCGATTTCGGGCTGCGCCAAGCAGCACCCATGCAATAGCGTGTCGCGCCCGCCGCCTTGGCTTTCTTCGCTTCGTCGATAACGCGGCGAACTTCCATCAGCTTGGACGCTTTTAAGCCCGACGCATGATGGGCCGACTGGCTGCAATAGCCGCAGTCTTCGGCGCATCCGCCGGTCTTGATCGACAGCAGGCGGCTCATCTGCACGGCATTGGCATCGAAGTTCTGGCGATGAACAGTTTGGGCCCGGAACAGCAGATCCATGAACGCAAGCTCGTACAACGCGAGCGCTTCGGCCCGCGTCCAGTCATGGCGAACTGCGGCATCGTCAGCCGATATCTGAGCCGGCATTTTAGCGGCGGCAATTCGGTGCGCAGGATCGAGCTTGGTAATGGTCGAGGCCATCGCGGGTGTAATCTCCGGTTCGAGCGCCCCGGCTTCGAACCAGGCCGCCCATCGGAGACGATGTTTGCACCGCTTTCAGGCCCCTCGGCAACCGCCAATTTGCCTCGCGTGCCAGCCATTGCCTGGGCCAGTTAACCTGGCCTGCAAAGTGCCGCTTCAAACCGCGATTTTACCGCCGCCTTTGCGCGTAATCGCAAGAACCGAAGGCCGCGGCGGCATACCGTCCTGAAAGTCGGGCCAGCGTGTTGACGGGGCTTCAAAGGTTGCCGGCGGGGCGTTGGGGTCGTCCTCGTCGACTTCGCCCGGATGCTGAACGGCGACGAAAAACGTCTCAAGATCGGGCGTGAAGCAGGGCCCACACATCTCCGCACCGATCGGAACTCGGAAAAACAGCTTTGAGGTGCCTCGCGCCGCCCCATCTGTTTCGATAGCCCAGATCCCGTCGTTGCGCCCCGTCCGGTGGTTCGAGTTGCCGTCAGTCGCGACCCACAGACGGCCAAGCGCATCAATCGCGCAATTGTCCGGCATGCCGAACCACCCGCTTTTGCTTGTCAGCGGATTGAACGTCGCGCCGACGTCCGCAACGGCCGGATCGCCGCATTTGAGCAGGACTTCCCAAGTGAACGTCGCCGCCGAATGATCACCATCGTCCGGCGTAATCTCGACGATGTGGCCGTACTTGTTGTCCGGCCGCGGATTAGCGCCGTCGACCTGATC
>ERZ795056.7632-NODE-7632-length-10325-cov-21.898929_pt1 | contig 10325 bp, 10 predicted proteins | sample MGYA00375140_ERZ795056 | MGnify/ENA primary metagenome ERZ795056 (study PRJEB30185, sample SAMN05720227) | activated sludge metagenome | isolation source: Anaerobic digester | place: USA | collected 2015-03-09 ...
GTCTTGGCGGAAGCGCTGGGCAAGGTCGGCAGCGAAGCGGCCCTGCGTACGATGGCGCAGCTACATCAAAGCTCGGAGGCGTCGTCGTCTGCGCCGCTGCTGACCCAGACCGTCCAGCGCGCCGAGTTGCGGCTGCAGCGGTCACTGCTGCGAGCGCAGTCTCTTCCCGGAGAGCAAGCGATAGATGTCGAGGCTCAATTTCCGGGGCCTACGCAGGTGACGCTGCGCTGCCGCTCCGGTTTGACTTCGATTTTGGTGGATGAGCTGCTTGCCGCGCGGCTGCTGCGCCATCGCCACGAGGCCCACGTCGAGGACGCCGGTCAGCTGGGTCAGCCGGGTCGCGTGACGCTGACGGTAACTGGTCCGCTGTCGCAGCTGTTTGCCGCGCGAACATTTGTGGACTGGATACTGCCGCTGCCCTTGGACCCGGTGTCGTCGCTGGCCGCGCTGCCGCAGCAAGTAGCACTGGCACTGAGTAGCGAAAAAACGCAGGCGCTTCTGCAGGCTTTGTCCGTGTCGCCGCTGCGCTATCGGATCGAGCTGTCGGGGGCCGGTCATCGGCGAGCCTTGGTATGGCAGCTGGCGCAGGAGATCGGTCATCGCTGTCCGTACCTGCTAAACGATCCCAAAGACAGCCCTTGGGAGCTGCTGATTGACGACAGCGCGCTCAAAGTCGGTGGCGCGGTGCGGCTGGCGCTGCGTCCGCGACAGCTGCCCGATCCGCGCTTTGGCTATCGCGTGGGGGATGTTCCGGCTGCTTCGCATCCGACGCTGGCTGCGGCTCTGGCAAAAGTGGCGGCGGTGGCTCCCGGGGAGGTGGTCTGGGACCCGTTCGTGGGCTCGGGCAGCGAGCTGATTGAGACGGCGCGACTGCAGCCGCAAGCCCGGCTTTACGGCAGTGATCTGGATGCGGCAGCGCTGCAGACGGCTGCCGAGAATGCCGAAGCCGCCGGTGCGAAGCTGGCGCTGCGGGCCGGAGACGCCCAGACCTACTGGCCTGCGGGCACGCGCGTGGTGCTTACCAACCCACCGATGGGAGGTCGCGTGTCGCGCGGTCAGGTGACGGACCTTTTGACGCGGTTTGCTCACCACGTCGGACAGCGGCTGCCGGAGGGCGGACGACTGGTATGGCTTAATCCGCAGCCGCGACGACACGGGCCGCTGCTGCAGCAGGCGGGGCTATCGCTGCGCGTCGCGCACTCGGTGGATATGAATGGATTTTGGGCGCAGCTAGAAGTCTGGCAGCGCTAATCGCTGCTTTTACTTCGGGCGGACAGTCGGTGCAGCAGCAGGTGTCTAGATGCCCTGCTGCTGCGCGGAAGCTACTGGAGGCAGAGTCCGGGGTTGCCCGCACCCGCATTAAAGACGTCTTTGCAGGTGTAGCCCATGTCGCAGCCAGTGCTGGCGTTGACGATGCACAGCTGCCGGCACTTCTTGTCGCCACCGGGGCTGAGGTTGCACTGGTAGCCGTCGACGCACTCGTCAAAGTAGCTGCAGATGTCGCCTGGCTGCTTGGATGCGGCCAGTAGCGGGAAGCAGGCTAGGCCCTTGAACTTGTCACCCGTGGCGACGCCGTTGGCATCTTTGGTGGCGTCAAAGTAGACGCAGTGCTGGAGGCCGCCGCCGGTGGCTGCGCAGGTGCCGCTGCCAAGCTGACACAGCGGCAGACACTCGCCCAAGTTCTCAAACGCGCGACGGATACATCCGGATGGTGGAGTGGCGCCGGGGCAGGTACCGTTGCCGCTGGCTCCATCGACGGCGGTCGGGTTACAGGTCAGTCGCGTCGAGGGATAGCAGTAGCCGGTGCTCTTGCTCAGCATGAAGCAGGCGTACTTGTCTTGCACCCGACACTGGTTGGCCGTCACGCAGCTGTTCAGGCAGAACTTCTTGCCCGTCACGACGGTCTGACAGGTGCCCTGGCCCGCGCAGTCAGCGTCGGCGGTGCAGGAGCTGGTGCAGTAACCGCCCGGCGTCGGCAGGTTGCCTGGATCGTTCAGGATGTTGTTCTTCCAGCACGACTTGGTACCCGTGCCTGCAGTGCACTGAGCATCGAGCGTACACGAAGCACCGATGCCACCGGCGGGAAGGGCGAAGTCGGCAAGCGAAAAGTCGGGACCTTCGCTGCCGCCATCGCTGGTTGCGAAGTCTTTGACCAAGCTGGTTTTCTCGGGAGGCACAGTACAGCCCGTGAGGCCAAGCCACAGCGTTCCCAGGCCGATTAGACCTTTAAGCGTCTTTGCAAAGTTCATGAACGAGGCTCCTTTTGCTGCGGGCTCTCTTGGGTGGTTGCAAGATGAGACCGCAGCTTTATCCTGACTGCCTTTGGTGCAGGCCGTCGGTCGTCAGTGGTGACGGACTACTGAATGGGCTGGCACAGGCCGGGCGAGCCGTCTTTGACGCCGGAGCGCAGCGAGTTAGCGCAGCCACTGCCAGCGGCCATGCAGGCGCCCGTGGCTGGTACGGCGCCCATCGGAACCAGCAGACCGGGCTTATCGTCCTGAGTGCCATTGCCCTGCGCGCACAGCTGACGACAAACCACGTCGGTAGAGCGCGAAGCGTAGCGGTCACACTGATAGCCATCGCCGCAGTCGGTCCAGTACTGACAAGCGGCACCAGGGGCTACCGCAGCAGCGGGCGACTGGAAGCAGACGTTGCCTCTAAACTTGTCGCCAGTGGCCGCAGGATTACCTTTGGCATCGACGGTGGTGTCTAGGTAGATGCACTGCTGGGGCGGCGCGTTGGTGGTGCCAAAGCGAATGTCCGCCGGGCAGGTCTTGCTGCCCACTTTGCACTGCTGGTGACAGATGCCGCCCTTGTCGTTCTCGTAGGCTGCGCGCACACAGCCACCGAGGACGCGGTCGACACCGAACTCGCAGATGCCGTCGTTGGTGGTGGGGTCGCAGTCGAAGTTGGCGCTGGGGAAGCAGATGCCACCGGCGGGTCCGTCGTAGGCGCAGGAGTAACCGGGCTTGCGACAGGTCGAGGCGCTGCTGCAGCGCGCCATGCAGTACTGCTTCAATGTGCCCGGCAAGCTGACGCACTTGGCCGTGCCGCAGTCAGCGTCGCTGAAACACTCGCGTGAGCAGTAGCCGCCGGGAGTGGCGACGAGCTTGGCATTGTTCAGCAAGGTGCCCGACCAGCAGATCGCAGCGCCGCCAGTGCCTTCGGTACACTCGGAGTCTTTGATGCAAGAGGCGCCGATGCAGCCAGCGCCCTTGCATAGCTTTTCGTCGGTGATGTTGCTTTGAGCCATGTCGGCGTCGCTGGTGCCACCGTCTGACGTGTTGTTGTTGCTCGACGTGCCGCCGCAGCCGACCAGGGCAAAGAAAAAGAGGCTAGGAAATAAGTACAAGCGACGCTTCATGACAGGCTCCTATGGCTACTTGGTGCTGCCGAGTGCCAAAGGACTGGGGCTGTTTCGTCCTCCCCCCAGGGATGGCGCAAGGGCAGCGATGAAAAGGTTCGCGCTATTGTATCGCGGAGCCCGGCGCGCTGATGTGTGCGCAATTACGCTCGAGGGTGTTGTGGGTTTAATTCCGCCAGGGCTTGCGGTGTGGGGTGTGGTAGCGTCGCAGTCGCTCACTGCTTTTTTGAAGCGACACGCGACATCCATCCCGGAAGGAGCTGTAGATGACCCACGTAGTTGTGACCGGAGCCTCTAGTGGCATTGGCGCTGCACTGGTGGCTGAGTTTGTGCGCAGCGGGGCCGCCGTTACTCTGGTCGCCCGTCGTCGCGCCGAGATGGAGGCGCTGACCGCGACGCTACATGGCAAGACCCAGATCTTTGCCGTCGACCTGTCCGATCCTGCGACGGCGCTGTCGTTTCTTGAGCCCGCGCAGCAGGCGTTTGGGCCCGTCGATGTCCTAATCAACAACGCTGGCCAGCAGATCGTCGAGCCCGCCGAGGAGCACGACCCTATCGCGCTGCAGCGCATGCTGTCGCTAAACCTGACGGTACCGCTGCTGCTGACTCGGGCGGTGCTACCGGCGATGCTTGCGCGCGGGCGTGGGACCATTGTCGACGTTGCGTCGGTAGCCGGGCTGGCTCCGACGCCGGGGATGTGGGGGTATAACGCCAGCAAGGGCGGTCTTGGTGCCGCCTCCGAGAGCCTGCGTGGCGAGCTGCGTGGCACTGGGGTTCACGTCGTGACCGTTTATCCCGGACCAGTGGATACGCCGATGGCACGAGCTGGCTATGCCGCCTATCCCGACAATGCCGCGATGTCGCTTTTGCCCGAAGGCGACGCCGACGAGCTAGCGCAGCTAGTCCGAGGAGCAGTCGAGCTGTCGCGTCCGCGCATTATCTACCCGTGGTCGTACGCGCTGATTCGCTATTTCCCGACGGTAGTCCGCTGGTTCTTGGACCGTATGACGCCGCGTCCCAAGTCGCGCTTGTCCGCAGCCGCGGGCGACGCCAGCCACGAATAGTAGCCATGGAACAAGAGCGCAATGCGCAGTTTGAAGCAGAGCGCCTCGCCGTCGAACTGCGTCACTGCTGCGAGGACTGCGGGCATTTTGACGCGCAGCAAGACGCGTGCGCCCACGAGTGGCCAAATGCGCGCCACCGACTAGATTTTTACCGCCAGCCCGGCACCATCCTAGATTTCTGCAAAGAGTTCGAGCTGCTATAGCGCAAGGCCGCCGCCGTCTGCAGCGGTCGCATCCCTTCCGACAAGCCACCTAATTTCGAGCGCCGCAATGTGGATTGATACGCACTGTCACTTAGAGTTTGCCGATTTTTGCCAGCCAACCGCCGGGGCTGACGGCTTTGTCGATGAGCGACCCGAGGTCCTGGCTCGTGCGGCAGCGGCTGGTCTGTCGCAGCTCATCGTGATCGGCTCAGGTCGTGGCATGCACGAAGTGGAGACGGCGCTGCACTACGCGCGCAGCCACAGCCACTTGTACGCGGCGATTGGCGTGCATCCGCACGACGCCTGCGCAATCGAGGCCCCCGAGTGTCTGGCACCGCTGCCGCCACAGCCTTCTTTGCCGTCATTGCCTCCACAAGAGGTGCTGGTCGGCGAGCCGCTGTGGGCGCGCATTGCCCAGCTGGCCGAATCCGAGTCGCGCGTGGTGGCGATTGGGGAGACGGGCCTTGACTATCACTATCAGCACTCGACGCCGGGTCAGCAGCAGGCGCTGCTACGGCGATTTGTGCGGCTGTCGCAAAAGCTACGTAAGCCGCTGTCGCTGCACATTCGTGACGCGCACGGCGAAGCGCAGCGCATCCTGGCTGAAGAAGGCGGCTCCCCGCGTGGCGGCGTCGTCCACTGCTTTACCGGCGGACTGGCTGAGGCGCGCACCTGGCTAGACCTGGGCTTTTATATCTCTCTGTCGGGGATCGTGACGTTTAAGAGCGCGGCGGCGATTCAGGAAGCGGCGCGCTTTGTGCCCGCAGAGCGGCTGCTGCTTGAGACCGACTGTCCGTACCTGGCTCCGGTGCCGCTGCGGGGCAAGCGCAACGAGCCCGCCTACCTTGTGCATACGGCGCTGCTGGTGGCAAAGCTGCGTGGTGTCGCACTGGCGCAGCTTCAGGCAGAGACGACCCAGGCCGCGCAGCGCTTGTTTGGACTGGGCACTAGCTAGAGCCCAGCATTTAGCCTTGCAGCCGCGCACCAGCGCTGTTGACCGGATTGGTTCAGATTTGGGCGAATTGGGCAGCTTCCTGCCAAATTGGGCCGTTTTGGGGCCGGCAGCCTTTGCTTGACCAAAAAAGCCAGTCAGGATAGATATTTGCGCTCTCACAAGGGCTGGCAGTTGTGGTGTAGTGCTGCTGCCAAAGTTTGTCGCCTTTGGTCGTTCGTTGAGTTTCGTTTTGAAGTATTCACCAGCTGATCGTGATGACTTGGCAGTCGCCAGGCAACGTGTCCCGGCAGCCACCGGGCAACCGACCGATCACCGGAGCTGACTTCTGGTCACTCCGCTCAAAAACCCAAGCAGTACGCAGGAGCTTTTCGGAAATGGCGTTAAATCGTACCGGCCTTGTTGGCAAAAAAATTGGCATGACCCAGCTGTTCACCAGCGAAGGCATGCGGCTCGGCGTGACCATCGTTCACGCTGGCAAGTGTGTTGTTCTCGGCAAGCGCACGCCTGAGAAAGATGGTTACTCGGCAGTGCGTATCGGCTACGGCGAGAAGCCCGTGCGCCTGGCCAACAAGCCAGAGCTTGGACTTACCACCAAGCTGAATGTCGCCCCCCAGCGCTTTATCCGCGAGTTCCGCCTCGAGCCAGCCCAGGTTGCTGAGTTTGAGATCGGCGCTACGGTTCCACTGTCCAAGGTCTTTAAGCCCGGCACCTTCGTCGATGTGATCGGCACCAGCAAGGGTAAGGGCTTCCAGGGCGTTATCAAGCGTCACCACATGGGCGCTTCCCGTAACACCCACGGCTCGCACGAGTTCTTCCGCCACGGTGGTTCGATTGGCTGTCGTATGACTCCCGGTCGCGTTCACAAGGGCAAGCGCATGACGGGTCACATGGGTGACGATCGCACCACCGTCGAGAACGTCGCTCTGCTCGAGGTTCGTGACGACGAGGGCTTGCTGATCCTACGTGGCTCGGTGCCGGGTGGTAGCAACGGCATGGTCATCGTCAAGAATGCGAACAAGCGCCGTGGCGCAGTCCGCATCTCGATGGAAGGTGAGGAGCAGACCAAGAAGAAGGCCGCTGCCGGCAAGAAGCCAGCCGCCAAGAAGAAGTAGCTTTCACTTTCGGCCCATGCGCGACTGTCGCCCTGACAGCCTCGTGCATGGGCTGAGTTATTTTTGCCTGTTAAAAGCGCAAGCTGCTGTTGCTTGGCCGTCTCAACAAATGGCGCAAGCTGCTGGCTGAAATGCAGGCTTTTCCGTCGCTATCGACTGCTGGGTCGCGTTATCTAGCAGATATCTTCTTTCCCCCAACTTGCTCACCGGTGGCAGTCGCCGCGAAGGTTCTCTCGATGGGCTCTGCAGGTACGCTCCGATTCCGCGAAGGCCGGCACGACACGTTTTATCAGCGCGCCAAGAAGGAAAACTTCGCCGCTCGCTCGGTTTACAAGCTGCAAGAGATCGACCAGCGCTTTGGTCTGTTTCGCACCGGGCAGCGAGTGCTCGATCTGGGCTGTCGCCCGGGCTCGTGGCTGCAGTACGCCAGTCAGAAGACGGGTGGAAAATCGCCGCTGGTGGGCATTGATCGGGAGGCGCTCGCAGTGACGATTCCCAATGCGCGCATCTTGATTGGCGATGTCTTTGCTACCGACCCCGCCACCTTTCGCGGCGACCTACCCGGCTTTGAGGTGGTGATGTCAGACATGGCGCCTGACACCACCGGCGTCCGTCACTTGGATCAAGCGCGCTCTGAGGGGCTGTTCGAGCGCGCCGTGGAGCTGGCAGAGGCCCTGCTGCTGCCGGGTGGTCACTTTGTCGGCAAGCTGTTTCAGGGCCCTGACTGGAACCGTCTGCTGCAGCGCATGAGGGGCTCGTTTGCCGAGGTCAAGACGGTGAAGCCGGACAGCTCGCGCAAAGACTCGATCGAGCAGTACGTGGTGGGTCTGCGCTTCAAAGGCGCGCTGAGCAGTCGCGTATCCCCTTAGTCAACGAAGCCACCACAGGAGCGGCTGCTGATGCGGACTGTTTTTATGGGCTCTCCAGAGTTTGCGGTGCCATGCTTGCTGGCGCTGCATCAGGCCACGCAGGTCGTCGCGGTGGTGTCGCAGCCCGATAAGCCGTCGGGACGAGGGCTGCAGCTGCTACCTCCAGCGGTCAAGGTCAAGGCGCTAGAGCTGGGGTTACCAGTGCTGCAGCCGACGGCGCTACGCCCCGCCAAGTCAAACTTCGTAGAAGAGCTACGCGCGCTGGCACCTGAGCTGGTGGTGGTCGTGGCCTACGGAAAGCTGCTGCCACCGGAAGTGTTGGCGGTGCCGCGCTGGGGCTGCTGGAACGTGCACGGCTCCCTGTTGCCGAAGTATCGTGGCGCGGCTCCGATTCAGTGGGCGCTGATTCGCAATGAGCCCGTGACCGGCGTGACGCTGATGCAGATGGACGTGGGGATGGACACGGGGCCGATGCTGCTCAAGGCCGAGCTGCCGATTACGGCTACCGATACGGCTGGGCGGATGCATGACGCGCTGAGCACGCTGGGGGCGCAGCTGCTTGCGACCGGGCTCTCGCAGCTGTTGGCAGGGACGCCACCCTCACCGCAGCAGCAGGATGAGGCGCAGGCGACCAAAGCGCCGATGCTCGACAAGGAACATGGTCGTGCCGACTTTACGCGCAGTGCGACGGCCCTGTGTGCGCAGCTGCGTGGCGTCGATCCGTGGCCAGGAGGCTTTACCACTTTGCCGCAGGTAGGTACTGCCGAGCCGCTGGTGCTAAAGCTGTTTGGTGCCAAGCCCTGCTCGGGTCAGGGGCAGCCCGGCGAAGTGTTAGGTCTAGAGCGTGATGGTTTGCTGGTGGCTTGCGGCGACGGTGCAGTGGCAATTGGTGAGCTACAGCTACCCGGACGCAAGCGGCTGACCGCACAGGCGGTGCTTGCAGGCTTTAAGCTGCCGCGTGGGACGATATTGGGGGCGGGATTGAGAAACGCGCTGCTCGACGGCTAACCAGCTGGCACCACGGGGTGCCAAGCTGGGTCCCACTTGAGAAAGGCTCGCCGTCGTCGGTGCTACTAGCCAAGCCCCATGGCTTCTAGCTGCGCATCCGACAGGCCGAAGAAGTGTCCCGCCTCGTGAATCAGCGTGATCTGGATTTCTTCCTGCATGTCTTCATGGCTGAAGCTGTTGCGCTCTAGGTTGCGCTGGAACAAAAAGATTGTGTCCAGGTGCGGCGCGCCACCGATGGAAGGCTTATCGCCATGAGGTACGCCCGCAAATAGCCCCAGGATGCGTGGGTCCTGTCCACCGCTTACCATCTCCTCGGACGGATAGTCAGTGGCGATGATTGGCACGTTGGCGAGCAGCTTGCGCATGGCTTCGGGCAGCTCATCCAAGGCGTCACTGCACAGGGCCGAAAATTCCTTCTCGGGCATCGTCCAGGGAGGTGCCTCTTCAGCAAGGTCGGCTGCGCGGACTTTTTGGAAGTACTCGACTTGCTTGGCTTTGTTGCCAAGCTCGCCGGCGCATAGGCCCAAGCCATGAACTGCATCGATGTTCTCGGGCTCTAGGTGCAGGGCGCGCTGGAAGTGTTCCTGCGCTTCCTGGGCGTGGTCGAGGTTCAGCAGCAGTCGTGCCGCCCGCAGGTGGTAGCTCGGCTCTGACAGAGGAATGTCTGGCAGCTCGCGCAGCGACTTGTGAGCCGCTTCGACCTCGCCCAGCGTCATCTCCGCTTCGGCCTTGAGCAGAAGCGCATCGACGTATTCGTCTTCCTCCTCAGCAAGATCGAGTGCTCGCTCGGCCAGCTCCAGCGCCCGCTCGCAGTCGTCCAGTTCCCAGATACACAGCTCGGCAGCGCAGATGATCGGCTCGACGTAGTCGGGATCGATCTCCATTGCTTGCTCATAGTGGGCGAGCGCCTGCTCCGGGTCGCCCATCATGCCGTCCACCATTCCCAGCAGCACATATAGCTCTGGGGCATCTCCATCGGTGCTCTTGAGGTGCAGCGCCTTCTCCTTGGCGCCTTCTAGATCACCGCTCTCCAATAACTCCCAGCACTTATCCAGCTCTGCGTAGAATTTCTCGACGCTGCTTGGGCTGGCTGGCTGGCCGCCTTTGTTGCCGTTCTGACCGTTCTTTTGACCAAAGCCGCTAGGCGATTTGCCCGGTGTTGCCGTCGGGCCGCGCGATTTCACCATACTCCTGCTCCTTTTCGGCCCGCATCATGCGCTGCAAGCTCTGGAAAACAAATCAATTTCCTGGCGGATGACCAGCGCGCGGGCTCCGGTCAGACGCCAGACACTGCATGAAATGTATTCCATCTAACTAAAATATTTGCCTGAATTACTTTGACTTCGGGGGGTCGCAAAAGTACGCTCGAGCGTAGGATTTAGTCTCTGGCAGATAGGTGGGACCTCCGATGCAAGACCGCCGTACGATGACCAAGGCCGACATCATCGAGAATGTGTATGAGAAGGTCGGTGGTTTTTCTAAGAAAGACGCCGCCCAAATAGTCGAGGCTGTTTTTGACATCATCAAGAACACCCTAGAGGCTGGCGAAAAGATTAAGCTATCTGGGTTTGGCAATTTTGTAGTGCGCGATAAGAATTCGCGCATCGGTCGCAACCCCCAGACCGGAAGCGAGATCACCATCTCGGCGCGCCGGGTCCTGACTTTTAAGCCGAGTCAGGTTCTGAAAAACGCGCTTAACAGCTAGCTAGCTCAGTCGGGTGGGGGGCCCGGCAAACGGACGATGGTGCGC
>ERZ795056.7637-NODE-7637-length-10323-cov-11.533989_pt1 | contig 10323 bp, 12 predicted proteins | sample MGYA00375140_ERZ795056 | MGnify/ENA primary metagenome ERZ795056 (study PRJEB30185, sample SAMN05720227) | activated sludge metagenome | isolation source: Anaerobic digester | place: USA | collected 2015-03-09 ...
CTGATCGAGCCGGCGTTCTTATTGAACGTCGCGTTCGATTCCGATTCCTATGATGGGCTTGACGTTTTGTTGTCCGTCCGCGATCCTCGGACGTTCGAAGAAGTCCGTTTCTTCGGTTATGACGGTTCGGGTGATAAATTTTAACCCGAACCAAAAACAAAGGGACGGGAAACCGTCCCTTTTTTTATCCCAAAACGGACTCACTAATAAGAAGTCCGAGTGACTTCCTATTGTGAGAGCGTGACCGCTGTGTCAGGGCGATTATAATGATCGGAATATAACCTTTGACTTAGTGGTTTTCATTGGCCTTCACTCTCTTCACACTCTTTAACCTTTCTTTGACCTTCGTCAGGAAGTTTAAGCCTATTTTTAGCGACGTTCGAAGTCTTTCTATCATATCCGAGTGACAGAGTCGCGTTCCATAAGTCATCGATCGATAAACGTTCCGATAGACCACATTGGCGACGTCTCAGAGGCGTTTCTTTAGGTTATCGTGGGTGATTGGCGTGAGAACGGGGTTGAACGCTTCCTAAGGCTCGCCAATGGCCTTAAAATGAACGTCGATTATAGCCCTCTATCGATGAGCTTATTAAGGTTTAAGGTTATCAGACTTCAGGAATCGTGGGATTGTCTCGAGTCAAAGATGATTCTTCCGCTGTTTATATCTCTCACTGTCTGAAACTTCCTCTATAACCCCATTCACGCCTTCTATGAGATGAGTTATAGCCCTTTCGCGAGTGAGAGACCTGAAACGGGGGTTGAACGCTTCCTAAGGGCTAAGAATAGCCTTAAAATCGATATCGTCTGAAACGCTCTCTAACACGTCGTTTTGGCGTTAGAACGGTTTAATAGTCACATCGTAATCGAAACAAACAGACAGCCGTTCTCGTAGCCTATGAAAACCTATACAACTATCCGTTGAATCGATACAATAACATTTGTTGGGGCGGGTGGGCGGGGGCGGATGGGGGTTATAACTTTGTTTATTCCTTAGACCCTGTACATCGGGCACGTACGAGTACATTGACAATACGAGAGTATTTTTAATCACTACGTGTACATCGGGCTAATGCGCACATATTGACAATACGAGGTTTTGTAACCACGTACATCGGGCATGCAAGTGCGCATTGACAATACTGAATACAGAGAAAGTTTAGTCATCATAACCCGTTCAATGGAACATAGTTAGTGGACGCACACAGCAACATCGTACATCGGGCAGTTGCACACAACTTGACAATACTACCGTAGGTTTAATTACAACTGACGGTTGTAAACGGTACAACTGACAGTTTAATACAACTCGTGGTAGAGAATACAACCTACGGTTGTACTCGATAAAAAATGGTTGTAATGTTCTTTGACAGCAATAGATTATATGTGCCACGTGTTACTTTACTAACCTGTAGTACAACTGTAAGTTGAGAAATAGTTCACTTTTTGAACATTTCGTGTACGAAATAATTCTTTCGCCTATACCTATATACAACAAAAAGGAGAATGCATTTTCGCATTCTCCAACGATTGTACGTTTTACTCTTCAACTACCTCTTTTTAATACCTCCACACAGCACAGCAAATCCCCACATGCATATCATAATCTTTACGGCTAAGTACAGAATCATTTCCACCAGTCTTCCTTCTTGTAACCTTCTATGCTCTCCGGCTCCCAATCTGGAAATTCTTGCTTACGCCACCAAGACCAGTCGCATGCGATTGCGCAATCTTCTTCTGCATCGTACTTCAACACTTCTTCTGGTGGATTTACAAGTATGTTTTCAACGCTATTGCACGCTTCCTTGTATTGTTTAATTAACAGATACTCTTTTTTTGTATGGTTCATATAATATCCAGTAGCTATATTGCACCCTTGTATCCCGTATTCTGTAGTAAGCACATCTATATCTGTAAAGCTACCTTTCTTACCTTCAAGGCCGGTAACATCCAGCATGTACTTCTCCAACTCTTCATCTAATTCATACGTATAGTATGCAAAGTGCTTTGTTCCTGCTCTGTCTATCTCTACAAACAGGTGTATCCCGTCTAACTTTATGTTATCTGCAAACTCGCGTGCACCTGTTCCTCCACTCTCCTCACCATCTGTAAACAGTACAGATGGTCTAAAACCTCTGTCAAGCATATTAAGAATACAAGCGACTCCGGCACGGTCATCTGCGCCTAAACCTGTAGTTGAATACATCATATCGTGGTGCAAGAATATCTTATTTGGTTGCTTGTATACAGTATCGAGATGAGCGACGAGCATTATCTCAGAGGTGCCTTTTGCATAAAGGAACCCTTTGCCTCTGATAAACTTGTATTTACACTCAATCAACTTAGACTGTAGATACTGAAACAGGTCACTTACTCCCAGCTTGAAAACATACATATCTATTCCCTCGTACATATTATTCAACTTCCTTCGCATACAGCACGCCATATATCATTACTTTACTTACACTTTCGTCGTAGCCCTGACTTCCGCTGTATTGTTGATACATAAGAGGCACACTTACAGGCTCGTCGAGCAAAGTCATAGCCTCTTTGACTGCAGAGTTTATCTCAAGAATATATTTGTAAGTACCTTTTGTAGCGTTTGTTTGCCTATACACCGTACTTTCTGATGCAAGGTCGTGGTATATGTTAACTAATATCATCTCACTACACTCATCTACCTCACTCTTTTTTGCATACATATCCAACGTGCAAATCAAAGTTCCATTTTCTATAATCGGATAATCATACCTGTATAGCTTGCTCTTATGCAGTCTTTTGCAGTTGTATGTTTCAAGAATGTCTTTGGAGCACTCTTTGCATACAGGGAAGTAGTCGCTGTCTAATTCTGCATCGCTTAGCGTTATTTCGTTGCCACATACAGAGCAGTGTGCCGTTCTGTTTTCTAAACATTTGTTGCATACAGATATAAGCGTGGCGCCTTCGCGTACAACTGTAACATCTTCTTCTGGGTACATGTTGGAGCAGTCTTCACACGTTGAATAGTATTTTGAACAGTCATAACAAACGTGCATAACATCATTTTCGCCGATTTGTATCTCGTTGCAATCTTCTTTTCTTTCTATCCTATGGCACCTTTCACACTCAAAAAACATGTCATCGAAGCATTCATCGCAGTATCCGTTATCTCTGAGTATTGCAGTGCTTCCACAGCCATGGCAGTATCCATACCCGTTGCATCTGCAGCTTTCGCATATTCCTCCGTCACCTTCGCTGCACTCATCGCCGCACACTTCGCAAAAAAACCTTTCTGCTTGCGTGCATTCATCGCAAATGAAGTTATTGCTTTTTTCTCCGTGTTCACGCATTGATCCGCAAACGGGACACTTGTATGGGCTTCCATATGTAACATACACTTTCCTTTCTGCGGGTTTCAGCATTATTACGCTTGTAGGAGCGTCTCCTCCGTATCCGTAGCCTTCGTGATTGCATTGAACGCTGTCCAATGACGTAGTGCAGTCGTCATCGTCTCCGTACCTGCTTCTTCTTACAAGATACTTTTGCTCGTACTCTCTTCCTTTTTTGTCTGCTATTTTCTTCAATAAGTCTGCAGTTAACTTTCTTGCAGTTTTTGCTGCAGTTACTTTCATTCCGTCAAATTCCCTGAACATAACAGCTGCATAGTTTTCTGCGTCTAAGAATACGTTTTGCCGCCACGTCTTGTATGGTATTCGTAGTTCATCATAAGAGAAGCTTTTGTATCTGTCGTAGTCCTCTAACAGTCTTTTTAGCGTATACGTGTATGCGACTATCGTTGTTCCCTCCACCATATTCGATAGTACTCCTGCTCTGTAACAACCATCAAGTGCATGGCAGGAATGAAACCCTGCATGCGACGACGATAGCAGTATGTCCACTGGGTTTATTGATATGCAGCAGGTTTCGCCCACTTTTACTGCCTGCATAAACCTCGAAGTTACAAGCGCAAGCATCTTTTGCTGTATGTCGTGGTTGTGCTTTATATCTTCCTCTGTTGTTGCGTCTGTGTATTCCTTCCGTATAGCACACAATGCCTTTGACACTTTCTGCCCTTTTACAAAATTCATACTGACGGGCATATATCTGTCCGCCTGCAACTCGAGGTCTTCTGCAAAAGCGTTGTTTACCACTTCTGATACAGTTAGCCTGTCCAGCAGCAGTTCGAATGTAGCCTCCAATACATCACTATGCCAATTCAATGGCGTTGCATGCCTCGGTTTATACTTTTCTTTGATCGACGGTAGCAGGTCTTTGATCATTGCAAATGCAAGTTCCTTAATTTGAAACATATCTTCGAATGCAGATTCGCACTTCACTTCTATGCGTCCTTCATCGTCGAAGTACTCAAACAGCCACCCCTTGTTCTGCACGTACTGCTCGAACAGCGGTTCCGTATTCCAATCCTTAAAATAAACGTTGCAGTTGCAGTCGTCTGCTTCGCCATTTTCTCCAAGATTTTGGTACACGATCTCCATAGCGAGATCAAACAGTCTCTTTGCTTTTTCGCTTGTAAACATTTTCATCTCTCCTCTCTTACTCTGTATTTTGTATCCCCTATTACAAAGCATCTTGTTACTGTGTCATATGTAGCAATTTGCTTTCCTATTTTTGCGAAGTCTTTTGCAATTTCCGCTTGTAAACCAACCGTGTAAGGTAATTGATACGGTTCGTACACTATAAACTCCACAATCTTCATGTATTTTTCCTTTTGCAGCACGTTATCAAATGAGCATTGTATGGTCTTGATTCAGATCTTCCACACCTTGGGCAAGGGTAGTCCTCACCGTATTTGATAACTGCAATGTCAGGGTGAGTGTCGGCTACGCACATAACCGTATCGTACGGATCTTCGTACGTTGCATTGCTACCTGTCTTGAACACAAGACCGTTTTTGTAGTAGCACTTGTGCGATTCTTTGTCTGTAGTCGGCAATCCGAAAGTTTTGCTGATTTCTATTGCAAGTTCAGTCGCAGCAAATGCAGAGTAATCCGATACTGTTTTTGATACTGGGTACTGCCTGCCTGTAACAACTATTCCCGAAACTATGTCTATGTAAACGTACTGCCTCCATACTTTTCGAGGAAACTCAACCTCGTTGAATGATGTATTGCGGCAGTAAGCAAAGCTTATTAGTGCTTTGCTGTCAAACAGGTGGGATATGGCACCGTGGTTGTGCACTCCGTCGTATAAATTGTAGCAGCTTGTAAATGAACAGAATGTAGATGCAGTAACTATGTCTATAGGATTCATAGACAAGCAGTACTTAACTGCGCTCTTCTGTGTTACGTTCATCGCAAATGCAAAGTACCCTCTCCAGAATTCTCTCATTGCTTTTCCAAGCTCTCTGTGCGCATTTACGAGCGCAGCTTCCCTGCCCTCTATTGGTATCTCCTGCAGGCCATTGTCGCACCACTCTCCCGAAACCACCACCGGCAGTGCAAACAGCGGATTGCACATAAGCTTTGACACTTTCTGCCCTTTGCAGAGCTTATGTTCGGTGCCGTCAGAATCGAGCACTACGTCCGATACTGCAATTTCGTTGTTGGAAAACTCTGTAGGGCTTACATAGTAGTCCAACATGTAGTGAAATTGCTCAGATACGGTTGCTATAAAGTCGAACCTTGTATCGTAGTTTGTGTATCGAGCAAAAGCAAGGATTTGTTTTTGTGTATAGTCGTGCACCAACAGCTCCAAATCATCTTTGTACGCTGTGGCTTCCTCTGTCCTATACTCTCTGCGACCGTTTTCGTCGAAGAACGGAAGCATAAGCACTCGTGCTGCAACAAGCTTGTTGTAGAAATCTGCATGAATGCTGCTTACGGTCGAATAAGTATATGCAGTTAAACCAACGCTTGAATTAGCACCACAATCAAGCGCAGCAGACTCCACTATACTACAGGCAATACGACAGTCTCTAAGATATTTTTTGTATTCGTACATATTATCCCTCCTTGTGTCTTTGCAGGCTTCCTGTTCACCAAAAAAAATGACCCCGTGCGTAGTGCACGAGGTCATCCCTCTGTCGCAGTGCTCATCGCACCGCGTAGATATTGTTGCAGGTTTTTGGTGTCTACCCTATAACATCAACCTCCTCTATCGGCCATGTTTCTATGCAGAAGAACTTAATCTGCATATTTTCTGGTAGCGTAGTGCTGCCTTCTGGCAGCCTCCCGCCCATCAACTGTGCAACTACGCACCGGTCTTTTTTACCGAGCTGCACGTTGACTCTGTTTGCCGGCAGGTCTAAGCCCAGCAAACCCGACACTACAGCTGCAGTGTCCGCGTGTCCGATAGCAGACTGCAGTCCGAAGTTTCTGTTGAAGAGCAGCACATCTTGGTGCTGCACTTCTCGGATAAAAACTGCAGAGTCGCTCTGCAGCATTTGGAGCGAAAACGCGTTAACTATGTACATTTACTCTCCCTCCCGCACAAGCCGACGCCCATTGGCGTGCAGCTTGTATATACTTCCGTTCACGGTATATACATCTTCCATGCGCCTGTATTCGCACGGAAGTCCGTCTATCTCGACTACTTTGTCGAGATAGTCCAGCGTCAGTACAACCGACGCTGGTGATACCACTACTTGAGCACCCGTGTATGGCGATACCCATACACGGAACTCCGAAGCTTCGCACCGCATTTTGCGCGGTGCAACTGTAAACTCGTTGCGCCCTGTAGCAACGAGCGTAACCTGCAGCTCTCGCTGCAGGGCTACACGCACATCTTCCTGTGTAATATCCTTTATATCTGTACTCCACGTCACCGTGGAGCCTTTGACCTCGTACTGCACTTCTGCAGTAGAGGTCATGTCTACGTCTCCACAGTACCCGTCCCTGTGGAGATAGTGGTACATTACCTTTACACTACACATACTGTGCCTCCTTGAAATTCAGCCGGTACAGGTACGCACCGGCTTTGAACATTCCGATGGCCTTGCAGTACTCGACTGCATGGCCGTTGATCAGCTCGACTGCACCGTCGCAGTCGAATTCGACTACGACTTTGCAAATCTCTATAATCCTAACTTCATTGTCAAAGCAGTACACTACCCCTGCCAGGACAACACGTTCGTCCCTATCCACCGTGCAGAACACGGTGTGGACGCCATCGTCCACGTCCAGCTGCAAGAAGCAGCCAAACACTTTCTGCAGCTCTCGCTGCAGTTCTGCCCTGTCAAAACGCTTCGGCAGTGCATCAAAAATGATGCTCCTACCGATAAATATGTAACTAAACTTGTACGTATCGGGGTACAACTCCGTACCCCCATACGTCTGATACGGTGTGTGCAGCGTAACCTGCACAACCCCGTTTAGTGTTGCTGTAAGACTTTTTCTTGTATTCACGTATACCTCCTGCCCAGTGCGACTGCTGGGTGTTCTGTGCATCAAAGGGTCGCCTATTTTCCCTTGACGCGGATATAATACCACGTCAACCTTTACGTCGAAAGAACGGATATGTTACAACAAAAAGCCATTCGCTTTTTCTGACGTCTGAAAGCGGCTCCAATAGCGGGTTTCAAGTGTTAGTCACTTTATTGGCGTTTTTCCATTTGAAACTTTTCAAATAACTGAAGATGAACGTACAGTTAAGGGAAGGTTTAGAGCCGTGCAGCCTTCTGCTTCCAACCACTGCGACACGCTCTGAAAGCCAGTCTAAGAGTTCGAGGCCCTCAAGCCGTTTTCGCTATAATAAAAAATGTGACCTTATTATATATAGACGTTTCAGGCGGATATTGCACACTGCGCAAATAAAAAACGCCTGCTTTCGCAGGCGATACTCAAGGGTTTCAATCCACGCACCCGTGCGGGGTGCGACCTCAAGGGAAGTGGGGGGGTGTTATATTCTTCGAAGCAGCTGTATCGCGTATCCGATTAAGTCGATACACGTATCTTTTGCTTGCTCGTCGCAGGCATCTACACCTTTAAGTATATTTTCGAGACGCGCAAGTTTGTCACTCATACGCACGATTATACCATCGAGACCGTGTTTGTCTAAGTTTGAGTCTCCATACGCAGCGTTTTTCTTGTTAAGCAAAGCCCTTACTTCTTCGACTACCTCGTCTATGGTGCGTTTGTCTACGACTGCTGTTTGGTAGTGCCTTTCTGCGTTCTTTACTATGGCATGCACTGCATCCTTTATATAGTCTACTTCTTTTCCTGCAGGAAAGTGAGTAGTTGCAACTGCCGAGTCTATCAGGTCGCATAGAGATGTAAGGGCACATTCAGAAAACTTCCAGTCGAATTCTGTATCAAAGATAATGGCAGAGTCGCCTGCAACGCAGATTCGCATTACGACTTTGTATACGTCTTGTACACGGGCAATTTTTACATCGACTACTTCTGCTCCATACTCGGTATCGGGATTTTTCCGTTTACTTGACAATACTGGCTTCTCGGGATTTTTCGGCGTACTTGACAATACTGAGACATCGGGATTTTTAGTATTGCTTGACAATACTGAGTCTAATTTTTCTACAGAAATTTTCAAAGAGTCAGTAGTAAACCAGCTCCCATCAATACTGTTCTTATTTTTCAAACAACCATTGCATGAGTCACAAGTCATATGAACACCACCTTATTTTTATCAGTCGCAGTTTCTATAGTTACTATAATCGTCTATTAGTATATCCAAAGCAACCCACAGTTTTGCGTGCTCTTTCTTCAGATCATAATATTCATCAGACTTCGGCATTTTCTTTCTAAGTTTCTTTAGAATCTTTTTTGATCTCACAAGAGCAGTCATTATTTTCTCTTCGTAGATGAAACAAGTGGAGTCCATCACGCATCACTCGCTTCTTTTAGCCTTAACCACACTCTACCGGTTCCGTCAGAACACATTCTTTTATCCTTATCCCATGTTACATTATCAGGGATATCTTCGCAAGAAACAACACCTTCGTCTTTTGCTGAAAATGTATTTCCGTAGTCGTTCTTAACAACAAACTTCGTGAAAAGAGTTTCTTTGTCGGAGCTTTTGTTTCGTGAAGATAGTTCTTTTTCTATACCTTCTATAAGCAGTTTTAGATTGTCTGGGTAATCCCCTAACAAAAGACCATCTTCAAAAAGCTGGTTCCCAACAATGCGTTCTGCTATGTTTACGAGATTAGCCAACTTCTCTGTCTCTTCGATAACGGTTTCTGAGCAACTCTTTGCAGATAAGAGAACACTCTTCAAATACAACAGTGAAACTCTTTCCAAAGAATCAAATACACTCATAAGCACACCTCCTGGTTACGTTAGTTTTCAAAACTAGAGGAATCAAACTTCAAAGCTGTAGATACAAACAGCCACGGAAAGAAGAAAGATGTTATTGCAAAGCATACAACGTACTTATATATTTTGCCTTGTAAACTTTTAGGAAAATAATGTGCATCTTCTAAAGTAATTTTCAAAATTTCAGAGAATACGAACAGCGGAAGAATTATTGTCAATATCACGAGCTTAAGACACTTCTTCAATAAGGTTATCACAGCTTTCGATAAGTTTCGAATAAACATTTTCTACCCTCCCTGCAAGCTTTGCAAATACAGCCATGTCATCTTTGATCCAACTTTTTATATAAGGAAGGCTGTAATCTGATACATCAATTCCGAGGAAGTCTAAGAACATATATGCAGAGCTTTCTGCAACAAACTCTTTGTCTTGGTTCGAAAGGTGTGCAAAGCCGGGGTTCTCGCTGTCGAAAAAATGCGACATTTCGTGCGATAGTGTCTTTATCTTTTGTGATACACTGTAGTTCGGGTTTACAGCTATACTTAAAGCCCTTCCATTAGAGCTAAGCATATATCCTTTTGTTCCAAGATTATTGCCAACATTTTCTGTTATCTCTACATATTTTCCAAAAGCATCTTTAAGTTTTGTATATAACAATTCGTCTATTTTAATATCTAAACCCTTTGATACTACTGGTATTTTGGATTCATCTCCGTCTGTCTGGGAAATATCAAATACGTATGCTGTTTTGAATCCTTTAAGAACAGTTCTTACTTCTTCCGAAGGGTCAGATGGTCTTACCTTGTAAAGCATAGGAGCGAGTATAGCTATTCCTTTTTCGTTTTTCTTTACATGCCTTCCTATTCTGTTCCATTGATTAAAACCCATCACAAGTGTTGCGTTCGGGCGTTGCCAGTAGATAAAAAGGGTGTTCAAAAAAGAGTAGTTATGAACTTTCTTTCTAAAATTAAGAAACAATCTCCATTGCAGACTTTCGTTTTCCATTTTTTCGATGTCGCTCTTCAAATTTTGGTACAAAGAATCTATGTCTTTCATAGCTGAACAACTCCTCATACTAAGATTTTTCGTTCTCTGGAACTACACTTTCTATGTT
>ERZ795056.7639-NODE-7639-length-10318-cov-7.291922_pt1 | contig 10318 bp, 7 predicted proteins | sample MGYA00375140_ERZ795056 | MGnify/ENA primary metagenome ERZ795056 (study PRJEB30185, sample SAMN05720227) | activated sludge metagenome | isolation source: Anaerobic digester | place: USA | collected 2015-03-09 ...
TCTTCTACAAGCACCTGGTCGTCTTCCTTAAAAGCTTTATGCAAGGCGGCATCCAGGTCGGCAGACGCCTTCACTTTGCTCATGCCGAGGCTGCTTCCTCCATTGTTTGGTTTTACAAAAACAGGTAAGGTCAATTGTTGCAGGATCTCTATTGAGGGAATTGGATTTTGTTTAAAAAGGTGTACAGATTTGGCAACGGGAATTCCCGCAAATGCCGCAACAGCAACTGTATATCGTTTGTTGAACGTAAGCGCAGAGGTTGCTGCATCACAGGAAGTATAAGGGATGTGCAGGCAATCGAAATAACCCTGAAGTTTTCCGTCCTCTCCTGGTGTGCCATGCAGGCCAATCAATACTGCATCGAAAAGTATCTTTTGTCCTTTATGTGTGATGGAAAAATCGTTTTTATCAACAGTGGTTTTTTCTCCATGTTCGTTTTCAAAATACCATCCGGCAGGGTTGATGTCGATAAGATAAGCGTTCCATTTTTCAGGATCGATGTGCTGGCGGATGGTTTCGGCACTTTTATAGGAAATAACGGATTCACCGGAATAACCACCTGTTACCAATGCAATGTTTTTTTTCATTATATATTGAATGCGATATTTAGACAAAGAAACAAAAAAATGTTTATCCCCTGCGTTAACCTGGCGCTAAAGAACTTTGCAACCATAGTTTACTGATCTCCAATTCCTTCATTGCCGGTATCCAATACGAATTTCCAGCTTCCGTCTTTTTGTTTTTTCCAGATACTGGTATAGGTACCATAGATGAGGGTGTCTTTAGAAGCAGGCCGCATGGCATAAATGCCATAAGTATAACCCAATTCACCCGATTGGCATACTTCTCCATTGCTTGGCTCCCAGGATAGCGTATAGCCGGAATCGTTTTGTTGTATAAGGTAATCAATGGCATTGGCGCCAATGATGGGTAACTGTCCGGGCCTCAGCAGTACCCCATTGCTGTCGATATATTCAATAAATGCATTTTTCATGCCCTTTTCTTCGCAGCGTTTAGAAAAGGCCTTATCGGCTTCCAGCAAAGCAGCTTTTTCCATCCCTTTGTTTGATGTGGTTTCTTTTTTATCCTTCGATTGACAGGAAACCAGGAACAGGGTAGATATAATCATGTAAAATCGGTAATTCATCATAATACGTTTTTTGCAGTTGTCTTACCAGGCGGGAAGCCTGCTGACAAACATCTCTATACCATTCGATTAACGAAAAGAGGATACAACAAGTTAAGCAATATCACCCATACACTGCAAACAAAAAGGCGAAAGTATTTTACAATACCCTCGCCTGCAGTGCAGGAAATATCACCTGCTTAAATAGGCCTTCCGGCCATAAGAACTTAAATATGTAGCCTTGCTTTTTTATCCATGAGTTCGTCTACCGTTTCACGATAGGCTTCATCTGGTACGCAGCAGTCGACAGGGCATACCGCAGCACACTGTGGTTCTTCATGAAAACCCTGGCACTCTGTACACTTATTGGGAACGATATAATAGATATCGCTGCTGATGGGAGCGTTACGCTGATCTGCATCCAATGAGGATCCATCCATCATTTTGAAACTTCCTTTAATGGTTGTTCCATCAGAAATAGCCCATTCTACCCCGCCTTCATAAATAGCGTTGTTGGGACACTCGGGTTCGCATGCCCCGCAGTTTATACATTCTTCAGTGATCTTTATAGCCATCTATCGTAATTTTGTTGCAATTTAATAATAACGTTATGAATTTACAACATCGGATCGATTTATTTGTGGAGTTGGGAAATTATTTAAAAAAAAATGAACCTGGCTGGCAGCAAATCAAGGAAAAAGCTTCACAAAAGAACAATTGGTTCAGCATTGATTTTATAGACATTGCCGTAAAAAACATCATTGAGGAATTCCTGCAGAAAGATAAACTGGAAAAATGGGCCGCCCATTATTATATTGATAACCCGGCCGAAATAAAAAATGTAGGCATCGTGATGGCGGGCAATATACCACTGGTTGGTTTCCATGATTTCCTTTCGGTTTTTATCAGTGGTCACCGGCAAACTATAAAACTTTCTTCAAAAGATGATGTATTGCTGGATGCCATCATCAACTACCTGTATCGCATAGACGAAGATGTACGGAGCTATATTTCCATTGCCGATAACCTGCGTGGATGCGATGCCTACATCGCCACCGGCAGCAATCAAACTTCGAAATACTTTGAACAGTATTTTTCAAAATACCCGAATATCATCCGTAAAAATAAAACCTCTGTGGCCATTCTAAGCGGAAATGAATCGAATGATGAGCTGGAAAAACTTTCCGATGACATTCATTTATTCTTTGGACTCGGTTGCCGGAACGTGACCAAAATATATGTACCATCCGGGTATGACTTTGTACCACTGCTGGCTTCCTTTAAGAAATATACCTATTTCAGGGATCACCATAAATACGCCAACAATTACGATTACCAATTGTCGCTGATGTTGCTGAACAACCAGTATTACATGACCAATGAATCCACTTTACTGGCAGAGCAGAATGCTATTTTTTCTGCGATCAGTGTATTGCATTACGGGTACTACGAGGATGCTGAAAAACTGTCAGCAGAATTACATCGCAACGAAGACATTCAATGCATTGCAGGACAGCATGGAATACCTTTCGGACAAGCCCAGACACCGGGATTATTTAATTATGCTGATGGCGTGGATACCATGGCGTTTTTGTTAACTTTAGGGTGATCTACGAAGGTCTTACTAATTAATTGTTAAAGATGACAGTTGGAATATTACATAATGTCAGTCCGTTGTTATTTTGCATAGCAGGCACAGGATTTGATTCCTGATTGCCATGAAGTTGGAAAAAATAAAACCTTAAAAAATGAAACTAAAACAAGTATTAGGAACCGTAGCGATCAGCGCCATAACCACCCTGGCCGTTGTGTGGGGATATGGCCGCTTCCTGAAACAGGATAGCATGTATGCCGGCCAGCAGCCAGGAGCCGTACCAGGCAACTATAAATATGCAGGCCTCACCGATGGTAACACACCGCCTGCAACAGTTGACTTTACAATACCATCCCAGGCTGCCTTACCGGCGGTAGTACACATTAAAACAAAAACGAACGCCAAACAGGTGACTAATAATCTGCCCAGGATACAAAGGCAGAGCCCATTCAGCGACTTTTTTGATGATGACATGTTCAACCAGCTTTTTGGCGGGGGCCGAATGAATGTAATTCCCGAACAAAGGGCATCAGGATCGGGAGTGATCATCAGCGACGATGGATTCATCGTAACCAACAACCACGTGGTGCAGAATGCCGATGAAATTACCGTTACCCTTAATAATAAGAAAACATACAAGGCAAAAGTGATCGGTTAGATCCGTCTTATGATCTTTCGGTAATCAAGATCGAAGCAACAGCGCTTCCATACCTGTTATATGGCAATTCCGACGATGTGAAGATCGGGCAATGGGTGTTGGCGATTGGCTATCCATTAAACCTTGAAACAACCGTAACGGCTGGTATCGTGAGTGCCAAAGCCCGTAGCCTTGGCCTTAACAAAGACAGGACCGGTAACCCGGGCAATGCGGTTGAATCATTTATACAAACCGATGCTGCCGTGAACATGGGCAATAGTGGCGGCGCACTCATCAATACAGATGGTAAACTGATTGGTATTAATTCTGCCATTGCTTCACCAACCGGTTATTATTCCGGTTACTCATATGCAATTCCTGTGAACATCGCCAAAAAAGTGGTAGATGATATCATCAAATTTGGTACCGTACAACGTGGTTACCTGGGTATCGCGTTTGCCAATGCAGCCGACCTTACCGATGAGCGTAAGAAAACGGAGGGCATTCCTTCTTCTGCCTACGATGGAATATATGCTACAGATGTACCTACCGATGGTGGTGCATATTCAGCTGGTATCAAAAAAGGCGACCGTATACAAAAGCTAAACGGCATTGAAATAAATAATGGCGGAGAATTGCAGGAACAGGTGAGCCGTTACAAACCAGGCGATAAAGTGACCGTAACTGTTTTGCGGAATGAAAAGCCCCTAAACTTTACCGTTACACTCAAAAACAAAGCAGGTAATTACGATATTGTAAAAACAGATACAGAGATGGATATGCTGGGCGCCGACCTGTTAACCCTCGACCCCAAAAAAGCAAAAGAGTATGGAGTAAGTGGTGGTGTGATCGTTAAAAAAATCAAGGATGGTGTACTCAACGATCAAACCAGGATGAAAGACAGTTTTGTTATCCTTAAAGTGAATAACAAAGATGTTAAGAATGTGGCTGAGCTGAAAGCAGCACTTAGCAGTGAGAAAAGCATCACCATCAGTGGCTTCTACCCTGGCTATGATGGTCTATACGAGTATCCCATCACGTTAGGAGAATAATCGATTTATTTATATTAAAAAGAGTACAGTGATTTAACTGTACTCTTTTTTTATGCTATGTACATTTTACTTTTTCTGCAGTAGCAGGAATCCTCCCGGTTTTAATTCGATGGGTACATGGCCCGATAATTCGGCTTCATTCCCGGTAAACACATCCAGGTAAACTGTTTTTTCTTCTACAAACCAATGACCAATTTGTACAACCTCTTTATCCAGGTTTATAAAAAGGTACTCCGCCCGGTTGGCATCAACCTTTTCAAATGCCAGTACTTGCTGGTCAAAAGGAATGAACCGGGTATCGCCGGTAGAAAAACTTGTTTTCCGGTATTGAAGCAGGATTGAATAAAAGGCATGTAGTGCTGGTTGATCTGTCCATTCGATCGTATCTTTCTCAAAAAAAGACAGGCGTTTTAGGTTTGGTAACTCCTGCCCGCTATAAATGAGCGGCACCGACCGGGAATACACAAAAGAGAATACAGCTAACGCTTTCGCATAGATGCCATACTTTTCATACTCGGTGCCATTCCAGCTATTCTCATCATGGTTACTGGTAAAATACATTTTTAATGCGTCTCCTGGAAAGCCCTCCCACTCCTGCTTTAACAAACTGGTGAGTTCCTGAACGGGCAATGAATGTTGTACAAGGTCGGCCGTTTTATGCATCCATTTCCAGGCATAGGAGATATCAAATACTTCATGATAAGAAGGTTCTTCTGTTTCTGCCAGCCAAACCAGGCCCGGCTTCACATCATCCACCTGGCGGCGGGCTTTTTTCCAGAAAGCCAAGGGCGTAAGGTGTGCCAGGTCGGCCCGGAACCCATCTATATTAAATTGGGTTACCCAATATTCCATGGCGTCGGCCATAGCAGCCTGTTCTGCTTCATTATTATGATCGATCTGGATCACATCCGACCAGTCATACGGTGATACAAATTGACCCTGCTCATTCCGCACGAAATATTCCGGGTGATCATTTGTCCAGACATTATCCCATGCCGCATGGTTAGCCACCCAATCGATGATCACCCGCATCCCATGGGCATGCGCCAACTCTACCAGTTTTGTAAAATCTTGCGGGCTTCCATATTCCGGGTTCAGGCCACAAAAATCCTTTACCGAATAGTAACTACCCATGCTACCCTTCCTGTTAACTTCACCTATCGGGTGTATGGGCATCAACCAGAGAATGTCTACGCCCATTGAGGCCAACCGGGGCAGGTGTTTCAAAAACCCGGCGATATCTCCCGTGTCACTGTATTGACGAAGATTCACTTCATATAAATTGGCCTGCTGCAATTGAGGAGGAAGAGATGAAAGATTCAAAATATATCATTTACTCATTACGTGATTGAATATTGGTAAGGTTGAACGGAAACTATATTTCTGGCACAACGTTGTACCTTTGCACCCGATACATTACCATGAAGCAATTTACTATTCCTTTTACATATCGAAGCCCGTTGATCAGCGCCATCAAGGAAAACAGGAAGCGAAACGATAAGATGAAAAAAGATTTTTCACCGACGCTCCTCGATTTCGGCCCTGTTCAGATCTACCTTGCCCGCCACTTTGGTTTTTGTTATGGCGTAGAAAATGCCATCGAGATCGCCTTTAAAACGATCGATGAAAATCCAGGGAAACGTATTTACCTGCTGAGTGAAATGATCCACAACCCGAAAGTAAATGAAGACCTGCAGAAAAGAGGTGTACAGTTTTTGCAGGACACCTACGGGAAACAGTTAGTTCCCTTTGAATCATTGCATGAAAATGATGTGGTGATCATTCCAGCCTTTGGTACCACCATTGCCATTGAAGAAAAACTTCGCTCACTGGGCATTGCCATTGAAAAATACAATACCACCTGCCCCTTCGTGGAAAAGGTATGGAACCGTAGTGAACAGATCGCATTAAAAAAATATACCGTGGTGGTGCATGGCAAACCGAGCCACGAAGAAACCAGGGCAACCTTTTCACATGCAGCCATCAACACGCCTACGATCATTGTAAACAATATGGCGGAGACGCATATCCTGGGAGATTATATTTCCGGCAAAAGATCGCTGGATGATTTCTATGAAGTATTTGCCGGAAGATATTCAGATGGTTTTAATGCGGCTACTGACCTGCAACGAATTGGTGTGGTGAACCAAACTACCATGCTGGCCAGCGATACACAAGCCATTGCTGATTATTTAAAAATGGTAATGCTGGATACATTCAAAGATGAAGATCGTTTTGCCGATACAAGAGATACCCTTTGCTACGCAACAACCGATAACCAGTCGGCCGTATACGGCTTATTGGATGTTGCTGCCGATCTGGCCATAGTTGTGGGCGGATACAACAGCAGCAATACATCGCACCTGGTTGAACTGTGTGAAGAAAAACTACCTACTTATTTTATTGATAACGCAGATAAAATATTGTCTGCTGAAGAAATATCCCATTTTAACTTTCATACAAAAACCGTTTTAAAAACGAAAGGATATTTACCGGCAAAAGAGCCTGTTAAAATACTCATGACCAGCGGTGCTTCCTGCCCCGATGCCATGGTGGAGGATGTGATCAACAAACTAGCTTCCTTATTTAATTCGGATATGCATACCAGTGAGTTGGTCAGGCATTTTGCATAAGTTTCAGCTCGGCTCTTTTTTCTTTTACCAATTTGATGGCAAAGGCCAGTTGCTGTTCCATGGTGATGTGTGTATTGTCGAGCAGGATGGCGTCTTCGGCCTGTCGTAACGGGCTCACCTCGCGGTTTGAATCGATATAATCCCTCATTTCGAGATTGCTTTTTACTTCTTCAATGCTCACGTTGGGATTTTTTTCAAACATCTCCTTGAACCTTCTTTCTACCCTCACCGCAATATCGGCCGTCATAAAGATCTTTAGTTCTGCATCAGGGAAAACGGTTGTACCAATGTCCCTGCCATCCATCACGATCCCTTTGTGTTTACCCATCTGCTGCTGTTGCTTCACGGCAAATTTTCGTACTGCCGGAATGGCTGCAACATCACTTACCTTTTCAGCGATCACGAGGTCGCGTATCACATACTCCACATTCTCATCGTTGAGGATCATTTCCGACTGCAATGATTTTTCGTTGTATTCAAAATGAAGGTTGATCTGCCCCAGGGCATCTTTCACCTGGACCTTGTCTGTCCAGTCGATATGATTTCTCAAAAAAAACAAAGTGATCGCCCTATACATGGCACCGCTGTCGATGTACACATAGCCGAGGGTTTTGGCTAATTGCTTTGCCAATGTGCTTTTCCCACAGGAAGACCATCCATCGATCGTTATGATTATTTTCTGTGCCATCTTGTATGCAAAAATGAGTCAAAATAAACCGAAATCAAAATGAATTTACCAGATTTTAATGCAGACCAGTTATATATTAAAAAAAAGCCCACCGTTATTATGCGGTGGGCTGTATAAAGGTACTGGGCTGTTAGGCTTCAGATTTTTTTTCTTTTTTCTTAGGCTCTTCTTTGAGTTTGAACTTGATCTTCCCGGCTTCTTTATCCAACTCCGCGATGAGCATATCACCATTTTTGATGGTCATGTTAAGGATCTCTTCTGCCAGCGGATCTTCCAGGTATTTCTGGATGGCCCTGTGCAAAGGCCTTGCGCCAAACTGGCTGTCGTATCCTTTCTCAGCAATGAAATCCTTGGCTTCTGTAGAAAGTTCGAGGGAGAATCCAAGATTGATCAGCCTGTTCATAACTCCTTTCATCAGGATGTCGATGATCTCGAAGATATTTTCCTTCGTGAGTGAATTGAAGATCACGATATCATCAATACGGTTTAGGAATTCGGGACTGAATGTACGTTTCAATGCCTTTTCAATAATGGCCTTGTTATTCTCATCCTGGTTATCCTGGCGTGTTTGCGTGGCAAATCCTACCCCGTCGCCAAAATCTTTCAACTGGCGTGCGCCGATGTTGGAGGTCATGATGATCATGGTATTTTTAAAATCCACTTTGCGTCCAAGACCGTCGGTTAGCTGCCCATCATCAAGAACCTGCAACAGGATGTTATAAATATCCGGGTGTGCTTTCTCAATTTCATCGAGCAGGATCACGCTGTATGGTTTGCGTCTAACCCTTTCCGTTAACTGTCCACCTTCTTCATATCCCACATATCCCGGAGGCGCCCCGATCAAACGGCTTACGGTGAATTTTTCCATGTATTCACTCATGTCGATGCGGATGAGCGCATCTTCACTGTCGAACATATGCTTGGCGAGTGAACGGGCCAGTTCTGTTTTACCAACACCGGTTGGTCCCAGGAAAATGAATGTACCGATCGGCTTTTTAGGATCTTTCAATCCTACGCGGTTACGCTGGATGGCTTTTACCACTTTAAGGATGGCATCTTCCTGTCCTACCACAGCGCCTTTCAGGTCATCGCCCATGCGGCGAAGTTTATCAGTTTCGGCCTGCACCATGCGTTTAACCGGAATGCCGGTCATCATGCATACTACTTCGGCAATATCTTCTTCTTCAATCGGGAAACGTTTGTTCTTGCTTTCTTCTTCCCATTCTGTTTTTGCTTTCTCCAGGTCTTCCTGTAATCTTTTTTCTGTATCTCTTAAAGAAGCCGCTTCTTCAAACTTCTGGCTCTTCACCACTTTATTCTTTTCAAGCTTGATGTCTTCGATCTTCTTTTCCAGTTCGAGGATGGTTTCAGGAACATTGATGTTCTTGATGTGTTTCCTGGCGCCTACTTCATCCAGTACGTCGATGGCTTTATCGGGCAGGAGCCTGTCGGTCATATACCGATCACTCAGCTTCACACAAGCTTCAATGGCTTCGCGGCTATAGGTTACATTATGGTAGTCTTCGTATTTGCTTTTAATGTTGGTCAGAATCTCAATAGCTTCCTCAACAGAAGGTTGTTCAACCATCACTTTCTGGAAACGCCTGTCTAGTGCACCATCTTTTTCAATGTGCATACGATATTCATCCAACGTAGAAGCACCTATGCATTGCAGTTCGCCACGGGCCAGGGCTGGTTTAAAAATGTTGGAAGCATCGAGTGAACCACTGGCGCCACCGGCACCTACAATCGTATGGATCTCATCAATAAAGAGGATCACATCCCGATTCTTTTCAAGTTCATTCATGATGGCCTTCATGCGCTCTTCAAACTGGCCACGGTATTTTGTTCCGGCAACCAGGGCGGCAAGATCAAGACTCACCACTCTTTTGTCGAATAACACACGCGACACTTTTCTTTGTACAATGCGCAAGGCAAGCCCTTCCACGATTGCTGTTTTACCCACTCCCGGTTCACCGATGAGGATTGGATTATTTTTTTTGCGTCGCGATAAAATCTGTGATACCCTTTCAATTTCATTTTCCCTTCCAACGATCGGATCAAGCGAACCGCTTTCTGCCAGGCGGGTGATGTCCCTGCCAAAATTATCAAGTACCGGCGTTTTTGTTTTCGCCTGGCCTGCAGCACCACCTTTTTGCGAACGGGGTTGCTGACCATACTGTTTTCTTTCTTCATCAAAATCATCTTCTTCATTAAACTCGGCTTGCGGAGGATTGCTGGTAACAAAGCCCAGCTCATTTTTAAATACGTCGTAATCCACGTCAAATTGATTTAAGATCTGTGTAGCAATATTTTCTTTGTTCTTTAAGATCGACAGCATCAAATGTTCGCTTTCAACCTGTGTACTTTTTAGTGCCTTGGCTTCAAGTACGGTGATACGAATCACTTTTTCGGCCTGCTTGGTCAGTGGTAAAGAATTTATGTTGGCTATGTTTTTACCGGTCTTATCTTTTACGGCCATTTCAATTTCCTTTCGCAATTCATATAGATCTACGTTCAGCGACTTCAGGATCTTAATGGCCGTATTTTCTCCGTCTCTGATCAAGCCTAACAAGATCGGAAGAGCG
>ERZ795056.7640-NODE-7640-length-10317-cov-22.430715_pt1 | contig 10317 bp, 10 predicted proteins | sample MGYA00375140_ERZ795056 | MGnify/ENA primary metagenome ERZ795056 (study PRJEB30185, sample SAMN05720227) | activated sludge metagenome | isolation source: Anaerobic digester | place: USA | collected 2015-03-09 ...
TCGTCGTGGTTCGTCGCGGCGGCGACTCTGACTTCATCAAGCTGGTGGACTTTGGTATCGCCCAGTTTGCCGGCCCCGTCGCCCATCGCACCCGCGCTGGCATCGCCCTCGGCTCTGCGGCCTACATGGCGCCCGAGCAAGCCGAAGGCAAGCGGGTCGATGGTCGCGCCGATCTGTATGCCGTCGGCGTCGTCATGCACGAGCTTCTAACCGGCGAAGTGCCCTTCCTTGGCAAGACCTCTCGCGAGACGCTGGAGATCATGCACAGCACTCGGGCCCCTTCCGCCGCTGGCGATCACGGAGCCGGGCAAGTCCCCGATCAGCTAGTCCGAGTAGTCAGTCGCTGCATGGCCAAGCGCCCCGAGGATCGCCACCAAACTGCGGACGAGCTAAGGGCAGCGCTCTTAGAAATCGCCGAGCTTGCACCCGAGCGCGACGATCGGACCCAGATGATTGGGGCTCTACGCTCTCGCAAAGGCAAGGCATTGGCGCCCAGCCGATTCGGAACTGCAGCCATCCTTGGAATGGCCTTTGCCTTTGCCTTTGGTCTTGCTGCTGGCTTGCTAATCATGCATTAGCCACCGATGCCAGCGTCGCACCCTGAACTCCCGTTAAGCTCCAGCAACACCGAAACGGCCCCACTCGGCTCGGGCCCTCTTTGCAGCGATGGTGAGGATGATGAAAAGGCCAGTGCCATTTGTTTGGGTCGATGTCTTTGCAGAGCAGCCGTTTGGCGGCAACCCGCTGGCAGTACTCGACGGCAGTGAGCTCTCTGAAGAAGCGCTGTTGCCACTCACGCGTGAGCTGAGCTTGGCCGAGACGACGTTCTTTTATCCTCCGTCGCCAGGTATCCAGGCCGATGCCAAAGTCCGCATCTTCACCCAAGCCAAGGAAATCCCGTATGCAGGCCACCCAGTGCTTGGCACCGCTACGGCTCTGCTGCTGCTGCAAAAGCTGCCATGGACCCCGCCGCAGACCACCGTGCGCCTGGAGCTAGGCATCGGCGTCGTCCCTGTCACCGTCAGTGGTGGCGAAATGCCTGAGCGGGCAAAGTTCTCGCATCAGCGCATCAGCGTTCCAGGTAGTCCTATCAGTGACGCTAGACTCGCTTGGCTGCCACCCGCGCTGGGGCTTCCCATGGAGCGATTCTGTGCTCGCGTGAACGCACCCAACTCGACGGAGGAGCGCACCCTATATCCTCAGGTCGCCAGCGGTGGCGCGCTGCAGCTGCTGGTGCCTGTACAGACCGCCGAAGAAATCGATCAAATCGAGGCCAGCTACTTCGACGTCGTCGTTGCAGAGCGAGCCCTGGGCTCCGAGCTAGGCATCTTTGCTTTTGCGTTTCGTGAACCGCCACAAAGCGATCGCCCGATTCAAGTCCGTGCCCGCTTTTTTGCCTACGACGCGCCGCAAGAAGATCCTGCAACCGGTAGCGCGGCTGCCGCACTTGCCGTCTACCTGCATCACCATGGGCTGCTCCAGGCTGGCCAGGCGCTAGAGATCGACCAAGGCCCACTCCGAGGTCGAGTCCAAGGTGCCCCCGGTCGCCGCAGCCTGCTGCGTGCCTATTGCGACGGCGTAACCGTGCAGGTCGAAGGCCGCGTGCGCGAAGTCTTGCGCGGCGACATGCGGCTTCAGGTCTGACGACCTGCCGTCACACTGCGAACCAAATTACAAAGGCTCTGCCCGCCAAGTCGAACTCGACCGCGCGCAGAGCCTTTCTTGTTTCAACGACCCCGTGATTTAGATCAGACCGCTAACCACCAGCTCGCCGCGCCCGAGCAGCTCGCGGCTGATGACCAGTCGCTGGATCTCGTTGGTGCCTTCGCCAATCTCGCACAGCTTGGCATCGCGCATCGCTCGCTCGACGGGGAACTCACGGGTGTAGCCATAGCCGCCGTGAATCTGTACGGCGCGATCACAAGCCCGCATCGCCGCCTGCGCCGCATACAGCTTCGCCATCGAGGCCTGCAGCGTAATCTTCTTGCCTTGGTCACACAGCCACGCCGCCCGCCGAATCAACAGCCGCGCCGCTTCTAGCTCGGTCTCGCTATTGGCCAGCATGTGCTGAATCGCCTGAAACTCCGACAGCGACTTGCCAAACTGGCGGCGCTCTTTGGCGTACTTGATGGCGGCTTGATACGCGCCCCAGCCCAGGCCCAGCGCCATCGACGCAATCGTGATGCGCCCCTTGTCCAGGATGCCCAAGGTATCGATAAAGCCGTTGTCCACCGCCCCCAAGCGCTGCGAGTCGGGCACATGCACTTCATCAAGCAGCAGCTCGGCGGTGTCCGAGGCGTGGAGGCCCATCTTCTCCAGCACGCGACCGGTGCGAAAACCCGGCGTCCCTTTTTCGACCAGGAATGCGGTGATGCCGCGCTGCTTCTTCTCGGGCGAGGTCACCGCCATGATGACAAAAACGCTGCCGACCGAGCCCTGCGTAATAAAGGTCTTGGTGCCAGAGATCTTCCAGCTGCCGTCGGCCTGCTGCAGCGCCCGCGTGCGCGCCCCCGCCGCGTCCGACCCCGAGCCCGGCTCCGTCAGTCCCCACGCCCCCAGCTTGCGACCGCTGGCCAGATCAGGCAGGTACTTTTGCTTCTGCTCCTCGCTGCCGGAGACCACCAGGTGACCGCAGCCCAGGCCGTTGTGCGACGCCACCGTAATTGCCACCGAGCCGTCCACCATCGCCAGCTCTTCGACCACCAGCGAGATCTCCTGCATGCTCATCTGCGAGCCGCCGTAGCGCTCAGGCACGCTCATGCCAAGCAGACCGAGCTCACCCAGCTTGGGAATCAGCTCATGCGGGAAGCGCTCCTCCTCGTTCCACTGCCGACAATAGGGAGCAATCTCAGTAGCTGCAAAGCCGCGCACCGTCTTTTGCAACATGCGCAGGTCATCGGTCAGCTCAAAATCGATCGTGGACATAAAAGTTCCTTCGGTTCAAAAGCGGTTAGGCCAGTCGGCTGGCGTCGGCACGAGGTCGCACCACACGCTCGACCCACTCGATGATCTCGCGCGTCGTCGCGCCGGGCTTAAACAGTGCCGCAACCCCAGACTGCAGCAGCTGCTGCTCATCGTCTTCCGGGATGATGCCGCCGCCAAACAGCAGCACGTCACCCGCCCCACGCTGCTTCAGCGCGTCGAGTACCGCCGGAAAGAGCGTCATGTGCGCGCCCGACATCACCGACAGACCTACGGCATCCACCGCCTCTTGAACTGCCGTCGCTGCGATCATCGAAGGGGTCTGGTGTAGGCCGGTATAAATCACCTCATAGCCCGCATCAGAGAGTGCCCGCGCGACCACTTTGGCCCCGCGATCGTGGCCATCAAGCCCCGGTTTGGCGACCAGAATGCGCAATTTTGCGCCGGATTTAGATGCTGAGGTTGCCGCTGATGAAGCGGCTGGTTCGTTAGCTGGCATGGTCCGCAAACTCCTTAAGCACTGAGCGCGCAATGACCACGCGCTGGATCTCGCTGGTGCCCTCATAAATGCGCTGCACGCGGGCATCGCGAAGGTATCTCTCGACGGGAAACTCCTGGGTGTAGCCGTAGCCGCCGTGAATCTGCAGCGCCATGTCGCAGACTCGGCCCGCCATCTCCGAGGCGTACAGCTTGGCCATAGCAGCCGGTCGCGAAATTGGCACGCCGCTCTCTTTGTAAAAGGCAGCTCGCAGCGTCAGCAGCTGAGCGGCATCCAGCTGCGTCGCAGCGTCGGCAAGCATGTTGCCAATGGCCTGAAAGTTCGCAATCGCCTGCCCGAACTGCTTGCGCTCTTTGGCGTAGTTGGTTGCGGCTCGCAGCGCGGCTCGCGCCACACCGACTGCTTGCGAGGCAATACCGATGCGCCCGCCATCCAGCGCCGTCATCGCAATCTTAAAGCCATCGCCAACCCTGCCCAGCAGCGCCGACTCGGGCACCTCACAGCCATCCAGGATCAGCGGCACCGTCGTCGAGCCACGCAGTCCCAGCTTATGTTCCGGTCGTCCCGCAGTCAGCCCTGGCGTGCCTTGCGGCACCAAAAATGCGCAAAGCCCCGCCGCTGCGTTCTTCTTGCTAGCTGCTTCAACTCCGTCGGTGCGCGCCCAAACCACCAGCACCCCAGCGCGGTCCCCAGAGGTTATCCACTGCTTGTTCCCATTCAGCCGATAGCCGCCCGGAATCTTCTCGGCCACGGTGCGCAGCGACGCAGCATCTGAGCCTGACTGTGGCTCCGACAGCGCAAACGCCCCCGCCACCGCTTCGCCGGAGCATAGCTTTGGCACCCACGTCTGCTGCTGCTCTTGCGAACCGTAGCTGCAGATGACCTCAGCCACCATGTTGGTAACCGCCATCGCCACGGATACCGAGGCATCGGCTGCCGCGATCTCGCTCAGCGCCAGTGAATACGCCACCACACCTGCCTGCGCGCCGCCCAGCGACTCCGGTACGTTGACGCCTAGCAGCCCAAGCTGCGCCAGCCCACGCAGTTCCTCGGTGGGGAATAGACTCTCCGCATCACGGCGAGCAGCCTTCGGTGCCAGGTGCTGCTCGGCAAACTGGCGCGCCGTCTCGACGATCAGCTTGTGTTCTTCGGTTGGCTCAAAGTTCATCGCTGGCCTGCTCCGTCCCGGCGCTCTTGCCGGCTCCAACGTGCTGTGCGCCCAAGTCGTAGCTGACCTTGGCCATCTTGCCCAGCGGATCATCCAGTCGCAGCGCGAGCACCTTGTCCAGCAGACAGCCGGCGACTTTGTCGTCGATGGGATCATTTGCTGAAAACCCAGCCGACGTCACCTGGCCCCCAGGCCCAACGTAAAGGGTGGCGCGAATCGAGGCCAAACCAGCCGACTTTTCTCCCGCTTTGGGCTTCTTGCCTTTGCTCTGGCAGCTCTTCCAGGTCGGCAGCGCTTTGTGGACTGCGTCGGCAATCTTGTCGGACTGCCACGCCTGCACCGGAGTACGCGCCGCAAACTCGACTGGGAAAGTCAGCTCACCGTCGCCGCCTTTGGGCTGTGGAAAAGCCATCTTCTGCATCAGCGACACCACGCAGCGCTCGACCTCATAGCTGCCCACCGTCGAGCGCAACATCGCCACCGAGCGCGCCTTGCCAGTCTGCGCAATCAGCAGCTTCACCTCCATTTTACCGCCCAGATAAAACAGTCGGCCCGAGATGTCCTCGTAGCACTTGCGCAGCTCGGCTCGGCCCTCGGTCAGCGTCTTTTCGACCTGGGTCGCATCCAGCTCCCCGACGACGCCTTCGATCTGCATGCCATCGCCGGCAGCCGCTGCTGGCTTAGCCGCGCGCTCTTTTGCCCCCCCAGGCGTCGCCGCCCCTATTCCACACAGAAGGCCAGCCACCAAGGCCACTGTTTTGAGTCTCATCACATCCTCACCTAGCTGCTTGAGCGTAGGAAAAAGTTGCACTGCACCGGTGATGCCGTCTGCCCCGTCGGATAAATCCAGCCCGCGGCAGCATCTGCCACGCACTTCTCCAGCGTCGCTTGCGCAGGCACCGGCTCTAACACCGTTACATCAATCGCTTTGCCTTCGGGCGACACGGTGATCATCAGCTTCACCGACACTGCCAGCTGCTTGTTGTTCGTGCGCTCGACTTCGTCACTCCAGCAGCGCGGCAGCTCCGTCGAGGCCTTGCGATTGCAGATGCGGCGCACGTCTTCTGCGCGGTCATCGGCGTTCTCCAGCGTCGGTGTCTCTTGGAAGGTGGGCTTGCTTGGGCGCACGCGCAGCGGCGCGGTCTGGCGAACCGTAGGCTTGTCCTCGGCGCATCCGGCAAAGGCCAGCGCCGCAAACAGCAGCCCCACCCCGCAAAAACGCGAGCCGCGAGCGAATACACCTAGGCCCCACGTCCGCACCGGGACCGGACCTTGCGAGCTATTGCCCGGAAACCACGCTCGACGCTGTGACTGACCCGAGAAAGCTTTTTGGTGCATAAGAGACTCCTTTTCGCTGCGCTGCTACGAACGTTTATCGATCCCCACAAGCCCACAAGTACCGACTGCCACCCGGCCTTACCGCTGACAGCTTCTGCGGGCTGCTACTCCCTCAAGACCGAGCCAGCAATCACGATGCGCATGATCTCGCTGGTGCCTTCGTAGATCTCGGTGATCTTGGCGTCGCGGAAATGGCGCTCGGCGGGATAGTCCTCGACGTAGCCGTTGCCACCGAAGATCTGCACGCCCTCTTTGGCGGCGCGGTTACAGACCTCAGAGGCGAACAGCTTGGCCATCGCTGCCTCTTTGCTAAAGCGTACGCCTTTGTCCTTCAGCGTTGCCGCGCGCAGCGTCAGAAGCCGCGCTGCATCTAGCTCGGTCGCGATGTCCGCCAGCTTCCACTGAATCGCCTGGTGGTTGGCAATCGCCTGGCCAAACGTCTTGCGCTCAAGCGCGTAATGCCCGGCGTCTTCAAAGGCCGCTCGCGCAATCCCCAGCGCCTGCGCCGCGATGCCAATGCGTCCGCCATCCAGCGTCGACATCGCCACCTTAAAGCCCTGCCCAACCTCGCCCAGCAGGTGCTCCCGCGTCAGCCGAACCTCGTCCAAGAAGATCTGGCATGACTGAGAGCCGCGGATGCCCAGCTTCTTGTCCGCTGGCCCCGTCCGCACGCCCGGCAGATCCATCGGCACGATAAACGACGTAATCGCTTTGTTGCCAGCCTCGCGACCCGGCGGATCACACATGCACTGCAGGATGCACACGTCGGCCACGGGCCCGTTGGTGATCCAGTTTTTTACGCCGGTGACCACAAACTCGTCGCCGTCGCGCTGGGCAATCGTCTTTTGCGCCGCCGCATCCGAGCCCGCATCCGGTTCCGACAGCGCAAAGCAGCCGAGCAAGCGCCCTGAGGCCAGCGGCACCAGCCACTTCTGCTTCTGCGCCTCGCTGCCAAACTTTAGGACCGGGTCACACACCAGCGAGTTATTGACGCTCATGATGACGCCGGTGCTGGCACAGGCGCGCGCAATCTCCTCCATCGCCAGCACGTAGGACACCGTGTCCAGGCCTGCGCCGCCGTACTGCTCGGGCACCGCGATGCCCATAAACCCAAGCTCGGCCATCCGCGCCACCAGCTCTTTGGGATGGCGGTGCTCGTGATCGATGGCGGCGGCTTTTGGCAGCACTTCGTTCTTTGCAAACTCAGCGGCGGTCCGCTGGGCCATTCGCTGCTCTTCGCTCAGCTGAAGTTCCATGTCCGTGTATGCCTTCTTTTTCAAAAACTCGCGTAGCTTGTAACGACTTTGGTAGCGACCTGGGCCACGACCAAAGTGATCTCGACTTTTCTACAAGGTAAAGGAGCTGCTGGCGACGCTATTTACCAACGTAAGCCGCCGGCCTCTTGGCCAAAAATGCGCCCATCCCTTCTTTCTGGTCCGCCGTCGCGAACAGCTCACTAAACAGCTGCTGCTCCAGCTTGTTGCCATCAGTCAAAGACAGCTCAAACGCTGCATGCAGCGCTTTTTTGCTGGCAGCGACGGCCAGCGGGGCCCGACTGGCAATCTTTTTGGCCAGGGTCTTGGCCTTGTCTAGCAGCTCCTCAGGCGCGCACACCACGTTCACCAGCCCCAAGCGCAGCGCTTCCTCAGCACCGATGGGGTCGCCGCCCAAGATCAGCTCTGCAGCCATCCCCGGAGGCACCTTGCGCGCCAGCCGCTGCGTCCCACCAAAGCCCGGCATGACGCCAATATTGACCTCGGGCTGACCAAACTTGGCGCGAGAGCTGGCGTAGATGATGTCGCACGCCAGCGCCAGCTCCATGCCACCGCCGAGCGCAAAGCCATTGACGGCGGCAATAACCGGCTGCGGCAGACTGGCCAAAAGCGCTCCCACCCGATGCCCTTTGGCCGCCAGCGGCAGCGCCTGCTCTGGCGTCATCTGCGCCATCGCCGAGATATCCGCCCCCGCCACAAACGCCTTCTCCCCTGCCCCGGTCAGCACCACCACCCGCACCTCGGCATGGTCGTGCAGCTGGGACAGCAGCGTCGCTAGCTCGTCTAGCACCTGCTCGTTAATTGCGTTAAGCACCTTAGGCCGATTGATGGTGAGCACCAGCACCGGCCCATCCAGCTCGCACAAAAGCGTCTGAAACTGCGTCTGAAGTGTCATAAGAAGACCAAGTCCTAATCGTAGCGCTTAGTACTTATAAAAGCCCCGGCCCGTCTTGCGACCCAGCCAGCCGGCGGCGACATAGTTACGAAGCAGCGGCGCGGGCCGGTACTTGTCATCGCCCATCTCGCGGTGCAAGACCTCGCCAATCGCCAGCACGGTGTCCAGGCCAATCAAGTCCGCCAGCTGAAACGGCCCCATCGGATGATTCAGGCCGAGCTTGACGCCCTTATCGATGTCCTCGACCGAGCCCAGGCTCTCCTGCAGCGCAAAGCAGGCCTCGTTTAGGTACGGAATCAGCAGCCGGTTCACGATAAAGCCCGGCATGTCGCGCGCCGTGACCAGCTCCTTGCCCATCACCTGCCCCAGCTGCAGCGTCGTCTGGTAGGTGGCCTCGCTGGTCTGCAGGCCGCGAATCAGCTCGCACAGCGTCATCACCGGCACCGGGTTCATAAAGTGCATGCCGATGACCTGCTCGGGCCGCTTGGTGTGCGCCGCCAGCATCGTGATCGAGATCGACGAGGTATTGGTCGCCAAGATAGCCGCCGGTGCCAGCTTGCGATCCAGCTCAGCAAAGATCTTCTTCTTCAGCTCAGGGTTCTCGGTCGCCGACTCGATCACAAAGTCGCAGGTGCCCAGCGCTTCGTAGCTGCCCGAGGGCGCAATCCGTGCCACCGCGGCGTCGCGATCCTCGGCGGACAGCTTGCCGCGCTCGACCAGCTTGGCCAGGCCCGCCACCAGCTTCGCCTTGCCTTTGTCCGCCTGCTCTTGCGTGACATCGACCAGCACCACTTCCAGCCCGCGCTGCGCCGCCACCTGAGCAATGCCGCCGCCCATCTGCCCTGCGCCGACTACGCCCAGCCGCCGCACCGTTATTTCTGCTGCAGTTGTCATTACGCTCTCTCCACGACCAGGGCGATGCCTTCACCGCCGCCAATGCAAAGCGATACCACCCCGCGCTTTAGCTGCTGCCGCTGCAGCGAGTACAGCAGCGTCACCAGCAGCCGACACCCCGACGAGCCGATCGGATGCCCCAGCGCAATCGCCCCACCCTGGGTATTGACGCGCTCCGGCGAGATTCCAAGCAGGTTGTTGTTGGCCACCGCAACCACTGCAAACGCCTCGTTGATCTCGTACAGGTCAATGTCGGTCTTGCTTAGACCTGCGCGCTGCAGCGCTTTCTCGATCGCGTAGGTGGGAGCGGTCGTAAACCACTCCGGAGCCTGCGCGTGCTGAGCACTGGCCCCAATCGTCGCCAGCGGAGTCAGGCCGCGCCGCGCCGCCTCTTCCGCCGACATCAGCACCACTGCTGACGCGCCGTCGTTGAGCGTGCTGGCATTGCCCGCCGTAACCGTGCCGTCCTTTTCAAACACCGCGCGCAGCGTGCCCAGCTTGCTGATGTCCATGCGCGACGGGCCTTCGTCCTTATCGACGATCTTGGGCGCGCCCTTTTTCTGCGGGATTGTGACCTTGACGATCTCGGCGTCAAAGTGACCCGCGGCCTGCGCCGCCTGCGCCCGCCGAAACGACTCCGCCGAGTACGCATCCTGCGCCGCGCGGTCGATCTTGCACTCGCGCGAGCACAGCTCAGCCGCCGAGCCCATGTGGAAGTTGTTGTACACATCCCACAGGCCGTCGTGGATCAGCCCATCGACCGCCTGCTGATGACCCAGACGGTAGCCGGTGCGCGCGCCGGGCAGGTAGTAGGGCACATTGCTCATCGACTCCATGCCACCGGCGACGGCAATCTCGACTTCGCCCAGCGCAATCGCCTGCGCCGCTGCCAGCACCGCCTTAAGGCCCGAGCCGCAGACCTTGTTCAGCGTCTGACACGGCACCCCTTGCGGCAGCCCCGCCTTCAAAGCCGCCTGTCGCGCCGGTGCCTGCCCAAGCCCCGCCTGCAGCACACAGCCCATCGTCACTTCCCCAACGTCTGCGGCAGCAACCCCGGCGCGCTGCAGTGCCTCTTTGATGGCAATCGCGCCCAGCTCCGGCGCAGTCAGCGAGGCCAGCTCGCCACCAAAGCCGCCAATCGGTGTCCGTGCTGCACCGACAATCACTACCTGCCGCCCAAGGGGTCTTTGTGTTACCGACATGCGCTCTCCTTGCGAAAACTTCGCCGCTAACCTGCAATCACAGTCCACTTGCACCCACAGCCGCCCGAGTGACAGGCGCGCAGGCATTTGATCGGACCTTGCCAGAAGATGCCGCCGAGGGCAAC
>ERZ795056.7644-NODE-7644-length-10315-cov-6.137524_pt1 | contig 10315 bp, 8 predicted proteins | sample MGYA00375140_ERZ795056 | MGnify/ENA primary metagenome ERZ795056 (study PRJEB30185, sample SAMN05720227) | activated sludge metagenome | isolation source: Anaerobic digester | place: USA | collected 2015-03-09 ...
CACCTCGATCGGCACTATCCGCGGGTCCCGGTGCCGAGCGAGCACTTGGTCTCCTCCACGGGCGGCCACGCCGGACAGGGCGTCCGCGCGAAGCGCTGATAGTAAACCCGCTCCAGCCGATACATGGCCCGGCACAGCGCCAGCGCCAGCGTGAACAGGCCATGGGCGACCCGCCCGGCCAGCGGCGCCGTGGCCAGCCGATCGGGGCGCCGCGTCCCGAAGCGGGCCGCCGCCGCATCGAGCTCGGGGAACAGCGCGCTCACCCGATCCAGCTCCATGCGCATGCGGCGATAATAGCGGTACATGCCGCGCAGGGTCTCCGGCGCGCGATAGACCACGCAGCCCTCGCGGGTCTCCAGCAGTGCGGTCGGACCGTGCTCGGCGACCACCCGGCGCGAGAGATAGATATCGTCGATGCGCATACCCGCCGCATAATCATGAAACCGGTCGACCGGCAGACGCGCGATGCGGGGCGCCAGCTCGGCGCGGGTCGGTACGTGCCAGCCGCGCATGGCGAAGCACTTGCCGTTGAACCAGGTCCGCTGCGACGAGAACCCGCGCTCACGATTGTAGACATGCAGCGCCCATCCGAGCCACCCGCGCGACACCGGCGGGAGCGGCCGCCGCGGCGGGAATGCGACGATGACGTCCGGCTGCGCAAGCATCGTCTCCACCAGCGCCGCGAGCGTTGGCGGCTCCACCAGCACGTCGGCGTCGACGAAGATGTTGAACGGTCCGTCGCGCAGCCCGGCGCGCTGGGCCTCGACCTTGCCGCCGCTGGACCGGAGTGTGCGCACACTCCGGGCGCGGGCGACCCCCTCGGTATCATCGGTGCAATCGTCGAGCACGACCAGCAGCTCGCACACGATCCCACGCGCCGCGGCCACCCCCACGGCGACCAGCAGCGCGTCGAGGCAGGGCCCGAGGCAGCGCGCCTCGTTCTTCGCGGCGATCGTGACCGGGACGATCATCGTATCAATGCCTCGATCGCTACCGCAACCGCGGCCGCGCCCCCGGCCGCCCTGTAGCTGTCGGCGATGCGCCGCGCCGCCGCGCGATGGCTGCCATCGGCGCACAGGGCCGCGAGGTGGGCCCGCACCTCCTCCGGCCGCGCCACGGACAAATCGCAGGTGATGCCCGCCCCGGCCGCGGCGACGAAGCTCGCGTTGTGCGGCTGATCGTTGCAGATCGGCGAGACGAGCAGCGGCACCCCCTGCGCCAGCGCCTCCATCACCGAGTTGGCGCCGCCGTGTGAGATCATCGCCCGCGCGCGCGCGAGCAGCCACGGCTGCGGCGCATAGGCCAGGGCCCGCACGTCGGGCGGCACGCGCATTCTCTCCGCCAGTCCGCCCATCGCCAGCACGAGCTGCCACGATTGCCCGCGCGACGCCTCGATCACGACGTCGAACATCCGCGGCTGGTGGTAGATCTGGCTGCCTAGCGCCATGAACACCAGCGGGCGCGCCGGATCGAGCGCGAGCGGATCACCCTCGTCGCCGCGGGCCGCCAGCGGCAACGAGGCGCCGGCCAATCGCACCCCGGGCGGCGCCATGCCGACCAATTCCTCGCTGCTCCACACCACATTCAAATATGGTGACAGGCAATCGCTGACGCGAAAGCACGGCCCCGAAACTCCGTACCTGGCGAACAGCTCGCTGCGCGGCAGCGCCGAGGTGGTGGTGATCAGCTCGCTGGTCCAGTCGTCCGGCACCACGGGATTGAGCGAGGTCGACACGCCCGCCCACGGCAGCCCGGCCCGGGCCGCCACGATCGGCGCGGCATAGGCCATCGGATCGGCGACGATCACGTCGGGACGAAACGCCGCGACCACCGCCGTCAGGCGCTGGACCTCGAGCGGCACGCTGTCGATCAGCATCGCGTGGATCCACTCGCGCAGGCGCTGCGGGTCGCGCACCAGCGCGGCAAAGGCCGAGCCGCGGTTCATATCCGGCGGCGCCTCGTCGTTCGCACCGACGAACACCTCGCCGATCCCGGCGCGCCCGAGCGGCCCGCGCAGATCGCAGGGCGAGTAGAACGCGACCGCGTGGTCACGCCGCGCCAGCGCCTGGGCAGGCCCGATGAAGGGGTGCACGTGCCCCTTCTCGGCGAGAACGACGAACAGGACGCGGCTCATGGGATCCCGTGGTGACGCAGAAAATGACACAACACGATGACCCGAAACAAGGCCGCCCGCTCCCACTCGCCGGGGCTCGACGCCGGGCCCAGCAACGGACGCAGCGCGCTGATATCGACCAACTCGCGCACCAGCGCCGGGGGGTCCACGAGCAGCCTGCTCGCCTCCTGTTGATACACCGCAGTGGTCCCCGGGTCCTTCGGCAGCGCCGACTTGCGGCGCAGCCGGATCGCCTCGGGCACCACCCCGCGCAGCGCGGCCCGCAGCCGGGTCTTCTCGCCGTCGGCGAGCCCTGCCCCCGGCGAGACGGTGGCCGCGAGCGCGAGCAGCTCGGTATCGGCGAAGGGCACCCGCGCCTCGAGGCCGACGCGCATCGTGTGGATATCCCCGTTGTGCAGCAATCGCGGCAACCAGCGCTCGACGATCAGCGCCGTGGTCCCGGCGATCTGCGCGTGCGGCGAGGCGTCCGGATGCATCCATTCGCGGTACTTGTCGGTGAACACCACCAGCGGATCCGCGAGCACCTCGCGGCGCACCGGCACGGCGCCGAAGCGCGCCAGGATCGCGCGTGGGCTGGCCACCGCCGCCGGGTCGAGCAGGAAGTGATAGCCGAAGTGGGTCTCGTCGGCGGCGTCGCCGACGAACACCGCCTTCAAGCCCGCCGCCGCCGCCGCGCGGGCCAGGCGGTCCTGCGCGAGCTCCTGCTCCCAGGCGGGCAATGCATCGTTACTCGCGGCGATGCGCTCGAGGTCGCGGGCGAGCTCGCTGCGCGGCGCCGACACATGCGTGAGCGGTGAGCCGATCGCAGCCGCCGCGAGCTCGGCGAACGGCAGATCGTTGCCCACCACGATCGTCGAGCGGCGATCGTCATACGCGGCCATGTCGGCGAACGCGATCGTGAAGGCCCGCGGCGGCGCCGGCAGGACCCGGGCGGCGATCGCCGCGATCGCGGTCGAGTCGAGGCCGCCGCTGAGGAACACACCGATCGGCACGTCCGCGAGGCAGGCCCGGCGCACCGCCCGCTCGAGCGCTGTCCTTAAAGTCTCATCATTCGGACCCTGGCCCGCGTCGGCGACGGTGAAGCGATACCAGCGATGCAGTATCGGCCCCTCGGGCCCGAGCTCGAGCCAGTGCCCCGGCTGCAGATACTCGACGCCATCGAACATCGACCGCTCGACGCCACTGAAGCAGGGCGCGACCAGATATTCGAGGATCGCCCCGGTGTGGGCGCGCACCGGCTGCTGGCGGGTCCGTGCGACGACATGGGCCTCGGACGCGAACAGGAACTCGGCGCCGTCCCAGGCGTACGCGAGCGGCTTGACGCCGAGCGCGTCGCGGGCCGCGAAGCCGCGGCGCTCGCGGGCGTCCCACACGAAGAACGCGAACATACCGTTCAACAACGGCAGACAATCGGCGCCCCAGGCGACGAACGCGGCGAGCACGGTCTCGGCGTCCGAGCGGCTGCAAAACGCATAGTCCAGGCGTTCGCGCAATTCACGATGATTATAGACCTCGCCGTTATAGACGATCGTGTAGCGCCCGTCGGGCGTCGACATCGGCTGGGCGCCGCCCTCGCGGTCGAGCAGGGCCAGGCGCGTATGTTCGAGGATCGCGTCCGGCAGCAGCGCCTCGCCCTCGCCGTCCGGCCCGCGGTGGCGCAGCGCCGTCCGCATCGCCCGCGCACGCGCGCGGGTACCCGCGTCCGCGGCCCCACCGTCGAAGCGAACGATACCGGCTAGCCCGCACATGACAGATCGAGGCCGGCGAATGCGTCGGCGAACAGCGACAGGGTGGTCCACGCCACCCGCTCGCGGTCGGTCGCCTGCGCTGGCGTGCGACCGAGGTGGCGGCCGAGCGCGACGATGCGGGCGGCATCGTGGTGGCACGAGAGGTCCATCGGCGGCGCAAACCGGGGCGCCTTGGGGGCCCACGCGATCGCCTCCGGCACGCCGAGCTCGCTGGCGAAGCTGCGCAGCGCTCGTTTGTCGGGATCCAGGGCCACCTCGGCGACGATCGGATCGAGGAACGGCGCGACCACGGTGAGCCCGGCGGCGCGGGTCAGCGCGCCGACGATCGGCAGATAATCGCCGCCCAGAGTGCCACGAAACAGCTCGTCGGCGCCGTCGCCGGTGATCAGCACATCGAAACCGTCGGCCTTCACGGCCTCTGCGAGCAGGTGGCGGCTCACGGGATGGAGATTATACAACGGGCTCTCGCAGCCGCGGATCACCGCGGGCAGGGCCGCGACGAAGTCCTGCTCGGTCGCGGGGATCCGGCGCAGCGGGATGCCCAGCGCGTCGGCGATGGCCTGGGCCTCGCTCACCTCGCTGTAACCGGGCAGCGCCGGCGCGAGCGTGTAGGCGACCACGCGGCCCCGCAGCAGCGCGGCCAGCACGGCCGAGTCGACCCCGCCGCTGAGCGCGAGCGCGACGGAGCCGGCCGGAATGTCGGCACAAACGCGGGTCAGCAGTTCCGGCAATGGCGTCCTGCTCGCGCGACGCGGGAGCGCCGGCCACGGTCGGCGGGCCCCCGCGATGCAGGTCGCGCCGGTCGGCTCGATCTCCCCGAAGGCGGCGCGCACCCCCTCCGGATCGAGGCGCACCGGTGCGGCCCCGACGAGCGCACATAACGAGGGACCAACGCGCTCGCCCCACTCCACCTGCGTCTCGAGGCGCGGGTTCATGCGCCGAGCACACGCAGCGGACGCAGTCGACCCGCGCGCACGTCCGCCTTCGACAGCTGGGTGTGCGGCGCGAGCGGGCCGGCGCCGCCGTGGCAGAAGCGGCACGACACGAGCGGCTCGCTGCGATTGAGATAGGTGACCAGGGCCTCGCCGAGATCCGGGGTCGTCAGCGCGATGCCGTCGCCGGCGATCGCCTCCGCATGATCGTCCGGGTGGGCGCGCTGCAGCAGGTCGCGGTGGAACTCGTCGGCGTAGGCCGCCCGCGTGCACATGTAGAACTTGCCGCGGCGCACCACCATGCAGCGGTGGCGCAGCCAGCAGCCCTCGTAAGTGCGGCGCACCTCGACGGGGTCGGCCTCTCGCTCGGCGCGCATGACCTCGCTGAACTCGGCGACCGGCTTGATGTTGAGCACGACGTCGAAGGCGCGGGCCTTCGCGCGCACCGCGTCGAGCAGGGCCGGCTTGCCCGGCGCGCTCGTGTAGTTCGAGATCGTCATCTCGTCGAGCGCGGCCCAGAACTCGTCGTCCATCGTGTGCAGCAGCAGGCCGTTGGTGAACAGGCGTACGGTCTTGCTGATGCCGCTGCGACGGATCGCGCGCAGCACCTCGGTGATCTGCGGGTGCAACAGCGGCTCGCCGCCCATGATCTTGAACACGTCGACGTCGAGGTGCTCCGCCATCGTCCGGCACATCGCCTCGATCTCCGCCACGGAGAGGGTGTGCTCGGCCAGGTACGGCGACATGTTGCAGCACGCGGTGCAGCGCAGGTTGCAGTGCTCGACCACGTGCAGCTCGAAGGCCTCGACGCGCACGCGGCCGGCGATCCGCTCGTAACGCGTGCGCTGCGAGGTCGGCCGGGCCCCACGCCGGGCGAAGGTCGCCGACAGCGTCGAGGCATCACCACCAACCACCTCGACCACGGTGTCGCGCGCGAGGCGTCGTCGCAGCCACCGCTCCGCGGGCCCGACCTCCTCGCCGGCCACGGTCCCCGCGACCGCGAGCAGGTCCTCGACGCGAAACGGCCCCTCGACCCCGCGCGCGTCCAGCTCGGTGTGCGAGGACGCGTGGCGCAGCGCCGCGAGCAGGCGCTCGAGCGCGACATCGCCGTGGCCGTCGACGGCGGCCCGCACATCGAGCAGCGGCGCCTCGCCATCGCCGCGCACTGTCACATCGATGGATACGCCCGCGTGGGTGGTGGACCAGCCCGTCATGCGTCGATGTGCATACCACAAAAAACCGGCCCTCCCGGCGCGCGTCCGCGAGCCTGCAAAGCACCGCTGCGGCCCGCCGAAAAACCCCGTACGCTGGCACGAGGACCTCCTGTGCCAGTCTCCCGCCCCCGTCACCTCGGCTCGCTGTCCCTCTCTTTGCTGCTCGCGACCACATCCGCGTGTCAGGGGAGCGCGTCGCAGTCGACGCCGCCGCCGCCGGCGACCGCGACGAATGTCCAGCCCGCCGAGCCGCAGTCCCCCTCCGGGACATACACGCCGCCGCCGCCCACGCAGCCCACCTCGCAGCCGACGCCACAACCCACGCAACCGGCCGAGCTGCTCGCCGCGGCGCTCGAGCGGGTGCCGTCCGCGATCGCGGCGAACTACGTGTTCGCGCTGTCGCCCGACCGCAACGAGTTGACGATCGATCCACGACCGCGGGCGGCCCGCAGGAGCCGCGACATCGGCGGGTTCTCGGCGCGGGACAGCGAGAACGGCGGCAAGATCATCACGCTCGCGGGCGGACCGTTTCGCGGCGGCAGCTGGGTGCGCGCGTCCTTCCGCGACAAGGTGCAGGGCGCCGCGCAGCTCGACGAGCTGCGGAGGGCCGGCTACGACATCGAGCAGGTGCGCGACCTGCTGGTGGTGGACGGCGAGCAGGACCCGGCGCCGACCGTGTTCGCGTTCAGCGGCGACGCCAACAAGGCCGGCATCGTCGGCGTCTGCTCGCAGGTGACGATCGTCGACTTCAAACCCGGCGCGACCCGACCGATCGCGGTGCGCAAGCCGGTGATCTATCTCTACCCGCCGACGCCGACGAAGGTCCATGTGCAGATGGAGATCGACGGCGAGTTCATCGCCACGTACCCGCAGATCGGCGCCGACGGCTGGACCGTGACAGCGCAGCCCGACGGCACTCTGGTCGACGCGGCGACCGGGCGTCGCCACCGATATCTGTTCTGGGAGGGCACCAGCGCCGGCTTCGCCATCGATCCGGCGCGCGCCCACTGCGTGCCCGGCGAGCAGGCGGCGGACTTCCTCGAGCGCGCCTGCGACCGGTTCGCGCTGACCGAGGCGGAGTGCGGCGACCTGATCTCGTACTGGATCCCCGCGCTGGCCGGCAATCCCTACAACATCATCGAGTTCGTCGACGAACAGCGCTACGGCGGTTATGCGCGCATGCACGTCGAGCCGCGGCCCGACGCGGTGATCCGCCCTTTCATGATCTTTCGCCGCAGCGAGACGCCGGTCGCCGTCGGCGCGCCGACGCTGCCGCAGCGCAGCCGCGGCCGCTTCACCGTCGTCGAATGGGGCGGCGCGGACCTCGACGCGACGCTGCCCGACCCGCGGGTGCGCATCCGCTGAACATCACTCCGGCGAGGCCGCGAGCGAGACCCAGAAGATCGAGCCCTGGGGCTCCGCCGCGCTGACCCCGACGCTGCCCTCCATCGCCTCGGCGAGGTGCTTGACGATCGCCAGGCCGAGGCCGGTGCCGCCGACCTCGCGCGAGCGGCCCTTGTCGACGCGATAGAAGCGCTCGAAGATGCGATCGCGGTGGCGGGCCTCGATGCCGGGGCCGTTGTCCTCGACCTCGATGCGCACGCGCTCGCCGATCACGGACGCACGGACCTGGATCTTGCCGCCGCTCGGCGTGTACTTGACCGCGTTGTCGACCAGGTTCAGCAGCACGTGCTCGAGCGCGTGGTCGTCGGCGAGGGCGCACAGGTCCGGCGCGATGTCGCAGTGGATCGTCATCTGCTTCTCGGCGGCGATCTGCTCGACCGAGTCGACGATGCGCTCGACGATCGGGGCGACGTCGATGAAGTCGAGGTGGATCTCGTAGGTGCCGGCCTCGATGCGGGAGATCTCGAGCAGGTCGCTGACCAGCGCCGCCAGGCGGTCGGCGTTGCGCATCTGGGCCTCGAGGAACTTGCGGGCGATCTCCGGGCGCTCGAGCGCTCCGTCGAGCAGGGTCTCGGCGTTGAGGCGGATGATGCTGACCGGCGTACGCAGCTCGTGCGAGACGTTGGCGACGAAGTCCCGGCGGATGCGCTCGAGGCGGCGGATCTCGGTGACATCGTGCATCACCACCACCGCCCCCTGGCCGCTGCGCAGCGGGCTCGCGTAGGCGAGGATCTGGCGCGGCGGGGTCGTGCGGGTCTCGAACTCCTGGCGCTCCGGGTGGCCGCTCAGGGCCCGGGCGACGATGTCGTGCAGCGAGGGGATCGGGATGCGCTCGGCCAGGGTCGTGCCGTCGTACTCGATCGACAGGCTGAGCAGGCCGAGGGCCGCGCGGTTGATCATCGTCAGCTGCTGCTTCTGGTCGAGGGCGATGACCCCCTCGTCCATGCTCTCGAGCACCGCCTCGAAGCGGCTGCGCTCGCTGGCCAGCGCCGCGACCGCGGCCTCGAGCTCGTCGGCCATGCGGTTGAGCGACCCGGCGATGCCGCCGATCTCGTCCTGCGGCGGCAGCGTCAGCAGCTTCGACTTCTCGCCGGTCTCGACCATGCGGCGGGCGTCCTGGACCAGGCCGCGCAGCGTCCGCGACAGGAAGTGCGACGCGAGCGCGCTCAGCAGCACCGCGCCGAGCACCGCGAACACGCCCGCGACCGCGAACGCGATCCACAGCCGTCGCACCGCCGCGTCGACCTCGCGCAGCGGCCTCGCCACGCGCACCACCCCGCGCGTGCCGGCGCCGCCGGGCATCTCGAAGGGCAGCGCGACGTACAGCATATCCGTCGTCAACGAGGCGCTGTGCCGCAGCGCCATGCCCAGCCCGTCGCGCAGCGCCGCGGCGACCTCGGGGCGGTCGCGGTGCGACTCCAGCTGTTGCAGACCGGCGGCGGTGAACTCCGAGTCGCCGAGCACCCGACCCTCGCCGTCGATGATCGTCACGCGGGCGTCGCTGGGCTTTGCGAGTCGGTCGGCGAGCGCGTCGGTCTCGGCGCTGCCCGCCGCTCCCGTGAGCGCGGTGGGGCGCTCCTCGAGCAGCAGCCGGACCATGCGCGCGTGGCCCGCGAGCTCGTCCTCGGCGCGCAGCTCGGCCCAGCTGCGCAGCTGCGACTCGAGGTACAGGCCGCTGAGAAACACGACCCCGAGGACCAGGGAGACCGAGACGAGGAACAGCTTGCCGCGCACGCCGATCATGATGCGGCTCCCTTCATGGCAGCTTCATCACGGCTCTTCGTCGCGCTCGCGCAGGTCGGTCGTGAACCGGTAGCCGACGCCGCGCAGCGTCTGCACGTAATCGGCGACCTCGCCGAGCTTCTTGCGCAGGCGACGGACGTGGGTGTCGACGGTGCGGGTCGTCAGCCCCGGCTGGACCCCCCAGACGTCGCCGAGCAGCGCGTCCCGGGTCTGGACCCGCCCGCGGCGGGCGATCAGCGTCGTCAGCAGGCGGAACTCGAGCGCCGTCAATACAACCTCTTGCTCGTCGACCCAGACCCGATGGCCCTCCATGTCGACGCGCAGGCGGCCATACACCGAGGGCACCATCGACGAGGCGTCGGCTGGGGCCTTGCGGCGCAGCACCGCGCGGATGCGCAGCATCAGCTCACGCAGGCTGAACGGCTTGATCACGTAGTCGTCGGCGCCGACCTCGAAGCCGAGCACGCGGTCGTACTCGTCGCCGCGCGCCGTCAGCATCAGGATGCCGACCTCGTCGAGCTTGTCCTCGGAGCGCAGCCGCCGGCAGACCTCGGTGCCCGGGATGTCCGGCAACATCAGGTCGAGGATCACCACCGCCGGTCGCTCGCGCAGCGCCGCCTCGATGCCGGCGGCGCCGGTCGAGACGGCCTCGACGGCGAAGCCCGCCGCGCCGAGGTTGAAGACGAGGAGCTGCTGCAAATCGGGCTCGTCGTCGACCAGAAGCAAGCGTTGCGGAGGCGGCGTCATGACAGGCGCGGCGAGGCTATCGCGGCGAGGCGCCGGCGCCTACCCGCGCGGGATTGCCGGAGAGCCCTCCGAGGCTGGCAAAAGCGAGCCGGTTTCGTGCGATGGTAGGGGCCCTTCGGCCGATGGAAAAGCTGTTTCGCGAGTTCATGTTGGGGTACGCCGCGCTCGGCTTGGCGGGGCTGCTCATCGCCGTGGTGCTGCTCCTCGCCACGCGCTGGCTGCTCCCGGCGAAGGACCGGCGCCTGCTGCGCGTGCCGATCTTTTTTCTGTTCGTGCACATCGGGGCGCTCGCCGCGGGGCTGTTCGCGCCCGCCGGGACCAGCCTGAAGGAGGCCGTCTCGTTCGTGGCGCTGCTGGCGCTGCTGTTCGCGGTGGGGCGGCTCGTGGGCGTGC
>ERZ795056.7655-NODE-7655-length-10300-cov-6.156076_pt1 | contig 10300 bp, 9 predicted proteins | sample MGYA00375140_ERZ795056 | MGnify/ENA primary metagenome ERZ795056 (study PRJEB30185, sample SAMN05720227) | activated sludge metagenome | isolation source: Anaerobic digester | place: USA | collected 2015-03-09 ...
ATGCATTTAAGAAAATAGAAAAGTATGAAAAAGGCGTTAATTTTATCGATAAGTATTTAAAGATCAATATTGAAGATATTAGCGATGATTGGATTGTAAGAAACTACGGTTGGTGTCTCTACTATTTATTAAAACAAAAATTTAACATTGATGAACATTGGAATGACGAAGAACAATTTTCTACAGAAGAAACTGCAGTTATTGATGAAACCATTAATACTGATGTTAACTCGTTTTTTAAAAAGATAAAATCAATTTTAAACAAACTAAATATTGAAGATGCAGGTAATTTTGTATCATCAAAACTGCTATTTATCTTTCTTAAACTCGTAGATAAAAAGTTTAAAAATAGTTGGGGGCTTGGTTTGGAGTTATTAAACTCAATTAATCCAATTCATTTAAGTAAAGAGATTTCTACTGGTAAGTATAAAGGGAAAGATATAGAATATGCTTCCGATTTTGAAAATTGGCATGCCCAAAAATCTAAAGCACTTTTTGCATTAGGCAAATATGATGAATGTATAACTTTTTCACATGAAGTCTTAAACAAAGGCATTCTCAAACATTATGATTATGATATTTGGTTTAAAAGAAGAATTGGTTTATGCCACTTTAAGCTTAATGACCTTAAAAAAGCGCTCTCCTGTTTGTCTGATGTAATTAAATTTAAAAAAGATTGGTTTATTCAAAAAGATATTGCTGAAATATTTTATGAACTTGGAGAATACGAAAAATCATTTAAATATGCTCTTGATGCTGCACTTAATAGGGGTGAACAGAAATTCAAATGTGATTTATATATTCTCCTTTATAATATTCTTAAAGATACTAAAGATAAAGAGTTTGCTCTAAAACATCTTCAATTAGCAGCTGCAATTAAAATCAAAGAAGAGTGGAAACTTGGAGAAATGCTTTCCAATTATTTATCTGAAAATAAATTGTCATCAGAGGGAATAGATTTCAAACTTCTGGAAAAAGAACTTAAACTTTTCTATCACTCAAAACTGAAAACTGGAACTCTTCAAAAAATTAATCCACAATCTAAAATTGGATTTATTAATTCAAACGGAAATCCTATCTTTTTTCGTTTCAATGCTTTTAGTGGTAGTCTATCGAAAATAAAAGATAATATAGAAGTCTATTTCTCAGATGATATAAGCTATGATCGTAAACGAAAGCAAGATTCTGTTGCTGCTATTTATTTGTGTATAAAGAATAATTAAGGACTCTTGTAATTTATTTGGATGAAAACAAATGAACGATATTTTAGAACATACTATCATTTTTGAACAAAAAAATTCAGATAGCAAGCTCATTGCTGAAATTATTTTAGATGACCATACATTTATATTTAATTAAAAATATATTTCTAAAGATATTGAACATGAAATAATGATGACGGAAGATTTCTTTTATAAAATTAGCGATGTTATTAGAAACAATAATAACGGACAATATCATGAGAAAATGAATAAAATCAAGAAACAGTATCCTCAAGCGTATGAAAAGTGGACATTTCATGAAGAGATAAGATTAAAAAGACTATTTGCTATGAAAAAAGCATTCTTGAAATTGCTAAAATTCTCGAAAGACAGCCTTCTGCTATTGAATCACGGTTAAAAAAAATGAGATTAATTTAGTTTTGAATAGTTTAGAGAATTATTCCAATAAAATTACTTGCTAACCTATTTTAAAGGTTCGCAAACCACAAGGGCAGGCCCAAAGGGTAAACAAGAGAAAACAGAATACCCTTTGTGATTTTTTGAGTTTATATTGAGTAAAAATCTGTGATAAAAGAATAGGAAGTTTTTTGAAAAAAGTGATTCGTTTTAAAAGTAAAACGGGAATTGAAATCTATTCCCAAAGGGATGGATTCCCAAAATAATTAATCCGGCAGTGTTGCATTTTTCCCAGAGGGATGCCTTTGGCAAACATGACATGCCGTTATACAACCATGTGGGTAATTTTGGCATTGTAAGTGCGTGCAATTATCTGTACATTTATATGTACAAAAATAATTTGGAGTTTATGATGCACAAAATACATTTTGATGAGGATATTCAACCATTATCAACCTTTAGGTCCAAAGTTGCTTTTTATTTTGACCAGGTCAAGAAAACTAAGAGACCATTGGTAATAACACAAAATGGGAAAAGCTCTGCTATCTTATTAGATGTTGGTGAGTATCAGCAAATGGTTGATAAGATTGAAGTTTTGGAAGATATTAAACTTGCCGAGCAACAAATAAGTGAAGGGGCTACACTTTCACATAGTGTTGTGAGAAAGAAATTCTCTAAGAGATTTTAAACATGAAAATATATTGGTCTTCATTAGCAGTAGAAAGATTAGAAGAGATTTATGAGTACATTGCTAAAGATAACATTGATGCTGCTCAAAATTTGATTGAAAATATTTTCGCAAAGGTAGAGTCATTATTGGAAAATTCTGAGAGGGGGCGGATTGTTCCGGAATCTAATCGTTCAGAAATACGTGAATTATTTGATGGTGAGTATAGAATAATTTACAAATTGGAACCAGATAAAATCTATATTCTAACGATTAGAAATTTTAAACAATTATTGCCAGCGAAAGATTTGAAGTAATCGAAATGGCGTTATAACCTATATTAAAGGTTCGCAAACCACAGGGTGGCAGGCCCAAAGGGTAAACCCGAAGGGCAGGCAAAAGAAAAAGAATACCCTTGTGATTTTTTAGGTTTTAGGTCGAAAGAATTGCTCTGTGTCTCAGCGACTCTGCGTTTAAGCCCTCTTTTTTCAACGCGGAGCACGGAGAATTTTGTAACGTAAAAAAATAAGGTGGGACAATATCAAAGGGCAAAGCCCCCTTTGGGGGTGTTTCATTTTTTTAATAGATGCCGTTAAATTGTTAAATTATTTTCAAGGAGTTAAATATGAAAAAAATCATCGGTTATTTTCTAATTGTCGCATTTTTCTTAGTCGGATGCAAAAAGGATAATGCAGTTGAGACCATACCCACACCTACAGAAAAAATTGAAGTGCTTATAAACGATATTCCTTTCCAAACTGAAAAATATTATCGCATACCATACACTTTAAAGACGTGGGAATGGGAAAAAGAGGGGCTCAAACTGCAGCAGATCGAAGTTTTGGATGATAACTCAAAATTGGTATTAATGACTATATCTCAACCTGATTTACCGTTTATATATAAAGACCCGCTAGAGCCAAATCCTTTCTTTACATATGACAAAATCTCAAATTACTATCTATCAATACAACTTCCGATATTGTTGACACAAGAAAAACCAACCAAGGTTTCGCATCGTTTTTTGCTTAGAGATACTGTGCAGAATAAAGACGTTACTGTTGATGGAGGAACTTTCTCTCCACGCTCAAATGAAAGTCCGATTGTAATCTCATCACCCGTTAAAGGTGATAATTGGCTGTTTATAAACCAATCCACTTTAGGATATCATTTCTATGTATTGTTTTTTGTTGACGGGAAAATAGCACGTGGTGAACGGTTTGCATTTGATAATGTGAAGGTGAATGCTGAAATGAATGCGATTTTAAACGGTGATCCCAAAGTAAATGAATCATATTTTAACTACAAAGACACTTTATATGCAGTTGCAAATGGAACAGTTTTATCGATAAAAGATGATAGAGCTGAGAATAACGGAGACGCTCACGATGTTCCATTAAATACTATCGATGAGTACGGCGGCAATTATCTCGTTTTAGATATTGGTGGTGGACGCTATGCGTTCTATGCGCATTGTGTTCCAAATTCATTTATGGTTGAAATCGGGGATGTAGTAAAAGAAGGTGATCCAATCGGGTTACTAGGAAATTCAGGCAACTCTGATGCTCCCCATTTACATTTTCATATTATGGATGGAACGGATATCCTTTTTTCTAATGGACTTCCATTTGTCGTAAAGAAATATACAAAAGTTGGCGATTTTGAAACTGGTCCAACTACGCCAACTATTGTTACAAATTCAATGATGGAGGAATATTCAATTATTAATTTTGAATAAAACAAGGCAGAGCTTTTATGAGAGTATTTAATAGATAAGATTACAGTATAACCTAAACTAAAGGTTCGCAAGCCACAGGGTGGCAAACCACAGGGTAAATAAGAGAAATGAATACCCTAATCTTATGGAGAAGAAAAGAGGCGACCGGAATAACAATCTCAATGAATCCCGGTCGCCATCAATAATTTACTTTATCAAATTCATTTTCCGTACAGTTTTAAAGCTGCCGGCAGTCAATTGGTAGAAGTATACTCCACTGGAGAGTGATGAAGCATCAAATGTAACTTCATATCTTCCTGCATTTCGGTATTCATCGACTAAAGTCGATATTTCATTCCCCAACACATCGAAAATTTTCAAATAAATGTGCCCGGCAGTTGGTAACTGGTAGGCGATTTTTGTAACCGGGTTAAAAGGATTCGGATAGTTCTGAGATAAATTAAAACTGTTAATTGTAATTGTTTCTTCACCGGCGCTTGAAACAGCATTGTTGAAGTAATAAATCGCTTTTAAAATAACCGAATTAAATGAGCTTTCATCGGCAGTAGTTTCGAGTGGAAATGCAAGATGAATAATCTTGCTTAGATTATTTGAGTTGTTAAAATATCCGCAATATTGGATTCCGGCACCCTTATTGTTCGAATACCTGATACAAATTAGCGAGCCGTTAATTGAATTAATTTCATCCGGGTACTCTTCATCATAAGTTTGACCAATAGAAAAGCTGCAATCTGCTAATGAAAGTGAATCCACTCCAACCACAGATAACGACTGAGCATCATCCGAAACGAAATCAGCCATTAAATAGTTATTGTAAAAATGTTTGTCTTCGGCGGTTCCATTATAATAAAGATCCCAGCCGATTTCGCTTCCCGAAACAAACATGTTACCGCCTGCCTCAAGGTAGTTCTTAATTAATTGCTGTTCCGCTGAGTTAAAAGTTTCATCGGCAGTGCTTTCATCACCAAGTATCCAAAATACATAATCGAAATCCGTGAGAGAAAAACTTCCGTCCAGTAGTTGAGAGTTTTTGATTGACACAAAAGGAATAGAATTAAGATGAACCGCATTTCCATATTTGGTTACAAAAGAATTTCCTGTTGCCTGCCAGCTTCCCATTTCTCTTTCAAAGCCGTCCACAATTAAAGCTTTCTTTTCCGAAGATGAGAACGTTGAACCCAATACGTTTGACCAATAACTTTCAGAGTAATCAGGCGGATCATTTTTAACACTCGAAATCCTAAAATACTTTATTGAACCGGTAAGGGTTAACAAAGCATAAGTTGTTGTACATTCGTTTTCATTTAATAGTAAAGACCAGTTTTCACCATCCTGCGAACCGTATACTCTATATCCCACAATGTTTGTGCTGTCGCAATCCCAGTTTAACTCAGCCTCATTTTGGGTGAGCGCTTCTACGGAAAGCAGGACTGGAATTTGAGAATTGTAATTTACTTCCATGTTGTTGTAATATCTTGGCGTATAGGCAGTAAGGTCGGAAGCGGAAAATGACCAATATGAGACTGCCCAATTGCGGCTGGCAGCCTCAACAATTTTAAACGAGCCATTGACATTTCGTTTTATGAATAATCTCACATGCCCCACTTTATGTATTGCATCACCCGGTTTCAGGTCATCCCAGCTCGGATACTGGGTTGTAATATTCGGCATGTAGGACGTCGAGGCATGATAAGTTAATTTCCAGCAACGACTAACAAATCCCGAACAATCGACTCCATAAGCGTAACTAGAAACGCCGCTTGTGTGGGTATCGCCAGCGTATTTCCCTGCTGCAAGTCCGGCGTCGAATTGTGCCAGTGTACTGAAGCCTCCCCATTTGTAAGGAATCCTGGCGTTTGTTCCTTCTATTAACCATGATGGTGTGCGAACAATATCTCCATCCGGAGCAGTAATACCATTCGGGGCAAGATTAACCGGGTTACATACAAATTGATGAAGGACGTACGTGTCACCGATTCTCAACGCATCTCTTCTGCTTGTTCCAATTAAAACATTTTCTTCCCCAGTAACTTTGGTTTCTATTTCGCTTGTCGGAACAATATTGTTGTAGTGAATATCCTGATTATACTGCGGCGGATATGTAATTACTGAGGGGTTATAATTTGTAAGTCCACTCCACTTAACAATTTGCACCTTGTTATGGAATGTGATTAGATGATAAAGGTTTCCATCAGGGTCAATGCTCAAGTCTTTTAAAGTATACAAATATTTTATTGAAGAGAGAGCAAGAATTGAAATAGGATTTCCCGATTTCGAAAATACAATTACTTCTCTTCTGATTTTCAATGGAACTTCGGAAATATATTTTTCTATTTCAACGAATAAATTTCCCAATTTATCAATCCCGATAAATTCAGCGCAGGCTAAGTCATTCGGAAAAGTTTTTTTAAGGGTGAATGACGCTCCGGGTATGTTTGATGTAATAAGCAGCTCGCTCCGGTTGGGTACCGATACGGTCAGCTTTTCTCCGGTCTTACTTATATATACGCCGTCTTTTTCGAAAAGGGTGTGGATTCCATTGTGAAAAATTTTTCTAACTATCGATTCCGAACTACCGGCTATTGTTGATTCTTCAACATAAAAATCCTCTCCGGCTTTTTGATGCGGATTACTCAGTTTGAATTTGCCATCCGCATAAGTAAAAACACCTTTTTCATCGAATGAAGAGAAGGAGACTAAACTGTTGTTCACATCAAATGATGCAATTGAATAGATTCCGGAGTTTTCAATCCTAACCGGAAACGGAAGTTCTGAATAAGATTTTTCGAAAATCACTTCCTGTGGAAAGAAGCTTTGAACTAAGAAGATGATTAATGTTATTGCGTAATGTTTTGTCATAATATCAGATTAAGGAATATAGATTTCAATAAGTGAGTCAACTTTGGTGCCTGTGCTAACGAGTCGAAAGGGAACCAGTTTAAATTGACTATGTGTTTGTTTTGTAAAAGTTTCGTAAAAATCAGTAAGTGTAACAACCTCATTAAAATGAAAGCTGCCCTCATCGGTAAATGAATAAGTTTGTAAAACAAAAACAGAACTCAAATCTAATTTAAGTGATTCGAGTTTTTTCTCGGTGTTAGCAAAATAATATCCGTTAGGCAGATCGAGAATGCTGCTCTCTTTTTGAGCTGGATCATTTTTATATTCAATCCTGTCAAAAACTAAAACAAACTCATCTCCTTCTTTTATGATATCATTGTTCAAGCAAAAGGAACTTTCTTGAGGTTCAATCTTTGAATCTTCTTCTTTTTCCACCGTGTTTTTATTCTTAAGGCTGTTGCATCCTGCAGTGAAATATGCAAACAGAATAAGAACCAGGAAAAATTTACTCATGGTTTCTTGTAACATTATTCTTATTTCTATTGCAAATTTAATAATAACATGCTAACCTAAAAAATTATATCTGTTTTGCACGATTAAAATTAGTAAGCAATGCCCCGACTGAATTGGAAACATTGCATTAATAGTTTCAAAATGAAAAAGAACCAATTTGGATGCTTATCCCGGAAAAAATTGTTTTCGGTCGTGTTGGTCAAAATAATCCCGGGAACTATTCAGACAGTTTTGAGTTTCTGCGTTAAGGTAAAATCACTTGTTGTTCCATACACATTAGGGTCTTGACCGTTACCATAGTAACTTTTTCTATCTATCGAGAGTAAACAAGAGAAAAAAGAATGCCGGTGGGATTTTCTTTTGGTTTTACTGAGAAAAAAACAATAAAATTTTCATAGATTGGTTCAAGAGAAAAAGAATTTTTTCTCTTGGGTATTATTTTTACTGGCAGTTACGAATCTTTCTATATTATGTGGGTGAAATAATTTGAGTAAAAGCATAGCCATGGACTACTACATAGCTTTATCTTATAAAACTAAGTCAAAAGGTGAATATAAATGATAAGATTTGAAAACATAAAAAAATCCTTTGGAAAGACAATTGCGGTTGATGGAATTTCATTTGAGATAGAGCCTCACGAGGTTTTCGGACTGCTCGGTCCAAATGGCGCGGGTAAAACCACCACGGTAAATATGACTGTAGGTTTGGTAAAACCGGATTCCGGCACAGTGGAATTTGCCGGTCTTGGTTTTCCTAAAAATCCTAAAGTCCGCACAAAAATCGGAGTTGCACCGCAAACACTTTCATTGTACGATGAACTTTCAGGGCAAGAAAATCTTGAATGCTTCGGCAAACTGTATGGGTTAAACAGTGGAAAATTACAGCAACGTGTTGCCTGGTCGCTTGATTTTGTAGGGCTTACCGAACGTAAAGATGATCGCGTTAAAGCTTACTCCGGCGGTATGAAACGCCGGTTGAATCTTGCAGTAGCGTTGGTTCATAATCCTGATTATTTGATTCTTGACGAACCAACTGTAGGTGTCGATCCCCAATCGCGGAATGCAATTTTCGAAAATATCGAACGGCTGAAAAAAAACGGCTGCACAATAATTTACACAACGCATTATATGGAAGAAGCACAGCGCCTTTGCGACCGTGTAGGTATTTTGGATAAAGGTAAACTTCTGGCACTTGACACGGTGGATGTACTTATCAAAAAGCATGGTGGAAACAGCGCCATTATTATTGAAAAAGATGATGGGGAACAAAAAATAGAAACTCAAAATCCTATCGAAGAAATTATTAAACTTCAGAAAGAAACCAAACTCAGCGGCTTCCGGCTTCTTAATCCGAGCCTTGAAACCGTTTTTTTAAACTTAACCGGACGAACACTAAGGGACTAAAATGAAATCAATTTGGATACTTGCGATAAAAGATTTACGCATTTTATTACGGGACAAATCGGGATTCTTTTTTACTTTCTTTTATCCAATTCTTATAGCTGTTTTTTTCGGGGTAATATTTTCGGGCTCCGGCGGAGGTTCCAGGCCTACAAAAAGCGCTTTATCAGTTTATGTAATTGACGAGGACAACACAGACATATCCAAAAAATTTGTAGAAACCCTGTCGAAATCGGAAGACCTTGAACTTACACCAATAAGCTTAGAGAAGGCACAGGAAGAAGTGCGTTTGGGTAATAAAGCCGCTTATATTTTGATAAAAAAGGGTTACGGCAAAGCAAGGGAAAATATGTTCACAAGCTCAAGTCCCGCTGTTGAAATCGGAATTGATCCTGCACGCCGTGCAGAAGCATATTTGTTGACCGGGTTACTGTTGCAATACGGTGCACAGGATTTGCAGAAGGCATTTACAGACCGCAATCTTATGCGCAAACAAATTAAAACATCTTTACGGCAGTTACCAAAAAATGAATCGAATACCCTGAGTGATTTTTTATCAAGCATGGACACATATCTTGCCGACACAGCCAGTTCGGCTGATAATGGTAGTGGGGGATTCAAAGGTTTTGAACCGCTGAAAGTAGAAGAAAAAGAAATTATCCGTCAAAGAATCGGTCCGCCGAGTTCATTTGCTGTTACTTTTCCGCAGGGCGTAATGTGGGGTATTATAGCATGCATTACAACATTTGCGGTTTCGTTGATTAGTGAAAGAAATAAGGGTACACTAACACGTCTGCTCACCGGACCGCTAAAAAGTTATCAAATACTCGGCAGTAAGGCACTGGCTTGTTTTCTCACAACTATTTCCGTCTCCATTTTTATAATGATGATTGGAGTTTTTGTTTTTGGTGTAAAACCTGCATCGTATTTAAAACTTGGGATTGGACTAATTATTGTGTCGGGTTCATTCGTAGGGTTAATGATGCTTCTTTCAGTGATCAGTAAATCGGAAAGATCTGCTAGCGGAATTGGCTGGGCTGTTTTAATGGTATTTGCAATGATAGGCGGAGGCATGCTTCCATTGTTTTTTATGCCGGATTGGTTAAAAGCATTGAGTAATATCAGCCCGATAAAATGGGGCATCCTTGCATTGGAAGGTGCTATCTGGCGGGACTTTACTTTTAGCGAACTCTTGCAACCATACTTGATTCTAACAGCTTTTGGATTGGTAACTTTTATTATTGGAGCTCGTTTGTTTCGATGGTCGGAACAGTCTTAAGCTGGTAAGAAGCAGGTATAGAATGAATTCCATATTAAGGATTATTTATTGGTATTTTTCATTAGTACAATAAGGGGAGTTAAGACTTTTACAAACATAGAGAAGGGGTATGACCTATATTAAAGGTTCGCAAACCACAGAATGGCAGGCCCAAAGGGTAAACCCAAAGGACAGGCCAGAAGAGTAAATCCAAAGGGCAGGCCCGAAGGGTAAACCCAAAGGGCAGGCAAGAGAAAGACTCTT
>ERZ795056.7656-NODE-7656-length-10299-cov-13.853573_pt1 | contig 10299 bp, 10 predicted proteins | sample MGYA00375140_ERZ795056 | MGnify/ENA primary metagenome ERZ795056 (study PRJEB30185, sample SAMN05720227) | activated sludge metagenome | isolation source: Anaerobic digester | place: USA | collected 2015-03-09 ...
TTTTGGGTGAAATTAACTTTTTCCATCATTCACCCGGCATATTGCAAACTCAATGGTCTGATTGTATCTTTATCCTTTCAACCAGGCAGGCAAGGTTTTTGGGGGTTTGCAATCCGGGGCCTTATTTCAACACACTCAATTGTTTCTTATGATGAAAACAACAGGTTTCAGCTTAGCTTTTTTGTATTTGTTAAGCATAAACACCAGCGCGCAACGCGTAGGCATCGGCACCACCAACCCGCTTGCCCGTCTTGCTGTGGATAGTGGTATCCTGATTGATCAGTCGAACCTGAACCAGGGCAACCTTATTGCAGGCGCCCTTCAGTTTGGCAGCGATGGTGCGGTGGGTATAAGCCGAAGCACAGTTGCCGGAAGCGGCGCAAGGAGCGGGATTGGGTTTATAACCAACGGATTCCGGCGAATGGTGATTGATTCTGTAGGTAGGGTTGGTATTGGCACAGCATCCCCGCTTCAGGCCCTGCATGTAACCGGTGATGCTTATGTAAGTGGAAATTTAGGTGTTGGAATAAGCGATCCACAATACGATTTGCATATTGGCAGCAGCGCACGTATAGGCGGGTACCTTGCCATTAATGCCGACCCAAGCATTTCGTACCGCATGCTGGTAAATGGTGATGCCTATTTCCAGAATTCGAATATTGGGATCAACATAGCACCCTCAGCCAGTTATTCATTGTACGCTGCCGGCAGTGCCCGATTTATTGATGATGTAAGGATAGATGGCGTACTGAACCCAAACAATGCGCTTGCCATTGGAAATAATGTTTCCGTAGAAGGTAGCCTTACTGTAGGTGGACGGGGCATTGTCCGGGGCAGTGGTTCGGGGCAGTGGAGAATTATTCGGACTACCGTTGGCTACGCAGGCGGAATAGGGGCCAATTCCGATCTTATTGGGGCAGCATTGGGCTTTAACCTTGGCGGTGCTACGCTAGCGGGCATTTTTGTTGGCCCTATTGTTGAAGAAGGCGCTGGTTCAAGCAACCTGGAAAGCCTTGGCCTTGTGCCTACCGATATATCCAACACCGGCTGCCGGTTTTTAATAATGAATGGCTCATCTTCAACAGCTAATATGGGTACTGCGCAAAATCCTACCCGCTGGCAATTAACCATGCTGGTGTTTGAATAGGATAATCCAAATTTAAACCAATAAAACATTTTCCCTTTTATGGTTGCGCAAGCCCCTTGTTGCTGATAAAATCAGGATCGGTAAGTGCATTAAAAAAGGCTACCAATTGCCCCTTTTCGTAATTGGACAGCGGGATTTTGTTGCGTACCAGCGGGTCGGTAGTTGGCCCGTTAATAACCCCTGTATTGTAATGTTCCAGCACAAGGTAAATATCCTTTATCCTGCCATCGTGCATGTAAGGAAAAGAAGGGATAATGTTCCGGAGCGAGGGAACCATGAATTTGAGCGAATCGGCAGGTTGCCGGGTAATGCGCATCCTTCCGGCATCGCGCAGCACCGGTTCAAGCGGCAGACCGGTATTGCGGAACGAAAAGTCGGTGAAAAACGGCTCGGCATGACAACTGTTGCATTTTTTATCCTTGAAAATCTGGTAGCCAAGGCTTTCGGGCAGGGTAAAGCTTGCTTCGCCACGCATTACCTTGTCATATTTGCTGTTGGCGCTCACCATGGTGAGCATAAACTGGCTCAGAGCCCTCGTCATGGAGGCTGTGGAAGGCTGTTCATTTCCAAATGCCGCCTTAAACAATTGCCGGTAAGCAGCATCGCCAGATAGTTTTTTCAATACATTTTCAAGCGTTTCGGCCATTTCATTAGGGGCGGTAATGGGGGCAATGGGTTGCACATCGAGGTGGTTGATTCCTCCATCGTGGTGAAAGGCGGTTCGCCAGGCAAGGTTTTGCAAGGATTGTGCGTTGCGGATGGTAAACTGATTATTGAACCCGTGGCTTAAATCATGGTCGAAGGTGGCAAAGGCCGCGGATTGCTGATGGCAGCTTGCACAGGGGAAATTACCATCCTTGCTCAGAATACCATCATAAAAAAGTTTGCGTCCCAGGGCAATTCCTTCCTTTGTAAGCGGGTTGCCGGCAAAATCATAGGCGGGTTTGGGCCATCCTTTGGGTATTTCGAAGGTTACGGGTGCAGGTCCGTTATTGTTGCTTTCCACCCCGCTTTTTTTGCAGGAAATACCCAATAGAACCGGGAGAAAGAAAACCGCTATAATAACCCGTTTAGACATTTATGGTAATGGCCTATTTATTAATTGGTTACTGAAGTTATGGTAAACATGCCTGCATAATTCTCCGAAATTTTACGCGCAAGGTCGCCCGGGCTCATACAAAATGCATCCGTTGCAATTCTAATGGAATGTTTGCCTGAAAACCAGCGATCAATATCAGCGGACAAGGCAATTACCGGATTTTTGCCCTTTTTTACCACCAGCGGATCAGGAAAAGGGAGAACCACTGATTGCAGTGCTCCATCCTGCTTTTTATACCCGCCAATATGGTAGGTTACATTTTGCAAAGGAGCTGTGCTTACCACCGACTTGCCTTCGAGTTTGGCAAAAATATAGCCGGTATTCCAGCTCCAGAACATGCCGTTTGCAGGATCGAGCGCTCCCGATTGAACGCCGCTTACATTGCGGGCACTGTCAACCCCAATCAACACCTGCAGTGCCTTGTAGGTTCCTTGCGGTGCAGAAAAACGGATGGATTTTGATGCGGGGTCTTTTTCATTTACCAGGTAATACTCAGGGGTTAGGGTAACCAACCGGTCCGACGCGTCCACCAGGGCAAAATGGCTGAGGTAATAGGCAAATTGGGTAATGGTAAGTGGTTCGCCATGTGGGTTCACCACTACTTTATCCAATTCAAGCCCGCTGCCTGCCGCCCGGTGGGTTAATGTCATTTCAACCGGTGAAACGCCTGATTCCACACTGTCTTCCCGGTTACAACCAATGGTCAATATTCCGGCAACCAGTACCACCCATTTTGCACCGTGGTTCATATAAAATTAGTTTTAACCATTGTTCAGTTTATTCCCAGTTTTGTCTCGATCTTCCCTGTTTAATCAGCGCGTTCCGCTTTTTATCCTGCAGCCTTTTTTCCTTTACGGCTTTTCCCGGTTTGCTGGCAATCCTGGCTTTTTTAACAATTAAAGCCAGTTCAATCAGTTTCAGCAGTTTTTCAACTGCCTCCTGTTTGTTGGCAAGCTGGCTGCGGTGTGTTTGCGATTTTATCACTACCGCTCCTTCAGCATTCATCCGGTTCTGTAGTTTTTCGGCCACCAACAGTTTTTGATGCTCATTCAATTCCTGGCTGTTTGCCGGGTACCAAAAAACCGTAACTGCTGTTTCTACCTTATTTACGTTTTGCCCTCCTTTTCCCCCGCTTCTCGCGGTGCTGAAACTGCATTCCTTTTCAAGTTGTTCAATATTCATCTTAGTATCTGACATCCGGGGTGAGGGGTTGGTTGCATGAGGTATGTGCTTTTTTCCAAAAAAATACCCCTGACACCACAATTTGCGGCGTTGATAAAGTTACGGAACAATTTTGGGGCAATAAAAAAGGGCTTTTAAAAATCAGGAACTAAGCGCAAGCTGCTGTATTTGTGCCAAATGGGCTTCCAGTTCTTTGATCCTTCTTTCCAGTTCGGGAAGCCTGCGGCTGAGTGCCTGGCTACGGAGGGCATGGGTATAATCATATGCAGGCGATCCGGTAACCACTTTACCGGGCTCAAGCGATTTGCTTACCCCGCTCTGCGCGTTTATTTTGGCGCCGTCGCCTATGGTAATATGCCCTACAATACCGGCCTGACCACCAATAAGCACCCCTGCACCTATTTTGGTACTGCCACTGATGCCTGCCTGCGCGGCAATAACTGTGCTCTGCCCTACTTCGGCATTATGCGCAAGTTGAACGAGGTTATCTATTTTGGCACCGGCCATTATGGTAGTTTGCCCCATGGTTGCCCGGTCAATGGTGCTGTTGGCGCCAATTTCCACGCCATCTTCAATTACCACAATACCAATCTGGGGTATTTTTTTCAGTGTTCCATCGGGTTGCGGGGCAAAACCAAACCCATCGCTGCCCACTACCGTACCCGAGTGAATGATCACTTTTTTACCCAGCCTGCATTCATGGTAAATTTTTACACCGGCATAAAGGATGGAGTCGTCATCAATCACCACATCATCGCCTATATAAACCTGGGGGTATATTTTAACCCGGTTGCCGATTTTTACATTTTTTCCTATGTAGGCAAATGCGCCAATAAACAATTCGTTGCCAAGCTGAGCCGATTCGTCAACATAGCTCGGTTGCTGCCTGCCAACCATTTGCTGTTGCACCATACGCTGGTAATGGCCAAGCAGGGCGGCAAATGCGCTGTAGGGGTCGTTTACCCTGAGCAGCGTACAATTTACCGGCTGTTTGAGTACCAGGCTTTCCCCAACAATGACCACCGAAGCCTGTGTACTATACAAATGCTCTTCATATTTGGGATTGGCCAGAAATGCAAGCTGCCCGGTTTGTGCGTCTTCAATTTTTCCAAATGAAACAACCTGAACCTGTGAATCGCCCTCAATACGGGCCTGTATCAGTGTGGCAACCTGGGCAGCGGAAAATGTCATAGACTGTTTTTGAATATTGTTGAATCGAGTGGAAAGTTAATAAGGATTTACCGGCCAGCAAAGATAATATTTATCAACTGTGGCGCCCAGGTTTTGCGGGATAAGTGCATGGTCAACCAGGGAAATATCCTTTACCTCGCCGTTCTTATAAAGTATCTCTATACTTTCATCATTGGCCTTGTACATGGTGTTTTGAGCAATACCGGTAAAAACAAGGTAACGGCACCAATCATCGGGCCAACCGGTAAAGGATTTAACCGCCTCCAGCTTTTCGGCTTCCCATGCGGCATCAATGGGAATTGCCTGCAATTTCACTTTCAGCAGTTTTCGGTCGAGCAGCCAGCCGCAAAGCAGGTTCAGCACCGGGTCTTCGTGGTGCCGCCATTGTTTAATGGCCATTAACACATCCACATCATCCAATTGGGCAAATCGTTTCAGCAAATCCGTGCCTGGTTCGGCATTGGTTTCTGCTGCAAGTAAAAAACCAGTCAGGTTTGCGGGTCCTTCCGCCTTTATTTCGCGCGCCCTTTTTACAATACGCACCAGCATTTGCTCGGCTGAAAGCACCGTTTTGTGCAGGTACGCCTGCCAGTACATCAGGCGGCGGGCCACCAAAAATTTTTCGATGCTGTAAATGGCCTTTTCCTCCACCATCAGCCTGCCCTCATGCTCAATCAGCATAGTAAGTATACGGTCGTAGCCAATTACTCCTTCACTTACCCCGGTAAAAAAGCTGTCGCGGGTGAGGTAATCAAGCCGGTCCACATCCAATTGCCCGCTTACCAACTGGTGCAGAAACTTTTTGGGGTACTCATCCTTAAAAATATCAATGGCCGTTTGCAGGGCGCCGTCCATTTCCCTGTTCATGGCTTCCATCATCAGAAGGCTCAGCTGTTCGTGGTGCAGACCGGGTAAAATAAGGCCTTCCAGGGCATGGCTGTAAGGTCCGTGGCCAATATCATGCAGCAAAATGGCCAATTGTGCAGCAAGAAATTCCTCATCGGTAATCTCGCTTCCTTTACGCCTGAGTTCGTTAAGCGCCATCCCCATCAGGTGGTAGGCACCAAGGCTGTGGTGCAGGCGGGTATGCACCGCGCCCGGGTACACCAATTGCGCCATGGCCATTTGATGGATACGCCGCAACCGCTGATACCAGGGGTGGCTGATTACCTGCATCACCAGCGGATGCTGCAGCCGGATAAATCCGTAAATGGGGTCGTTTATAATTTTTCCTTTGAAGGCCATGCGGAGACAAAGGTAAGCGGCTTTATAGCTGTTTTTTAATGGCAGATCTTATGAGCCAATCGGCAGGTATATCATTCGCAGCACTCCACCCTTTGTCCATTGTACCATTCCGGCATAAGGGATTATTTTCTTCCCATTCATTTTTGAACCGGAACAGCGTATTTACACGGTCGGGAATACCATGTCAGGACAGAAATGAATCCGTGAATTTTCGGGGTTCCGCTTAATATTGTAGATTACAACTAAAATAAGCGCCTGATTTTATGATATCTTTAAAAAGAATGTTAACCTCAGTGAACCTCTTTAAAACAGGTTCAACAATCATTTTTCCACTGTTATGCCTTTTTGCCCATAGTCAAAATACCCATAATATTAATAACCGGGATATCAGCTATCTTACATCCGGGGGCAAGCTATCACCTTTACAGGCCAATATGGACATCAGGCACTATACGATTGCTTTAGACGTAGATATTGCCCGGCAATCCATCAACGGGTCGGTTGAGGTAAGTTTCAATCTTTCCAAAAAAACGGATACAATCTTACTGAACCTCATTCATCTCTATACGGTTACCAAAATCAGCGAAAACAAAAGGGCGGTAACCTTTCATCAACAGGATGATAAAATTTTTATAACTGCAGCAACAGGTTTTGAAGCCGGAAATCATAAAGTGCTGATTGCATACCACGGCATACCGCCGGTTGCCATAAGGCCCCCCTGGGATGGTGGATTTACCTGGACCAAAGATGTGAATGGAAATGATTGGGTGGCCATCAATATGCAGGGGGAGGGCGGTGGAATATATTTTCCGTGTAAAGACCATCCGGGCGATGAGCCCAATGAAGGGGTTGATTTAAAAATAACCGTTCCTTCATACCTTGTGGTGGCTGGGCCGGGTTTATTAATGAATGTAAGCACAAAAAAAAGCAGATCTACCTACCATTGGAAAACAAATTATACCATCAGCAATTACTGTATCCTCTTTAACATTGGAAAGTATAAAGTTGCCAGAGATGTATATACAACTATTGAGGGTAACAAAGTACCCATTGAATATTATGTGCTGGAAGCCGATACCATGCAGGCAAAAAAGGTAATAGAATTGAAGATCAGGGATTCAAAAATATTGGAAAAGTATTTCGGTGAATATCCCTGGGTTAAGGAAAAAATAGGCATTGCAGAAGTGCCAAATCCGGGTATGGAGCATCAGACGATGATTACATTTGATAACAAATTCAAATACAGGCAGGTGGGTGGTCATGAGTTTTCTGATAACCTGTTTCATGAGTATGCACACGAATGGTGGGCCAATAAGGTTACCAATAAAGATTGGGCGCATATGTGGATACAGGAAGGAATTGCCACTTACGCCGAGGCTTTGGCCATGCTGGAATTGGGTGGCGAAGCTGCCTATTACGAAATGATTGGCAGACACCGAAGGGGTGTTAAAAACAGAAAGGCGATGGTATTGGGCGAAGAAGTAACGGAAGATGAAGTATATTCCGGTGGTGATATTTATGGCAAAGGATCCTTTTTTATGCATAGCCTGCGCTATGTAACCGGAGATGAAATCTTTTTTCCAACATTAAAAAAACTGGCTACTGCCCCGGAATATACCTATGATCATTTTGTTACAACGGATGATGTTGAAAAATTATTCAGCAATGCTTCCGGGAAAAACCTGAAACCATTCTTCGACTTCTACCTGAGAACAACAGACGTCATGGATATCGTGATAAAGGAAACCGGTTTCCAGCAATACCAGGTAAAGATCAATAATTTCTTTATGCCTTTGCCTTTTGATATTACCGCAAATAATCAGACCAACCGAATGATGATTCCTGCCGAAGGCATTACGGTAAGCAGCGCACTACCTCCTCAGGTTGATACCAAAGGATTTTATTTGAAAAAAGTAACGATACAATAATTTCAATTACTAAAACATATCGCTTTACACCATTTCTGCCATTCCCTTTTTCCGGGAAAGTCTCAATCCTTTAAAAACTAAAGCCCTTTCTTGGGAGCCATTACGGGTAATGGAGCATATAGATCGGCCACCACGGGCCTGTTAACGGAAATTTTTGAAACCAGCATCGCAAAAATTATCATAAACGGCAACCCGATCATCACCATTACAATGGCTCTTTCATCCACCGCTGTTAAGGCAAAAAGCGGCGCAAGGGCTGCCCCGAGGTTTCGGGTGCACATTCCCATACTGATAATAATTCTTTGTTCCTGTTTTACTCCAAAACTCAGCCAATAGCTTGCAGCTGCCATTACACCAAAAAAAATAAACTGGGCAATTATGGGAAAACTACCCACTTCCACCATCATTCCCCTGCCGTAGGCAGCCACACTGAGTGCCGCGGAGGATATGCCAAACAGGGTGGTTACTTTTTTCACCATTGGATAAAAGGCCGTTCCCTGCTTTGGTCTCCACCGAAGCATAGCCATACCCATCGCCAATGGCAATAAAATGAGGAAGAGCAGGGGCCTTGCAATCGTCCATGGGCTTACGCTTAAACCATTTCCAAGTAAGGGAACCACAAGGGGAATAAATAGCACCGTAACCATGGAGGTTAATAACATAAAGCCGGCGGTATAACCCATATCGCCTTTTACCCTGTTTACCAGTACGGGTAAGAACGGTGCAGAGGGTGCCATACCCAATAGTATTAAGCCCAAAGCAAATGGAGGTTCAAGCGGTATAAAAAGGGTAATGGCCAGGGCCAGGGCCGGGCCAAATACAAAGCCCCATAACAGCGTAAAGAAAACAAAGCGTACATCACGCAATCCTTTTAATGCCTGTTCCGGATTGAGTTTTAAACCCACCCCCAAAAGGTTTCCCATTATGAAGATTACGAGTGAAAGTTTTAATGCCTGCAGTATTTCCATAAAAAACCAATGTTAATTTATTTTTTTCAGTACAACAAAAGTTTCACACCGATAACACACAGAAAGTAATTTTTTATTATTGGTTTTATGAATTTTCAAGAATCACCATAGAAAAGGCCAAGAAGAATCCGAGTACAGTAGCTACCCCTGCATACCTGCCACCCTGCTCACACGCTTCGGGTATCATGGAATTGGCAAGCACCATTGACCATAAAATTAGCATAATAACCATGGTTATCACCAACGGAAAAATACAACCATACCAGTAGTGGCCACCAAAACAAAATCCCCTGCACCCTATATTTCGTCACGTACCCTAGCCGCCTTTTTTTTTGAAGGGGACTTTTTTCCTGCCGGCTTTTTCACCTGCTTCTTCATGGGTGCATCGCCCAGTACCTGTGCGCCTACCCGCGCTGCGCGGGCCACCGCCCCGTTCAAAAATTGCATGGGCAGGTGGAGCCTTGTGCCCCAGGATGCTTCATCATGCACCGCTTTGGGAAATACCAGGTGCAGAAAATTGTGGCCATAGGTCCAGCCACGGGAGGCCAAAGCCATGGCCATTGCCATAGTAACTTCGTAATTGTCGTCGGGCCATCCACTGTCAAGGTAAAAAGCCACATCGGGCGCCGGTTCGTGCAGTACCCTTTCAATCAGGTTGTCTTTGTGCGAAAAAGTGCTCGACATGCAAACGCCCACGCCAAACACATCGGGGTGCTGCCAAACGGTGTAAAAGGACACTACCCCACCCAGCGAAGAGCCCCACACGGAACGATACCTCCGGTGGTTGCCAATACGCAGTTTTTCCTGTGCCTTTGGTACAATTTCCTCGGCAAGCGAGCGCGCATAATCCTGGTAGCCGGGTGCCGTATATTCCTTCATCCGGTCGCCCGATTGAATACCAATAATCACAAAATCCTCTACCGCACTCATCATCCGCAGGGTTGCACTTGTTTCATTGATCTCCCAGGTATTACCCATAAAGGCTTCCTCAGGGAAAAACAGGTTTTGCCCGTCCTGGAAAAAAGCAACCGGGTAGGTAGCCAGTGTATTCTCATCATAACCAGGTGGCACGTACACGCGAAGCAAATGGTCGCGGCCAAGTATTTTGGATGGAAAGGTGATGAGGTCAGAAAACCGTCCTTTTTCCGAAGAAAAAAAGTAGGGATAAAATATCCTTTGGGCCTTTTCTTCCATCAGTACCAGTTTGTTTGGGCCGGGACTCCATGTAACGCTGCCATCGTTACCAAGCAGGCATGCTTTGAAATACAAAAATGGCTGATCAATCCGCAGCAAAAAAGTAGAAATGCTCCCATCTTCACTTACCTCTATGGGTTCCTGATCTTTATCCCAATCCAGTTCGGTTCGCAAAACAATGCGGCCTTTGCCTGGGGGGTAAGCAACCATTAATTTTCTTTCCAGAAAAGTGGAAGTGGTGTACAACCGTTGTTTTTTAGTAGCTTCCATAACATGATTTTTTTTGTGGCTTTCATGTGTTCATTTTTTATTTAACCACCTTCGGTGGTACTTTAATTTTGCCAC
>ERZ795056.7665-NODE-7665-length-10296-cov-7.628064_pt1 | contig 10296 bp, 10 predicted proteins | sample MGYA00375140_ERZ795056 | MGnify/ENA primary metagenome ERZ795056 (study PRJEB30185, sample SAMN05720227) | activated sludge metagenome | isolation source: Anaerobic digester | place: USA | collected 2015-03-09 ...
CCATCTACACCCACGTGGCGCGCGAGCGGCTGCGGGCGCTGCATGCGGCGCACCACCCGCGGGGCTGAGCGCAGGCGGCTCAGGGGGCCGCGCTGATGCGGTAGTTGGCGTTGTCGGTCAACGACACGACGTAGAGGCTGCCGTCCGGCGCCTGCTGGATGTCGGTCACCGTGCCGAAACCGCTGCCGATGCGCAGCGTCTCGGCCTCGGTGCCCTCGAACTTCTGCGCGCGGAACAGGTTGTCGATGACCTTGTCGGCCAGGCGCGGATCGGCGCTGGTGTCCACCGACAGGCGGTCGGGGTTGAGTTTCAGGCGGTACAGGCTGCCACCACTGGCGCCCACCTGTTGGAAGCTGCGTGACGATCCGAACCAGAACGTGCCGCTGTACGCCGCCCCCAGTGCATTGCCGCTGACGAAGGCAGCACCCGACGGACCGATCTCGTAGCGTGAACTCAGTTCCGGGTCCTTGTAGAAGGCGCCGGGCAGCATGAACAGCCGCGCCGCCGCCGCCGTCGGGGTGTACGACGCGCGGGTCGGTGGGTAGCGCCGCTGCTGCAAGGCCTGGGCGAACTGCGTGGCCTCGATGGTGCGCCAGTCGCGGATGCGGCTGATCGGCCCGGCAAACTGGATCCAGCCGCCGTTCATGCCTGGGACCACAAGGTTGATCTCGGAATACGCGTCGTCGGCGTTTTCAGTCAGCCACAGGTAGCCACTCAACGGGTCGAAGGCCATGCCGAAGCCGTTGCGGTGGCCGTAGGAGTACAGCTTCTGGATGTTGGCCCCCACCTCGCCGCCGAGGGCTGCACCTGCCGCGAAGAAGGGGTTGTCGGCAGGCGCGCTGCCGTTGGTGTTCAGCCTCAACACCACGCCGGACAGGTGCGCGTTGTCCGGCGCCGGGCCGCCGAAGGTGTCATCCTGGAACGGCGCGACCAGGAAGGGCCCGTTGGCCAGGTTCTGCATCCAGCCGCGCCGGCCCTGGTCGCCAAAGAAGAAGTAGAGCTTTCCGTCGGGGCCCATGCGCATGGTGCCGCCGTTGGGGTTGCCCTGCATGGCGACATTGGCGGTGGTGGTCGGCTGGCCGGCAACAGTCAGGTTGTCGGACTGCAGCGAGCGCAGGCGGGTGAGGTTCTGCGCCTGCACCAGCGTGCTGCCGTTCCAGATGAAGACATCCACGCGGTTGCCCTGCAACGGCACCTCTCCGACTACCGTGCTGTCGGAGCCCGTGCTGCTCTCGGTCCAGAAGATGTAGACCCGTCCGTTCGTGAAGAACTGTGGATCCAGCACCATGCTCAGCAGGTCGCGCTCGGAATTGGAATTGACGGCGAGGTCCAGCACCGGTGTCGGCTGCACCACGCCATCGACCACCCGCTTCACCTGGCCCGTGGCCTTCTCGAGGAAGAAGTAGTCATTGCGGGCGAGGAAGACGATGCCGATCGGCTGGTTCAGGCCGGTGCTGAGCACCTTGCTGACCTGCAGCGACGGGTCCAGGATCGTCGGCGGCGTGGTGTCGGCCAGCGCCGGCCCGGCCAGACAGGCCGCAGCGGCCACGCCGGCCAGCGTGCGGCGCCTGCGCCTGGTGGCGGCCAGGCCCAGCAACGCCAGCCCGGTCAACGCCCAGCTGGCGGGTTCGGGCACCGGCACGGTGGGAGGTGCTGCGCCCGCCTCGAAGCGAACGTTGTCCACACCCATCTGGAACTCTCCCATGTTGTCGGTCTCGGCAAAGCGCAGGCGCAGCGATTGCCCGGCGTAGGTGGTCATCAGGCTGCTGACATCCACACTGAAGCTGACATAGCCGCTCGGCAGGGCCTGCCCGTTCGGCGTCTGATAGACGTTCAGCAACACATCGGCCGGCGCCACGCTGAAGGCGTCGCTGACGCTGTTGAGCAGGATGTCGACGCGGGCCTGCTGGTTGATGGCTCCGCCAAAACTCAAGGTGTTCGGGCTGGGCACGACCGGGTCCGACCAAACGCTCTGCAGCAGCAGGTCGAATTTCAGGAACACGCGGTGCCCGAGGCGGTGAAGCTCTGCCACAGCAGGTGGGCGCCCGGGTCGCCACTGGTGTCGGACATGGCAGCCTTGGTGCCCTGCGTGGGCGCTGCCACCGTCGCACCGCTCAACGGGTTGGCGGTGCCGGACTGCAAGCCGAAGGTGCCGCCGCCGCCGGTCTCGTTCAAGATGGTCCATCCGGTCAGGTTGGATTCGAATCCGCCGTTGGTGAGCACGGGTGTGGCCTGGACGGTTGCGGCCAGTCCGCATCCCGAGATCAGGGCGGCGGCCAGCAAGGTACTGCGGGACATGGTCTGGATTGGGACGATCCTCCTTCGATGTCAATGTGATCGTTGCACACGCACCGATGGCCGTGACGCATCCCCCAAACTTGCAGGCACCTGCTCCGGGGATGGGAGAACCCGGAGATGGCCTGGATCAGCGCGGTCGCGGCGTGTCCCGGACAGGCATGCTGTCCAGTGTCTGGCGCTGCCACCGGCACAGGCCGTCCAGACCAGGTTGCTGCTGGATGCCATCCAACAGGGCAGCCGCGTCTGCCGGACGGTCGGCCTGCACGGCGGCCAGCATCTGCAACCAGACGGCCAGCACGGCATCGGGATCGGCAGGGCCCCATGGCGGAGGCGCCAGCGGCGCCCAGGCCGGGAGCCCGGCAGCACGCCCGCGCACCGGCAGGGTGCCCAGCGGCAGGCACGGCACATCCCCCATGGCGGCGCGGGTGGCGTCCCCCACCACCACGCCCAGGCCGTAGCGGCTGCTGAAGGCCTGCAGTCGCGCCGACAGGTTCACCGCGTCGCCCATCACGGTGTAGGCCAGCCGGTGTCGCGACCCCATGTCACCCACCACCACCGGGCCGGTGTTGATGCCGATGTTCAGCCGCAGTGCCGGCCAGCCACGGGCGGCCAGTTCGGCGTGGATCTGTGGCAGGCGGGCCTGCATCGCCAGGGCGGCGTCCACTGCTCGGCGGGCGTGGGCCGGATCGTCCAGCGGTGCGCCCCAGAAGGCCATCACCGCGTCGCCGATGTACTTGTCCAGCGTGCCGCGGTGGGCGCGCACCACATCGGTGAGGTGCGAGAACAGCAGGTTCATCATCGCGCCGAGTTCGGCGGGTGGCAGGCGCTCGGCCACCGCCGAGAAGCCCGACACGTCGGCGAACAGCACTGTCAGCTCGGCGCTGCGGCTGCCCATGGTGTAGTTGTCGGGTGCGCGGCTCATCTCGCGCACCAGTTCAGGCGGCACGTACTGGCCGAACAGGGCCGCCAGAGCACGCCGCGCTCCGGTGGCGCGCCGGTAGGCCAGCGCCCCATGCAGTGCCAGCAGCAGCGGCGGCAGCAGCAGGCCGCCGGCGAGCGGCAGCACCCAGCCCAGTTGCTGCCAGGCCAGCAGGTTCAGCGCGGCCCAGCCCGCCATCAGGTTGCCGGCCAGCAGCGCGCCTTGCCACAGCGCCAGCCGGGGCAGGGCCCACAGCAGCAGGGTGGCCAGCGCGGCCAGACCAGTCACCTGCAGCAGCGGCGCCAGCGCCGGCACCGATGCCACCCGGTTCTGCAGCAGGCCCGACAGCATCTCGGCATGCACCAGCGTGCCCAGCATGCTGTCGTCGACCGGCGTGCGGTGCTGGTCGATCAGCCCCGGGGCGCTGACGCCCAACAGCACCAGCTTGCCGCGCAGGGCCTGGGGCGGCAGGTGGCCCGACAGCAGGTCGGCCGCCGACACCCGCAGCGGCACTGCGTCCGCCGCGGAAAAGGGCACCAGCGCCTGGGCCTGGTCGTCCACCGGCACGCGCAACCGCCCGCCGGCGCCCGACAGGTGCAGCGCGCGCAGGGGGCCATCGGCGGGCTCCAGCGAGAGGGCGGCCGGCGTGTCGGAGCTGCCCAGCGCCACCCGTGCCATCGCCAGCGACAGCGCGGGCTGCACGCCCTGCTGGTGCTGCACCAGCAGCGGCAGCCGTCGCACGGTGCCGCCGGCATCCAGCACGGCGTTCAGGTGCCCGCCACCGCGTGTGGCGGCCTGCTGCAGTGCCGCCAGATTGCCGCCGTGGCCGACCCAGGTCGGCAAGGCATCGCCGGCGGTGCCCAGCATGGCCAACGGCAGCAGCGGCGGCGGCAGCACGCCCACCTGTGCCGCCCCGGGCTCGTTCGACAGGTGAAAGCCCAGCACCACGGGGAGCCGCCGCAGTACATCGGCGAGCTGGCGGTCATCGTCGAATTGCGGCCGCAGCGCTTGCCAGGCGGCCTGGAAGCCGGGGTCATCGCGCAGCGGTCCCTGTGCCAGCTGGTCGACGGCGGCCAGGCCCGAGCTCTGATCGGGCTGGGCGAGCACCAGGTCGAGGCCCACCAGGCGCGCGCCGCCGTCTTCCACCGCAGCCTGCAGCAACCGGGCCAGCTGGCGGCGTGGCCAGGGCCAGCGCCCATGCGCGGCCAGGGCGCGCTCGTCGACATCGAGCACCACCACCTGCGGGTCGGACAGCCGCGGTGCCAGCTGACGCAGCCGGGTGTCGTACAGGGCGGCTTCCACCACCTGAAGCGGCGAGCCGGGCCACAGCGCCAGCGCTGTCACCAGCGCTGCCAGCAACCCTCCCCAAGCCGCCGTCTGACGCGCGGCGCTGCCAGCCGGTGGGGCCGCGCCGTCAGCGGATCTTGATCTCGACACGGCGGTTGCGTGCCTCGGCCACCTCGTCGGCGGTCGCCACCGCCGGTTCGCGCTCGCCGCGCCCGGCCACCGTGATGGCGCTGCGCGCCAGGCCGCCGGCCACGAGGATCTCGCGCACGGCCTCGGCGCGGGCCAAGGACAGGCGGTCATTCGCCTCGACGGCCCCCACCCGGTCGGTGTGGCCGGTGATCACCACCTCGGCAGCGGGCAGCGCGGCCAGGGCCGTGCGCATCTCGGCCAGCACGCTGTCGGCGCCGGCAGCCAACCGGTTGCCATTGGATTCGAACTGGACGGTGAAGCTGCGCGGCCGTGCCGGCAGTTGAGCCAGCAGCGGCCCGTAGTCGGTGCGCACCGCGTCGGCATTGGTGCTCGACAGCTTCAGCCCGCCGTCTCGCCGTTCGGCCACGGCATAGGGCTGGGCCAGCAGCAGCCGCTGCGCGCCTGCCTGCACTTCCACTGCGCTCGGGTTGCCGCCGGCCTGGGGCAGCAGGATCACGCGATCGGTCACCACGCCGGCGCAGCCACCCAGCCCGGTGGCGACCAGAAGCAACCAGACCCTGCGGCCTTGCAGCGTGAGGTTCATGGCTTGGGCTGTCCGGCGTCGACGATGAACTCGGTGCCACGCACCCCCAGCACCACGGTCCGAGTCTGCACCCGCACTTTCTCGGGTGCCTTCTTGCCGATCAGGCCGGTGACGACCGCGGCCGTGCCGCGCCAAAGGGAGGCCAGCAAGCTGCCTTCCTGTGTGGTGCTGTCGAAGCTGTAGTCGCTCAGCACCAGTTCGCTGTTGGCACCGACGGTGAGCAGCGTGTCGTCGGTCAGGGTGATGCCGACCGCGCCATCGGCGCCGGTGCGAATGCTGTCCCCCACCAGCACGGCCGCCCCCGGCGCGGTCGGCTTGCCGACACCTGCCCGTTGAAGTATCACGTTGCCTGCAACCCGCTTGACCATGCCGGCGGGCGCCGTTGCGGATTGCGCCGAAGCACCGAGCGCCACCCAAGTGGCAAACCATGTCGCCAGCATGGCTGGGCGGGGAAGTCTCATGGCGGGAAGGCCTTCAGTTGACGGGATCGGATTTGGGAAGTCTAAGGGTGTCGGATGTCGTTGCTCCGGTGCGCGAAGCGAGCCGCCGATCACCAAGAAGGAAGTCGATCGCCATGGATTTCACGCCTGTGACGCCTATGGCACCGGATTGAGGGGGTGAGAATGCAGCTGTTGCGATTGGCGATGGCTGAAAATGCTGTTGTCGAGGTTTCTGACGCTTTCGGCTTCGGCCAGTTGTCTTCTCGACCAGGCTCTCGCCAAGTGCTTGATTCTTGGATGTTTTTTCATGCAACATGGCTTTGGCGCATGAATTGCTTTCCATGTCTCAACCGTCTATCGTTGTTGTCCGCAGTCCAGCCCCAGACCAACACCATGCAATCCGATCAAGGTTTCGAGCCCACCACCCCCGAGGACGCTGCGCATTCCGCGCCACAGTCCACCTTCTCGGGTGACGCTCTCGCGCGCCGGCGTCTGTTGCTGAAGGGCCTGGGCAAGGGCGCCAGCGCCGCCGCCGTCCTGGTGCCGATTCAGACATTGGCGGCCCCGACACCGCTGGACGGCGTCACGCGCCTGTGCACCGTGTCCGGTATCCAGTCCAACGTGGGCTCGGGCCGAACGGGCGGCACCACGGCCCAGTGCCGAGGCTACACGCCAACCTACTTTCGCACACTTGCCAACTGGCCGGGCTACGTGTCGTCGACGCAGACAGCCACCTTTCAACTGCGGGGCACCAACTACACACAGCGTTCGACCTTCAAGGCTGTATTCGCCAACACCTCGGCGTCAGGTGCCCGCCTCATCGACATCCTGACCAACTCGTCCCCGGCCAGCGAACTGATCTGGACCACTGCGCTTCTCAATGCGTTCAAGCGCAATGGCGGCACCGGCGCGGGCACCGTCGGCTATTTTCCGTACTCGGCCACTGAGGTGGTGGCGCTGTACAACAACACAGCCAAGCGGGCCGACGCGGAGTACTTCTTCGCGAACTACCTGCAGACCTTGAACAGTTGACAGCGGCGCGCTGACGCTTGGCCAATGGCCGGGTCCAGTCTGGTGCAGCAGGGGGCGGAACGTGTCTGGCGAATCAACCCCGCTGTGGGGTTGCATTGGCGCTTGGTTGATGACCAGTGGGTGGTGTTCGAGCACAACTCTGGCACAACGCACCAACTTGATGCCCTGCCTGCGGCGGTCTTGATGGCTTTCGAAGCAGGTCGGCCATTGGACGTGAGGCAACTACTGGAGCAGGTGCGCGAGGACCTTGGGCAGCAGGAAATCATGCACGCACACCTGCAGACAGTGCTGCAACAACTCGTTCAACTGGAACTGGTGTTGCAGTAGGGCCTGCACAATCCTGTGCATGTTGCTGCACGAACTCACGCAGGCTGAACTGGCGCACCGCTTGCGCGGAGATGGCCTGGGCCTGCGGAGCGGGCCGTTCGGCTTCCGCATCCGGTCGCGCGTTCCGCATGTGTTCCAGGGCCTCGGCCTGTTGTACGCCGCAAGTCCATTGCTCGGCGATGCTGACTTCATCGACTTCGATCTGTCGCTGGATCTGGTGCCCGGTGTCAGGCGTTGGTTGCGGCCGCAAGTGCATTTCGTGTTTGACGGCACGACACCGTTCGAACCTCTGCCGGCCGACCATGCCTACCCGCTGCTCGAGTGGTCGATGAATTGGTGCATTTCGGCCCACGTGCACGATTCTCTGCTCCTGCATTCGGCCGTGGTTGAGCGGGGCGGGCTGGCGGCGATCCTGCCTGCGCCCCCGGGCTCCGGGAAGAGCACACTGTGTGCAGGGCTGATCCACCGCGGCTGGCGGCTGCTGTCGGACGAACTGGGCATGGTGTCGCTGCAGGATGGGAGTGTGGGAGCCCTGGTACGCCCTGTAAGCCTGAAGAATGAGTCGCTGGCGGTGGTACGTTCCTATGTGCCTGACGCAGTGTTCAACAGAGTGTCTGTTGGAACCAGCAAGGGTAGCGTCACGCACATGCGTGCACCCTCGGATCACGTCGCGCGCATGGCCGACCCGGCAAGGCCGCGCTGGGTGATCTTTCCACGCTACGTGGCAGGTTCGCCGCCGGTGCTGACGCCACGTTCACGCGCGGACAGTCTGCTCGAACTCGGGCGCAACGCATTCAACTACACCGTTCTCGGACGACCTGGTTTCGAGGCATTGGCCAATCTGGTCACGGGAAGCGACTGCTACGACTTCCAGTACAGCCAGCTCGACGACGCGGTAGCCACATTCGATGGCCTGCTGCACCGCGCTCAGCCATGACGGCCCCTCGTGGTGACCTCTTGACGCCTTTGTGGCGCCATCCCCGCCAAGCGCCCGAACTATCGGTGCGCGAATGGGAACTGGTCATCAGCCAGGCCCGCTGTGCGCGGTTGTTGTCAAGGCTGGCCCAGCACGGCGCCGACCTGGGCTTGGTCGATCGCCTGCCCCGGGGTGCCTGGCGCCACCTGGATTCCGAATTGGCGGTCGTGGCTCGCCAGCGTGCGGCGGTTCATTGGGAGGTCGATTGCATCACACGGGCGCTGGCGCATCTGGACACGCCGGTGGTGCTGCTGAAGGGAGCGGCCTATCTGATGGCGGATCTGCCACCGGCGCGCGGACGGGTGTTCAACGACATCGACATACTGGTCGATCGCAGGCAGATCGACGCGGTGGAGTCGGCCCTGATGGCGGCCGGCTGGATCGCGCACGAGCGTGACGCCTACAACCAACGCTACTACCGCACCTGGATGCATGAGCTCCCACCACTGTTGCACGTGGCGCGCGGGTCGGTGATCGACGTACATCACACCATCACGCCGCCCACCTCACGCTTCGCTGTCGATGGTGCCCTGCTGTTGCAGCAGGTGCGGCCGCTGCACCTGGGTGACCGGGTGACCGTCCTGGGCCCGCTGGACATGGTTCTGCACAGTGCCGCCCACTTGTTCGGCGAGGGGGAGTTTGACCATGGCCTGCGTGACTTGCTGGACATGGACGACCTCCTGCGGCACTTCCAGGTCACCGAACCCGAGTTCTGGCCGCAGTTGCTGGCCCGTTCCCAGGAATTGGGGCTCCAGGTGCCGCTCTACCATGCTCTCGTGCAGGTGCATCGACTCTTCGGTACGCTCCCGCCGGCGCCCTTGGCGGCAGCGTTTCAGTCCCTCCAACCCAACGCGGTCTCGCGGCGGGCCATGGGCTGGGCCCTGGGGCGAGCGCTTCAGCCCATCCATCCGGCATGTGCCTCGGTGGAGACATCATTGGCCAGGTTTGCGCTGTATGTGCGTTCGCACTGGCTGAGGATGCCGGCGCACCTGGTGATCCGTCATCTGGCGCGAAAAGCCTGGATGCGATGGTTCCCTCCCAAGGACCCCGACCCGACGCTGACTGTGTAGTCGCCACGGCGGCAGGGCCGCCATTCAGCGAGATTCGCTCAGCCAGCGCATCTCCCCCTCGCTGAACCCCGCCGCCCGCCGCGCCGCCAGATTGAACGGCCCCCGCAGCCGCGGCGCCGCGTACCGCGCCACCAACTCCGGATACAACGCCTCCGCATCCAGCCCCTCCCGCCGGCACAGCCAGCCGTACCAGTGGTTGCCGATGGCCACATGGCCGATCTCGTCGCGCAGGATCACGTCCAGGATGGCCACGGCGGCCAGGTCGCCGGCCTTGCGCAGCTTGGCCTGGATCGGCGGCGTGGCGTCCAGGCCGCGGGCTTCCAGCGTGCGCGGCACCAGGGCCATGCGGGCGACGATGTCGCCGGCGGTGGCCTCGGTCATGCGCCACAGGCCGTCGTGGGCGTCGAAGTCGCCGTAGTCATGCCCCAGGGTCTGCAGGTGGGCGCGCAGCAGGCTGAAGTGCAGCGCCTCTTCGGCGGCCACCCGCAGCCAGTCGCGGTAGAAGGCCTCGGGCATGCCGGCGAAGCGCCACACCGCGTCCAGCGCCAGGTTGATGGCATTGAACTCGATGTGGCAGATGGCATGCAGCAGCGCCGCCCGCCCGGCCAGGGTGAAAGGCGATCGCCCCGGCACCTGGTCGGCCGGCACCAGCCGGGGCAGGGCCGGGCGGCCCGGCAGGCCGGGCGGTACGTCCAGGGTGGCCACCGGGTCGACCGCCAGGCTGCCAGCCTGCCATTGCTGCCACAGGGTCTGTGCCCGGGCCGCCTTGTCGGCCGGGTCGGCCAGTTGCAGCGCGGCCAGCGCGGCAGGGCGGAGCGTCAGGGTGGTCGGCATCCCTAGAATCATAGGCTTCGCCTCTCACCGCATTGCAGCAGCCCATGGCCATCTACCAGATCGACGACGACGTGCCCGACATCCACCCCACGGCCTGGGTGGCCGAGAGCGCCGAGGTGACCGGCCGCGTGACCATCGGCGCCAACGCCAGCATCTGGTACGGCGCCGTGCTGCGCGGCGACAACGACCGCATCACCGTGGGTGCCAACAGCAACGTGCAGGACGGCAGCGTGCTGCACACCGACTCCGGCGTGCCCCTGACCATCGGCGAGAACGTGACCATCGGCCACCAGGTGATGCTGCACGGCTGCACCATCGGCGACGGCAGCCTGGTGGGCATCCAGAGCATCGTGCTCAACGGCGCGAAGATCGGCCGCAAC
>ERZ795056.7668-NODE-7668-length-10296-cov-4.299092_pt1 | contig 10296 bp, 8 predicted proteins | sample MGYA00375140_ERZ795056 | MGnify/ENA primary metagenome ERZ795056 (study PRJEB30185, sample SAMN05720227) | activated sludge metagenome | isolation source: Anaerobic digester | place: USA | collected 2015-03-09 ...
TGCCCTTCGGTCAGGCTGCTACAGGGTTCGCTGCGCTACCGTGCTCCACTGCGTTCCGCACCAAGCCTTCCGCATCCTTCACCTTTAGGTTCGTCCTATAAATAATTATTAGATTAAAGATTGTAAAGCTAACCAACCAACTGTGGGGAACTATATCGCTCACCAGTGTAGAACTATCCCGCGATTCAGCCCACAGTTGGTTGTTTGAACAAGCATCAAATAGAAATTTGGATAAGCTCCATTAGTAAGGTATTGATAGTGTTCAAACTTGGTCAGCCCTATTTATTCATTCTAAAACTAAAAAAAGCATGGAAGATTATCAATGGTTTATGGGTATAGATGTGTCCAAATCTAAGTTAGATATTACACTACTGGAAGGGAGCGAAAAACGACATTATTCAGTAATTGAGAATAATGAAAAGAGTATTAAACAGTTCATTAAAGACCTGACAGCCATAGCAGGCTTTTCATTGAAGAACTGTTTGGTTTGTATGGAGCATACGGGTATTTACAATGCTCATCTATTGACAATATCAAAGGCGCAAGCGTGGAATTTGTGTTTGGAATCTGCCATTCAAATCAAACAATCAGGTGGGTTGCAACGTGGTAAGAATGATATAATAGACTCTTATCGTATTGCCTTATATGCATATAAAAACAAATCATTTTTGAAACTTTGGGAAGCTCCACGGGAAGTGATACTAAAGCTCAAAAAGTTAAGTGGAGTAAGAGAACGTCTTCTTCAGGCAAAGGTTCAACTGGAACGAACACTAAAAGAAGATAAACACTTTCAATCAAAACATTTAAGTACGTTTTTAGGAAAATGTTGTGCAAAAAGCATTAAAGCAATAGAAGGAGATATAAAACGGACAGAAGAGCAAATACAACTAGTAATCGTCTCTGATGAAGAACTTACTCGTCTGTTTAGCATTATAGAATCGGTACCGGGCGTTGGTCGTATATCAGCAACAGAGATCGTCATCACTACAAATGAGTTTAAAAATATCCATGATGCGAGAAAATATGCTTGTTATACCGGAGTTGCTCACTTTGAGCATTCTTCAGGCTCTAGCATACGAGGGAAGACACGGATATCTAAAAAGGCAAATTTACAGGTCAAAACAAGACTCCACATGGCCTCATTAGTAGCTGCAGTTCATTATGAAGAATTTAGATTGTATTATCAGCGAAAGGTAGCGGAAGGCAAAAACAAAATGTGTGTTCTAAATGCTGTAAGAAACAAGTTGGTGCATAGGATTTTTGCATGTGTGAAGGAAAATAGATTGTATGAAAAAAACTATGATCCGAAATTTGGTTAAACCATAGAAATCCTTTAGCTCCAGTCAGGTTGGTTCTTAAAGCAACTGCATTGGTGCCGTATTGTCTGCCAGTAGCTCCAAGACTTATGCCCGATGGTGTGTTTGGGTTCATACTCCATCCAATCAATGTTGAAGAATAATTTTCACAATTCATGCCACAAATACTGAGCATATCTTGCATGTTACTGATTGCATTTAAATTCCATGTTCCAAGATGTTGATTAAATGCAATATTATTGTAAAACATATTGGACATATCAGTCACATTACTTGTATTCCACCCTCGTATATTTTGATTAAAGACATTAGCTCTGGAAAACATAAATGACATGTTTGTAACATTGCCGGTGTTCCACATCCCAATATTTTGATTAAAAGCGGAAGCTACGAGAAACATAAATGACATATCAGTTACATTGCTTGTGTTCCACGCTCCAATATTTTGGTTAAATGCAGAAGCTAAGTTAAACATACCTGACATATTAGTTACATTGCTAGTATTCCATGTTCCAATATTTTGGTTAAATATGCTTGCTTGTCTAAACATAAAGGCCATATTCTTCACATTTCCTGTATTCCACGTCCCAATATTTTGGTTAAATGCACCCGCTAGGTAAAACATATTGGACATATCAGTCACAGAATCAGTAATCCAAGCACCAATATTTTGATTAAATGCTTTTGCATTATAAAACATAGAACTCATATTAGTGACTTTCCCTGTATTCCATGCTCCGATATTTTGGTTAAATGCAAATGCGGTTGTAAACATACCCGACATATCAGTTACATTGCCTGTGTTCCACGATCCAATATTTTGATTAAATGCAGCTGCGCCATAAAATAGTAAACGCATGTTTGTGACAGTGCTAGTATTCCATGAATTGATATTTGTTGGTGAGTTTAAATTAGTGCATGCAGTAAACATATTGCTCATATCCGATACCCCTGCTAAATTGGGTATATCGGTAGCTGTTACTTGCAAATTGGGACAGGTATAAAATGCACCTTGCATACTTGTCCATGCTGTGGTCCCCCATTGCTCCACTTCGAGAAGTCTAGCTCGGTAGGAGCCGCTATTTATGTTGATTCTTTGAAAATTTGTAGGTTCTATTTGTAAACGAATAATTGCATTAGCAGGCAAACCAGCGATTGTAAGTGTATTGCCACTCCATGTTCCAGACCCAGATGCAGTACCCGGTGAAATTTCTTGCCATGAATAGTTTACCGTTCCACTTGTAGCAGTACCAAATGATAATTGAGTAGGCTGGGGTGCCGCTTTAGACATATCCCACTTTGTTATGAAATTTGATTGGGCATTAAGTAGCTGGGCTGATAGTAAAAGGAGAAAAACTAAGAGTAGAGATTGTTTTTGCATCTGAGTAATTTTTAAGTAATTTAAGGAAAACATCCATTAAAAAAATATTATATTAAGAATCGACACATGTGACTAAGTTGGACAAGTTTTGAATTCTCCTTCTATTGTCACGTTTTTATGAGTACACAAACCTTACGAGTTGAAGTTTTCGCCCTCCAACTTCGAACAAAAAACAAAGAATTTCTCAAACATTAATTTCAACTACTGTCCGTGGTCTCTTACCTTCAGACTCCGAACATTGGTGCATTGTAAATTACAATGAAACGAAATGCCCCGTGAGGGATGGAGCGAAAATCCTTTTCCCGCTAAAGAGCGGGATAAGATTGAAGCGGAAAGCCCGACCGTGCTTCTTAGCAGGGACACGGCCAAAATCTTTACTCTTTGACAAATTTCATTTTTGCCCATCTCTTCTCATCGGCAATATCAATAATGTAAACACCCGGTGCTAGGCTCGAAACATCGATGTGTGTTATGTCTTCACCGGTAACTATTCCTTCTTGTATTACTTGCCCATTGCTATTTATTATTTCAATGGTAGAAGTTGACTCGAAATTTGATTGAACAATATTTAATTGATTGCTGCAAGGATTAGGGAAAACAATCAAACGGGGCATAGCATTCGGCATATCGTTTAGGGCTGTTGTATGCAGCAAACTAAGTTTACAGAACTCTAAGCCTTGCGTTCCAAAATTAGCAGGCAAAAACAAATTGGAGTTATAGCCTAAAAATCCTTCGTCTTTAAAATCGAAATAGGAAGTAACCATGGGTGTAATTTGTTGGGTGCCAAGCGCTGTTCCATCGCTCTCAAAAATAGTGGTTGCTCCACCTCCAATAACATTACTGGCCATGAAATAGAGCTTCCCATTAAACGGGTAAACATAAGGAACAGCGACTATACCGGGCATAGTGTTCACAGATTGTGTACCTGCAACCGTGCCATCGGTTTTAAATAATGTTGAGGATGAACCATTATTCGCAAAGAAAAACAAATCGGTATTTAACGAAATCATACTTTCAGGATTAGAACCACCCGTTCCGGATTGCGCATCGAGTACCATTTTTGTACCGGCATTTGTTCCATCGCTTACCCACAACTCCTTACCGTGAATGCCATCGTTTGCAGTGAAATAAATTTTTCCATTGTGGCACATTAACTTTTCGGGAGAGGAACTTTGAATTCCTGCGTAAATATCTTTGACCAAAACAGTACCGCCATTTGTACCATCGCTTTCCCACAATTCGCCACCGTTTGAGCCATCATCATTCATAAAATAAAACTTCCCGTTACAAACAGCATGGCTACCGGCACTAGCGCCTACCAGACCTGCTTTAACAAGTTGTGTGCCGCTGGTGGTTCCATCGCTTTCCCACATGCCATACCCCGATCCTGCATTGCCTTGAAAATAAATCTTGTTGTTAAGCACAATAAATTGACTAATCGATCCAAAAATATTGGAATACTGATTCCCGAGCATTTGCGTTCCGGCTGAGGTACCATCGGTTACCCAAAGCCCTTGATTGCGTGTGGCTGTTGACGCTTGAAAAAATAACAATCCGTTACATTCCGTAAAAAAATTCGGAGCGCTACTGTAGGGTATTCCGCCTCCATTTGTTCCAGTCCAAATATCTTTGAGCATAACTGTTCCGGCAGTGGTGCCATCGCTTGTCCAAAGTTCCAACCCATGAATTCCGTCATCATAAGTAAAAAATAATTTGCCCTTATATACCTTCAAATACCAAACTACACCGGCCGAATTTGTTGTTGGCCCTAAGAGTTGAGTGCCGGCAGTTGTTCCATCTGAGACATACAATTTATGCCCAACTCCATCACCCGCCACAAACACCATTTTTCCATTATAACTCGTTAAATATCTTGGAAAAGAATTGTTGATACCCGATGGATTTATATCCTTTACTAAAGACAATTGCTGCGAAAAAAGAGGCGTTGATAACAACAGCAAAAGACATGCAATAGTGTTTTTCATTTTCATAAGTTTATAAGCGTTTAAATTTGAACCCTAAATCGCCAACTACATAATCCAAATACAAATCGGTTGGCATAATTTGAGCAGTACCGGTAGGACTTTCAACATAATTCAAAACTTGAATGGAGCCTACAGTAAATGGGTAAGGAGCATCTGTTGTTCCTCGTTTGCGGAGATACCAATTGTTGACATTCATCGACAAAATATATTCTTTATTTTTGGTTAAAGCATATGGGGTTGTAAGTGGAATAACGTATTCAATTCCGGCTGTTGCATTGGAAAGAATTGGAACTCTCCATGTTTGAATAACAGCACCGGTTTGTTTATCCCAAAGTGTAATTCGATTCCGATTAAAGTTGCTCGGAAGCTTTATGGTGATTGCGTTAAGCGTTCCATATTCTAATGGCATAAAGGTGAGACCAACTTCAAAATCGGGTTGAAATAAAGTAGGTGTAACAATGGAATCAAACCCTGCCATTTTGTAAAAATCAGGTACACTAATTTCTTCTTTATACCCCAACGGTCCGGTTTGGGTAATCTCTTTTTCTTTACTGCACGAATGCAAAAAAAAGGCAATGGTTAATACGGCTATACTTATTTTTTTCATGGTCTTAACGTTTAATTTGTTTGTTATCGAATGAGTGAATTGCTTTATATGCCCGCTTTATAAATAGCATACAAAAATGCTTTCGAAATTTTTGTAGCCGCTACCGAACATAAATGGCCTTGTTGAGGCGTATCGATTCCTTGCTCCGCACTTGGGCATGCAGCAGTGGAACGATTGGTGGAACAAATTTGCCACACTCCGCTTTGCTCACAACGAGTACCGTCATTCAGGTTCCTGCTTTCAATATCTTGCAAATCAAAAATCATATCGTTGGTGAAGGTTTGTAACATCCAGGTGCGCATTTGCATTTTGGGACTGTTGTAACTTACATCATACACCAAAGGCGGTGTGATATGCAAAACACGAATGCCCTTCGCACGAAAATCATCTACCATTTGTTTGTATGCATTTTGCACATCTGTTAGTGTTGCATCTTCAATATCGGCATAACCAAACTTGAAACACACCACGCGTATTTTCCCGGGATTCAATGCCACACGATTTTTAAACTCGGCTATCTTCCCCAATGGATTACCGTTACTGGAAGAAAACAAACCACCGTACAATCCTGTTTGTACCATTGTTCCGGAAGCTTCTATATAATCAAATCCGTATCCGTTATCGTTACAGCCACCTTCTAAATCGCCACCAACCGATTGATGTACAAAGAGGGTATTCCACGATTTAATTCTATCTTTTTCTGTAGCACTCAAATTGTTGAATGCCGCCATGCCTTCGAATCCAACAACTCCGGGCACAACAGGAATATTATCTATGGTTTTAGGATTATCTTTTTTACAGGCCGACATGAGCAGTAAGAAAAAAGAGAGTTGAAGAATGCGATGTACTGTTTTCATAAGCTTTGCTTTTTGTTGAAACAAAGAATGCACGAATAGCCCTACAATTCAACAGAACTTCAGTAGATTTGTAATGCGGAAAAATCCGACATAGCCTATAACTCAATGAATATCAACGCTAAATGAAACTAATAGAACTCCTCTCGATTTTACAACCCGATGAACTCAAACATATTGAAAGTGCGCTGAAATCGGAAAACGACAGCATGTTGCTGCTCTTTAAAGAAATTCGAAAACACGATGAAGCCTCTTTTAAAAAAGAAAAAGCCAAACTGTTTCGGAAAGTGTTTGGTGTGCCCTACGAAGAAAAGAAAGATGGTGTTTTTCGCAACCTGCAAACACAACTCTTTGCCTTTTGCAGAAATGCTATTGCTGAATATTGGAAAGAAACCAAGCAACCGCAAACAGCACTGGAAACTAAATTGTACTTAGAGGAATTAGTAAAACGCAAAGCATTCGACCTGTTTGAAAAAGAATGGAATTTAATGTACAGTGAATTTCAGGCGGCAGAAAACATGCTTGGCTTATCGTTTCTCCACGAAGTGAAAATACAATACTTGTATCAGCAAGAATTTTCCGTGAAACGCTTAGATGAAATGAAATTGCAAATGCAAGAAGCGTATGGATTTCTTCAACACTATGTGCAAGAACAAGAACTTAGCTTACTGTATTACCAATCGTTCATCAACAACCTCAGTCAACGCACAGGCCAAAGTACCATAGAAGTGCGAGGCACATCAACTGCCGGTGGGAAAGACAGCCGACAAAGTCAGTTATTAAAAAGCTATCTCGATTTTTTTGAGCAAACCAACATTGCTAAAAAAGAAGAAGCCGTGAAACGCATGTTGCAATTGGAGCCTGAAATTAAACTACACAAAAACTATCTCCATCATTTGATTAGAGCAGCGGTAGTCAACATGGGCGTTGAAGCCTACACCATTGGCAATTACGAACTTGCCGACATTTATCTAATGCACTTTGTGAATCATTATTTTGAAGGAGCAGAAACCAGGACCCGACATGTGATTATTCTCACCGCCATTTCGAATAAACTGCAATTAGAAAAGTACGATGAAGTAGATCGACTATACGGTTTAGTAAAAAATGCTGATGAAACTTCCTCCGTATTTTTTAATCGCATCCGCTTAATTTATGCCCTTAGCTTAATCTTCCGACATCAGGAAGAGAAGGCTTTTGCTGATGTGCAAGCGGTATTGGCGGAAGGCAAAGAACCCTTTACACAAATGTATTCGCGTATCCTTTTATCCGTTATCCACTACAGCGATAAAAATTACGAATTTGCCTTACGCGAAACCGAAAACATTATAAAAGGCACACATTACAACGAACCTGTGGTGCGTATTGAAAGTTTTGCAGCCGATTGTTTCCATAAGTTTTATAAGATTTGCGGACTCACCTCTAAAAAACAACGCAGCGAGAAATTTGCATTATTGCAACAAACCATCGACAGCCAAGAAGCAAGCATCAAAAGCTCGTTGCTTATTTTATTATTGAAAAAAGAGTTGCAGCGTTTGGTATAAGCGAAGCCACACAATAGTCTATTTAATTTGGGCGTGCCCTTCGGTCAGGCTGCTACAGGGTTCGCTGCGCTACCGTGCTCCACTGCGTTCCGCACCAAGCCTTCCGCATCCTTCACGCGGCATTGTGCTGGTATAGAAAATTATTCTTTGTACGTCATTCCCGTGCAAACGGGAATCTCAACAAGTGTAATTGTAAGTCTACATTACAAATGTCGGGGATCTGCACTTCGTTATTTGTTGGTCAGGCGACCAACAAAAGCAGAGGATAAGAAGAATACATCAACAGCCAATAGCTATCGTATTTGAATTCGAGTTAGGTCATTTGTACTACTTATCACTACAGAACTATCTTCTTTGATTAGAACAATATACTTCCCGAAGTGGTTTAAATTCAAAGTAGAGTCAAATGAAGTTTTCTTTTCCAAAAGAAGTACATTAACATTAATTGAGTTCGTTGAATAAGCCACACACTCGTCCTTTCCCAAAATTTTATCTCTAACAATTTCTCTGTTATCAAGAATTAGCAGGCGATTATTATTAAAATCTCCAATGAAGAATAATGTATGCCTCAATGTGGTATCTTCTTGCGTTAATAACTTAACTTCTTCTTCATTGATACGTTTATCCGTCTTTATTTGACAAGAAATGAGAAACAACAATAAAAGCAATTGAACAATATTTTTCATAATAATAACTTTCAAATGGATATTCTCCTTACCTCTTTTCCAAGCAGTATGCTCTTATTTATTATTTATCATTCTCACCAATGGCTCATGTCCCGAATGATTATAAAAATAACATAAATAGTTTGCTTTGTTATTACACCAACCAGAGAACAAGAATAGACAATAAATATTTCGTGCTACTCCTTTGATTTTTTAGTTTTAGCCAAAGCACAACATGCGCGATAAAAAAATACTAATTCTTGGCGGCACCGGGCATTTGGGCAGCAACTTAATTCATCATTTGGTGAACGACAAAGGTTGTAACCCCGAAAACATTCGCGTGTTTTACCGAGCCGGCACAGCCACCAATGCGTTGAACGATATTCAATGTTTAGATTTTTTTGCCGGTGATGTATTAAATGAAACTGATGTTCAACGGGCCTTTGAGGGCATGCAAATTATTTTTCACCTGATTGGTTCTACCACTTTTAATCCACTCATCAAAAAACAACAATGGCAAATTAATGTACATGGAACAAAACATATTTTAGAAGCAGCTTTAAAGAGTAGCTCCTTCGAAAAAATGTGTTACGTAAGCACGGTAAATGTTTTGGCTCCTCAACTCTCTGTAGGCTCAGCTGCTGAGATTGATGCTTGTAATCCATACTCGTCACCTAATAGAATTCACTCGTTTGCTTCACCGGAGCATGCGTTGCAATTTATTGCCACCACTGAAAACGAAAACAACGACAGTTGGGTGAAAGCCATTGACATTGGCTATTACGACTCGAAGTTAGCCGCACAAGAGTTAGTGAACTACTATGTTCAACAATATCAATTGAATGTAGTATCGGTCGTGCCGGGCACTATGTTTGGCGCTTACGATTTCTTGATAGGATCCGGAGTGTACATCACCACCCTTTATTCGCAAGGTATTCCGGTGGCGTTGAAAACAGGATTTCCATTAACACATGTGCTTGACGTGGCCGAAGGAATGGTGCAATCCATTGAACATTTTCAAAGAGGCGAACATTTTATTTTGTCGGGCAAGCCGGAAGATAATCGCATTTTGAAAGACATGCTCCACATTATTGCTGAAGAATTGCAAACCTTCTTCCCAAACAAAAAATTTGTTACTCCTAAAATAGAATTGCCTTTTACCGTTGTGTATGCTGCAGCATGGCTGTATGAGCGTATTGCAGGGCTTTTTGGCTTACCTCTCACCATCAACACACAGGCCGTGAAAGCCGGTAAATACTATTGGTATTTCTTGCATGAAAAATCAAACAAAGCCATTGGCTATACCGCCAAACGTACATTCCGAGCGGGTGTTAGAGATGCCATTGCCTATTACATCAAACAAAATTTGATTCATGTGAGTGAACGGCAGGCCGATAAGGCTTGATAGTTCAAGGTTTGCAGGATGTGCGTGAGCGATTGCAGTGGAAATCCTTTTCCCGCTTCATAGCGGGATAAAGATTGCAACGAAAAGCGCGACCCTGCTGCTTAGCGGGGTCACGCCCAATCGTATTTTCCAGATAGTAGTATTCGTTTTACACCCCCGTCAGGGTTTGAAACCCTGACGGGGGTATAAGTTGTACTATTTCGCCAATGCCAACTTAGCCGTGAAATGACGTAACAACGGAGCTTCTTCGGTAATCACTAACCCTTTTATGCCATCGCGATGTTCGAACACTTCGATGATTACTTCCGCTACGTAATCGATATGGCTTTGGGTGTAGACTCGTCTGGGAATGGCGAGGCGAACGAGTTCCATGGCCGCAGGCATTAATTTTCCATCGCTATCGTACTTGCCAAACATCAACGATCCAATCTCCACGGAGCGGATGCCGCCTTCGGTGTAGAGCGCGCAAACGAGGGCTTGTCCGGGATATTGCTCCACAGGAATGTGCGACAGAAACGCCTTCGCATCGAGGTAGACTG
>ERZ795056.7678-NODE-7678-length-10286-cov-7.902062_pt1 | contig 10286 bp, 7 predicted proteins | sample MGYA00375140_ERZ795056 | MGnify/ENA primary metagenome ERZ795056 (study PRJEB30185, sample SAMN05720227) | activated sludge metagenome | isolation source: Anaerobic digester | place: USA | collected 2015-03-09 ...
GCCAGACGGTACTCGCGACGCCGCCATGCTGCGAGAGGGCAAACGAGCGGATTGGTCCGGCAAAGATTTGTTGAATGGGAAAGGATGGGGTCGCGGCGACGAGGGCCTTGCGCAGACTGTCCACGGGGGCATCTCCTTGGTGTTCAGCCGGTTGCTTGATGACCGGTTAGGAAATGCCATGACAAGGGTTGTCCCATGGCCGAAAAAAGTATAGGGCGTGTTTTGGCGAAAAGGCAAGCGGGAAGTGCGGAAACGAGAATATTTTTTCAACAGCAGTTCACTGGTAGCTGGGCCTGTCTTCCTTTCAGAAGACAGGCCCAGCTATGAATGATTGAAGAGCATTGTGCTGTTTTACTCGTCGTCTGTCTCGTCAGAGATCCCGTCGGATTGCCGGTATAATAATTGTATGCGGTCAACCTGACGCGGGGCCGCCTTGATGATGGCGCGGTCCTCATCCGACAGTTCGTACAACGCCTCGACTGCCGAATCCAGATCAGCCCACAAGCGGGCAAGCGCACTGCTGGCGGCCGCATTTTGGCCCTCGCCTTCGACAGCAAACAGGGTCACCTGGGCCGCACTGATGGCATCGGCAAGCTGTGCCAGTGGGCCGGCATGCGCAGGGTCGCAGAGTTTATGCCAGGGAAGGGGTACCCGGTCGGCGTACTGGCGGTTGAATTTATGCCAGCCGTTATCGTTGAGACCGGTTTTCAGTATCGCCAGAGCGTTAAACGTGGATGAATTGAAGATGGCACAGACGGCTTTGAGATGGATAAGGGAATCAGTTGAAATCGAAAGGGAGTTAACGTTGACATTGTCTTGATACGTTGTCCCGGTTTCGTCCAATGAAGCCATTGTATCCTGGATAGTCATGGGAAACAACACCTTGGGCCGGGCTTGAGAAACAAGGTTTTGTGGGCGTGTGTACAGATGCCAGCGATTATTCTCAGGGTTCAGTTCGACATTCTGCGCGAGGGCTTTTTTGTGCTCCTGCAGGTAGTTGGCAGCCATGGGGAAGGCCTGCTGAAAGCGGGGCCAGCCGATTTCTTCGGCCTGTCCATTGTCGATCGTGTAGGGAAAGATGATCCAGGCGTCGGTATTGTTGCGGCGAAAGGGATAAAATCCCCGGTTGCGGCAGAGCGGTCGTACGGCGGCCCGTTCGAGGGTGACTTCCTCGCCAAGGCCATTGGTCGCGGTAACGGTTGTCTCTGTGGCGCTGACAGGTTGCAACTGATAGACCTTGTTCCAGAGTGATTGCAGTCCGACGGTGATGGAGATATCGGGATGGCTGCCAATGGTTCCGAACCGTTCTGCCAGTTTTTTGTGCAGGGCCGAGAGGTCCGGCTTGTCAAGACACCAGATGTCGGCATCCAGATGTGCCAGGCTGATTTTGCAGGACAGTGAGGGCTTGTCGCGGATGGCGTCATCAATGGAAGCGTATGTCCGGTAGCGGCATTGTGCTGTGTTTTTTGCCAGGACCAGAATGGCGGTATAGGTCGTCCTGCCGGAGAAGACCTGGATGTCACGAAAATCATCCACGCCCTCAAGCAGTCTGTTTTTGGCCAGAAAATTCCGCGTCGCTGCCCCATAGTCAGTCCGGAAAAAGCGGTTTTGGACGATGTATCCCATCCGTCCGGATGGTTTGAGGATCGACACCGCCTTCTCGATAAATGGCATGGCGATATCGGTCTTTCCTTCGCGGGCTGTTTCGTAGATTCCGCTTTTGAGATAGTCGTACATCAGCGGCATCCACTTTTTGTAATGCTTGACCTCGATATAGGGTGGGTTGCCAATCACGGCGTCAAAGCCGCCGTTTGAGAGGATGGCGCCAAAGCCGTGGGTCGTGCTTGTCCAGTCAAAGGGGATGACCTGGGAGATGGCCTGCGGATCAAGCGCGATATTGCCATCGATTCCAACAAGTGCGTTACCGTGACGAATATTGAGGCCGATACCATGGAGCAGGTCCTTTGGCGTTTCGGCTTCTTCGAGGGCGGTGCGCTCGACACAGCGCAGGGCCAGCGACATCCGGGCGATCTCGATGGCTTCAGGGTCGATGTCAACACCATGCAGACATCCGGAGATGATCGCGCGGGCGGTTGTACGGTTGAGCCGGACTTCATCTCCGTCAAGGATGGCCCATTCGCCCGCTGCATCCCGATTGGCTCGGCACCAGTCGACGATCTTGTCTTCGAGAAAGGCAAATGCCCCAAGCAGAAAGCTGCCACTGCCGCAGGAGGGATCAATGATCTTGAGCGCAAGGATGTCAGCGGGCGTTTTCCCGCCTGTCAGGGGATCAAGTACTCGGGAGAGGATGCGGCGGATGACCCAGTCCGGGGTATAGACGGCTCCCCGGGTGCGCTGGTGTTCGGGCTTGAATTCGTCCTCGACATCGCTGCCGACGACCTTGAGACGTTTCCCGAGATAGCGTTCGTAGATCCCGCCCAAAAGATCAATCGGGATGACCTCAAAGCAGTAGGGCGAGGGCATGTACAGCCCTGCGCAGATGGTTTTGAAGACGTTACCCTTGATCCAGATATCGTTGATGACTGTTTCGACTCCGGTGGGATCATCTTCTTCCGAATGCGGGAACAAAACGCCGTCGTAGACACCACGCCATCGCGTTTCGGTTTCTTTCATAAATGCTGGCCAAAATCCGTCTTGATCATGGACAATTGCCTTGAGGGTTCCGTATTCCTCCAGCCCGATTTCTTCGCAAAAGCGGATAAAGATGATCCGGTCGAGGATGCGTTGGGCGACAGCCGAGAGCAATTTGGCGTCACGGATTTTTCCATAGCGCAACACGGATTTGGCCAGTTCCTTGCGCCAGAGGGAGAGATTGGCTTCAAAGTCGGTATCCAGAGTCATGGCACCGCGTGGCAGCTTGTCCTGCGGATTGATGTGCTCAAGTGACCCGTTGATAATGGCGTCGTGCCCGAAGTATTCCCAGAGTTCATCAAAGCGAGGGATGTACTCTTTGTAGTGAAAGTAGGCGAGACGGGCAACCTTGGCATTGTCCTGAGGGGCCGGTTTGAAACGGCAATCGTAGATGGCCAGTTCCTGAAAGTCCATGACGTAGCTTAATGACATGCCGGCAGACCAGCCATAGGTTCTGGCCTGGAATGCGCTGGTCGAATGTTCCTGGATATAGATGTCAAAACGTTTGGCGTCGATGTAGAGAATGCGCTTTCCATTGACCAGCAGGGCATAATCGGGTCTGTTGTGATGAAAGCCCTCAGTCTTGATACGTCTGGCTGCGCGACCCTTGATGCTGTATTCGAGGATGACTTCAGCGGGATTTCCGATGTTCCAGCCAAATGCTTCGAGGGCTTTGTTGATCCAGATACGGGCTTGCGCCTCGCTTTGCCCCTTGAGTCCGGCAGTGTTCTCGAGTTCTTCAAACTCGCGTACAAGGACCGCAAGCTTTTTTTTGGCCAATTCTTTGGCTGACAGAGTGGGTGTCACGTGGGATGCCGTCCTCAAGCGGGATACAGAAAACTACTCACTGACTATCTGTAATTCCAGTAAGCAGGGAGCTGTTTCAAGAGTGTTTTCAATGATGATTAATTCGATGAGTGAAGTGCAAGGCAGCAGGGGGGTGGCGAAGTGCACGCGGATAATCCGGGATACGCAGTACAAAAACATGAATATATGGTCTCTATCCCGTAGCCATAATTGTATTACAAAAAACAGAACTGATGGTTTCCGCTTTTACCCAACCCGCATCCCGGTCGCCAGCAGGATCGGGAACTCCAGTGTGCAGGCAGATCCGTCCGCTGCAGTCCGGTTTCGCGCCATGCGATGGGCTTCGATGATGCGGATATTGGCGAGGCCGGCTTCCGCAAACCACTGCCTGAGCTGGTCCTGATCAAAACCGTTATGGAAGACGCCGGCATTGTCATCGTGAAAGAGCCCACCATCCGGGGCCAGATCAAAGATGGCAAGCTGACCACCCGGCGCAAGCCGCCTGGCCAGGTCAGCGATCAGTTGGCCTGCCTCTTCGACGTGGTGCAATACCATGGAGAGGTGGACGAGATCAAAGGGGCCGGCGGGGAGAGGCGAACCCTGCGCGAGCAGGACGGGTGCGATGTCCGGCCGTGGATCCATTGCCTCGAGTTTTTTTTCGAGCGCCTCAAGCATACCGGCGGATGTATCGGCCGCCGTGACGTGCATACCCATGGAGGCGAAGGCCATGCTCGCCAGGCCGGTTCCGGCACCATAGTCGAGCACGCGCATACCCGGACCGAGCGGTATCTCACGCTGGAGGACTGTTCCCAAAGCCCGGGACAAGGCCACGCGCGGTGGACTGTCCCACTCGGCCGCGCGTTCGTCAAACGGGGATGGGTTGGCAGGCTTCATCAGTTACGGGGGTAGCTGAAGTTGAATCCGTCGATGCTGATACTGCCGTTGACCGTTGTTGTCAGTTCATCCGTTTCGGCATTCTGGCGGGTATCGATCACGAGGTTGCGGAAGCTCAGCGTTCGGTTGGTTGCGCCACTAACAAGGCGGAAAGGTGCAGCCAGAACGTTGAATGTCACGACAGTTTCGTCATTGTTGACATTTTGTTCGAATTTGTACGAGCAGGAACCGGAGACTGTCCAAATCCCGTCGGCCAGTGCCAGATTGGTCAGGCTGACGGTCGCGTCAATGGTGATTTGTTGGCTTGAGTCCACGGCGCTTCCGGAGACGATGGTTTTCGACTCGCTGTTTGTCCAGGCCCTTCCCGTCACGAGGGTGTTTTTGGCCATATCGACTTCGGACTTGATGACGGTCCGGACGCTGTCGGCCAGCTTGATGGCATCGGCGGCTGAGACCGGCGGGACGGCATCATTCTCGCTGCAGGCGACAAGCGAGAACAGCGCGACAAGCGAAACCAAAGAAACGATACGGAGAGCATGCATGGTGAAGCTCCTTTCAGATAACCCTACCATATCAATATACTGCATATTTTGCATTGCTATCCGGGATACCGATTGCAAAATCACGGAGTTATCCTGGTTATCCCGGATAGCAATGCAAAAACCGCAATATTTGTGGATTCATGCTCCGTGCGCCTTGTCTCTGGAGGAGCCGGACTTTTTGGTGTATACTCTTTCTGAAACCCGACATTCCTCTGATGGCTGTAAAGGAGCCTTGCATGATCCGCCCACTGTTCACCATAAGCATTCTTTGTCTTGTTGTTGTGTTTGCCGGCCAGGCGCAGGCCTCCATGACGGTGCTCGATGTCTACCAATCCCTGCCCAAGGAGGCGTTTGCTCTTGACGGAACGCAGCACCGCTACGAAATCGCCCAACTGGGGAACAAATGGAAGACCAAATCCATTGTCGGGTACGAGATGGATGTTGTGGTCGATCTCGAAAACGGATACATCGAAATCGTGGACCGCGGAACGGGTGGCGGGTTTATCAATCACGAGCTGTCCATCTTTGATTCCAAAAAACGGGGCCGGGTGGTCGCCCTGAACATTTTTGGCGGGGACGGGACCAGGGCCAGCTCGGCCGGGATCAAGTTTTTTGTGCGGGAGGCTTCGTCCTGGAAGGATGTGACGGCCGAGGTTTTGCCTGGCATCGACTGGACCATGTTTTATCAATCAAATCAGTGGAACATGGAAGACCTCAAAAAAGGCGTCCAGATAGCGGCACGGGAAAAGATCGAACTGGTCCGTTACAAGATCCCGCGCATCGGGACCACCCTGCGCGCCAGTTTTTTGCGGGAAAACATCATCATCCGCGGACAGTACACGACCTCGGGTTTGAGTCCGGAGGAATCGCGGATTCTGGCATCCATGGTCAATACGCTGGCGCGCTCCCGGATCATGCTGCGCTGGGACAAGGAAAACGGCGTTTTTCGTCTGCCCGATTGAAATTGGCAGCCCGGTGTTCCTCACGCAGAGTGGACACCGGCCCAGGACTGCCTCTTTTGACTTGCACAAGAAATATTTACCGGATCTGGAGAATACGCATGACAAGTATTATTAAAAATGGCATCCTTGTGACGGAGACCCATGCCCAGCATGGAGACATCCTCCTGGTTGACGGGAAGATTGCGGCTGTGGGCGACCTGAGGAATGAGTCGGCGGAGACGGTCTATGATGCCCGGGGGTGTTACGTCATGCCGGGCGGGATCGACCCCCATGTCCATCTCTCGCTGCCTGTCGGAGGCGGCCTGCTCTCGGCCGATGATTTTGAAAACGGAACCCGGGCCGCGCTGGCCGGCGGGACCACCAGCGTGATTGATTTTGTCACCCCGGAACATGGGCAGGATCTCGTGACCGCTTTGCGCGCCCGGCGGGCTGAGGCGGATCACCATGTTCTTTGCGATTATGGGCTGCACATGAGCGTCATTGAGTGGCGCGATTCCATTCCCGAGGAAATGGCCCGTTCTGCCGAACTCGGAGCGCCCAGTTTTAAGACCTATCTGGCCTATAAAAAGGCCATCGGTCTGGATGATGCCGAATTTGTGCGGGTTTTAGATGCCGCCGCCCGCGGGCGGTATCTCGTGACAGCGCACTGCGAACACGGCGACATTATCGACTATTTGCAGAAGAACTTTGTTGAAGAAGGGAAGACTGCAGTCCGCTGGCACCCCAGGAGCCGTCCGGCGGCGGTCGAGGAGGAGGCCGTCACCCGGGCCATCGCGCTGGCCGGAACACTTGGAGCTTCGCTCTATATCGTGCATCTCTCGACAGCGGGCGGACTTGAGGCGGCTGCGGCAGCCCGTGCGGCCGGACAGGCACTCTACGTCGAGACCTGCCCGCATTACCTTCTTCTCAATGAAGATGCGTATGAAGGCAGTTTTGATGAAACCGCGCGCTACACCATGAGCCCGCCCCTGCGTGGTCCGGAGCACAGCCGTGCTCTTTGGGAGGGGATTGCAGCCGGTCTGGTCGATGTCCTTGCCACGGACCATTGCCCGTTTTGCACCAGTGGACAGAAGGATCGCGGGCGGGAGGACTTTACCCGGATTCCCAACGGGGTCTCCGGAATCGAAGAGCGGCTCAAACTTCTCTGGACGTTTGGTGTGGCTCGCGGGAGGATCACGCCCCAGCGTTTTGTCGAACTGACCAGCACGCGTGCCGCCAGGATTTTCGGAATGTATCCACAAAAAGGCAGTCTTGCGGTCGGGTCGGATGCGGACATTCTTGTCTGGGATCCGGCGCAACGGACCCGGTTTGGAGCTTCGACACAGGTCTCACGGTGCGACGAATCGATCTGGGAAGGATTCGAGGGAGTCGGGGCACCACGCTTTGTTTTTTCACGGGGAACAGAAGCCGTCCGGGAAGGACAGGTCATGGCCGAGGCGGGCCATGGGCATTATCTGGAACGCAGGCTCCTCGAGGGTCATGCCTGAAGCGGGGCAGTGTTTGGACCGGCTAAAAGATCGACATGGAAGGTCGTGCCCTCGTCCTGGATGGTTTCGCAGGAGATTCGTCCATGGTGTTTTTCGATGATTTCCTTGCTGACTGAGAGGCCCAGTCCGGTTCCCTTTCCTCGCGCTTTGGTTGAAAAGAAGGGGTCGTAGATCTGTTGCACTATGGAGGCGTCAATACCGTCACCGGTATCCGTTATCGAGATGCGCAGCCATGTTTGATCATCGGTATGGCGCTGAGCGTGCAAGGTGATCCGGCTGGTGGCCGGGGAGTGTCTGTCCGATGCCTCGATGGCATCCCTGGCATTGGTCAGGAGATTCAAGAGGATCTGGCGGATCTGGGCCGGGTTGCAGAAAACGGCCGGGGCATCACTGTCAATGATCACGTCCATCGTGATGTCACCTTTGGCAAAGAGTTTCGAGACCAGGGAGTGGACGCTCTCGATCAGTTCGACGGGTTGTATGGGCACCATTCCCGATTCTTCCTGACGGGCGACGGAGAGCAGGGCACGCACAATGGAAGCGATGCGTTCCCCTTCGGAGATGATTTCGCAGGAAAACTCCTTGACACGTCCAAGCAGCGACGCGATTTCCGGGTCGTTGCTGCGGGCTTTTTCGCTGTTGTCGAGAATCAGCTGCGCCAGGTTGATGATTCCCATCAAGGGGTTGTTGATCTCGTGCGCCACGCTTCCCGACAAGGTTCCGATGGCCGAGAGTTTTTGTTCCTGGAGAAGTTGCGCCTCGAGCCGGGCGATCTGGCGCTCGGGGTGACGGTCTTCTGTCATGTCGCGGATGATGATCAGGATCTCACTGGTACTCCAGGCGATCACTCGCGCTTCGTAGTCACGGGAAACAGAGCCGTCGTCCAGTGTGTAGGTAAAACGCTGTTCGCCCTCATCGACGTGTTCCATGGCATTGGCGGTCGGGATGGCGATCGAAGGAGGGAGGACATCGTGGATACTCTGTCCGATAAAGCGGTCCGGCGGAATCAGGAGTTTTTCGGGTTGGGAGGAGACATAATCCACAAAGCGTCCGTCCCGCGAGAGGATGAAAAGCAGGTCCGGGATGGCGGCCAGGATGGCGGACTTGCGTTTTTCGGTAGCGGCCAATTCCTGTTCACTTGCCCGTTGGCGGGCGAGGAAATCGCTGATGTGCAGGCCGGCCAGCAGGGCTGCCGCCAGATTGACGGCAAGGAACAGGGCAGCCTGAGGGTCGGAAAAATCGGGGATGATGTGCAGGGTTGGCGAGTTTTTGACGAGGATGTCGGCCAACAGGGTGTAGACGGACAGACTCAAAAACCCGCTGATAAAGGCAACGGCGAAAATCCCGCCGGCACGACGGTATTCACTAATGCGGGGCAGCCCGAGCATGCTCCGCACCGGGCCGGTCCGGACCAGGTGGGCTGCGGCGAGCATGAAGATCAAAAAAGTCAGCGCATCCTTGACGGCTATAGCGACCAGGATGTCGGTGTCGATGGCCGACAGGGCGTGTTCGGCCCAGACCGGCGGGTTGAGGGTCATCATGGGCGGAAAGAAGACGATTTCAAGCAAAGTCAGGGCGGGCAGCACAAAGGGCAGTACCGCAGCCAGATGCGGGTGCCGGCGCTGCAGGCCGGACAGGTACCCGGTCGCGGTAATGATAAAAAAATAGAGAAGTGCTGCCGGGAGGCAGGCCCAGCCGTTGTTGGACCAGAGCAGGAAGGGGATGGCCAGTACCGGCAGGGCGGCGATCAGGGCGCCCCGGGTGCCATACGCAAAGGCGACAATGAGGGGGAAGACCAGCGACCAGACAAAGGAAACCGTGATCGGCGGCGCACTGATGTCAAAGGAGGCCGAAGCCCCTGCGAGTGCAAGGAAACCGGCCAAAAGCGGGATGACTGTACCACGCCAGCCCCGGAGGGCGATCGTAAGGTGTTGAACCTGAGCCACTCAAGCCTCCAAAAAAAATCACCTTGAGTCTATCACTCTTACGCAAATTTCACAACAGGAATGGGAGATACGGGAAATGAGAACAACTCGGGATGGAGCATACAGAACCGGGCCGGTTGGTCAGATCAAAGGTTCACGATACTGTCATGGGTTTCCGGGATAGATCCGCCGGAGGCAGGTACGGTGCTTGAAATTTACGCAATAGAGTAATCCGGGATTACCTGATGGTCACGCTTAAACCACGACGATTTTGTAATAAGCCAGTAAATTCAGGGATATTTGACCGAGCCCTCTTGGAATTTCTGAAAAAACAGTGCGTACAATTCAGGCAATTGGGGCAATATCCTTGAGGGATCTTCGCCGGGATTAGCTGATACTCGCGCATAACCCTGCAGATTCTCCCTTCGGGTCACGGATTTTCTTGAAGAGATTTTTTGAGTTCTCAAATACAGAATTTGGTTTATAATAGAAGAACCATCGTCCCGTGAATACGTCTCTTCGCAAAGGAGTCCTTTGTATGATAGCTCGTCTGTTCATAGTGCTTATCGTTGTCCTGTCGTCTGGAATACTCTCTGCCATGCCGCCCCATCCCGATGTTTATAACCGTATGGGCGAGACTCAGCGTCGGGATCTCTCGATCCGCCTGCAGGCCCAGACCAAAAAGGGGATGGACCGGCCGATGAGGGCCTTTCCCACCACGGGCAACCGGAAAATCCCTGTCCTCGTCGTGGCCTACAGTGACCGCGCCATGAGTGCCATCTCGACAAAGACGTTTTACGAAAACCTCCTCAATGGGGCGACATCCTCCGACATGTCGATGCGCAAGTACTATCAGGACATGTCCAACGAGGCGCTCAATCTGACCATCGATGTGCTTGGACCGTACACGGCACCCAATACGCTGGCGTATTACGGCGCCAATACCGGTTCCGGTGACAGTGACGCCCATCCGGGTGAGCTTGTCGGGTATGCGATCGACCAGGCCGAGGCGGCCGG
>ERZ795056.7683-NODE-7683-length-10281-cov-6.543125_pt1 | contig 10281 bp, 10 predicted proteins | sample MGYA00375140_ERZ795056 | MGnify/ENA primary metagenome ERZ795056 (study PRJEB30185, sample SAMN05720227) | activated sludge metagenome | isolation source: Anaerobic digester | place: USA | collected 2015-03-09 ...
GCTTACTAGCTAGTGCGGCTTGCATCTTCGTTTGAACATTTCTTCTTGCCTCAAACTACTTTTTCAAAACGAATTTCGTACTTTTAATCCGCACCAGCTATTGCCGCCAGACCGTTGTGCGTAATACCACAAGACTCATTCCAAAAGATATAATATGACAAGAACAATAATTATATTATCAATAACATTACTATTAAATAGTTGTGGATTTAATTCAAAAGAAAACACAGACTTATTGAATAAGGATATTGAAAATGCAACCAAAGTATCTAATTCGGACAAAGTATTAATGTACAAAACAATTAAAGTTGCAACCAAAGTAATTGGAACATCAGATACAAATAAAATTGAGTTTAAGGAATTCCTTGCAAACCTTAATGAATTACATTCATTAAAATTGAGTTCACCAACAAACTATTCAGTTATAGATTTATTTAATATTTACAAAGGGTATAAAAAAATAAAGAAAAATATCGTTAACGTAAATGAAGATAATTATAGGACATTGACTGAAGCATTATTATCAGATTCTACGAATATTGACCTCAAATTAGATAGGAGAATGTTACACAGCTATGAGCATGGAATATTAAGCATTGTTGGATTTTGTTCAAGAGGAATTGGAGAAGATGTAACACTTTATGAATCATTAAACACAAAATCTGATTTAATAATTGATTTAGAATCAAAATCGTTAGTCCAATTTATTCAAGGAATAAATTATTTGGACAAGAAGTATAATTATTTAGCAGAAAAAGAGTTTTCAAAGAATATTATGTTTATAGAACTTGAAAACTTTCCTATGCCCATTACCAAAATTATTACAGGTAAAGACAGTTTAAACGAAAAGGATTTTCAAAAATATTTTTTAGCCTTTAATTACTTAATGCGATTTGTAACTAGAGATAGAATGACGAGAGAAATTGATAAGAAAAATGCTTTAGACGATTTGAAAAAATTTATAGAATATTCAAAGACCTTGAAAAGTGAAGATGAACTAACACTAAATGCAGAATTACTTTTATACATAAAACTCAAAGATTATTCAAATGCGATAAAAATTATTGAAAAATTGAAATTGAATAAAAAGCTTTCTTCATCTCAAGTAAAAGACTATGACAAAATGTTACAACTATTGAAAGCCAACGAAAGTTCAAATCTCATAGAAGAGAACCTTAACTTGTTTAATATCATCATAAGTGAAGTAAGAATTAATATTCAGAAAATTGACATAAAGGAATTGCTGAAAAAAGCGAATATGGAAAAATCTATTTCGATTATTAAAGAATTTGATAATATTACATCAATTAAAAAATCTTTAGAAGAAAGCGAAAATATTGACAAAATAAAAAACACGACAAAAGGTTTGTTTAATTCATTGAAGGAGGAGTTAAAATAAAAAGTACTACGCACAACATGCGTTTGGCGCAAGTGGGGCTTATGTGCTAGGCTGTAAATTTGTACTTTCTATTATCTTTGGTTCTAAATTTGAACTTTAGTACTTTTTAACCCCCACCTTCGCCAAGCGCAACCACGTTGTAGGAAACCACTGAACGACACCACACTCGAATAAATACAGCTAAAAAACTTTCTTCAACAGGAGAATAATATCTCATCATTTTCAAGCACATTGCAAAAGGGCGAAACGCCAACAACACTTTTGCAAAGAGCTTGAAAAGTTCATTATTCAGCTTTGCTTGTGCTACTCAAAAAAAAAGAAAGACGAATGAAAAAGTGAGAGGCTTCGCCCCCACTTTTTATATTCGCTTTATAAAATATCAATTTCACTTTACAAGCCAATGAGTATAATTACTTAAACGCTTTAAGTAAAATTACTTATACTTAAATTAAAATAGTGTAAGACATTTGCATTATCAATAACATAATAATTCAATACTACAATTACACAAAAGTGCCATTGTATTAACAAAACAACTGTCTACATTTGTATTCATAAACTAAAAATTAAAAATAAATATTATGCCAATCCAAAATCCAATAGATGCATTAAACGCACTCAATGATGCGATTAGTCAAGAATCATGTATTCCTAAAGAACCATTTGTAAAATTACAAGAAGGAGGAGAAGCCTCAATTCTAAATTACAACTTACCACAAGCCACCTGCTATGATGCAAGTAGTTTCGTAAAAATGAATGTTCCTTTAGAATCGTTTAAGCCCGAAGAACTTCGTGTTCCAGACAATAATTTTTGGGAAGTACAAGCAACAAAATCGTTAGAGGAAGTACGAGTACATTTAGATACACAAGTAACCGCCATTCCAAGACAAAGTTTATTAAAAGATACAGGATTTTTAAAACAAAGTTCAATTGCTTATTTAGACAGAACAACACTGTTGAATAAAGAAGTTTCAGGGGTTGAAGAAGTACCAATGTTAAGAGCGTATTCGCCTGTTGTTGAAAAAGATTATATGTCAGTAAGAATTAAACAAGGATACATGCCTGTTCCTTACCGTCGTTTTTCTGGATTATTAGACATTCGTTATGTGCCTAAACCTGTCACCCCAAAACCTGAACTTACAATGGTGTTACATTTTAAAGTTTGTAGTTATTTAGGTGATTATGGAGCTGGACAAACTATTAAAACATTTAGTTTATTACCAGGAGAAAAAATGGAAATTGGCATCAAACATTATTTAAGAAACGAAACTACAAAAAAGCAAAGCCAACATATTTTAGATAGCTTTTCAGAATCATCAGCAGAAGAATTACAGAATACAGTAGAAGATGAAATAACACATACATCGGGATCAACTGATACAGAAAGCAAAGAGAAAAACTGGAATGTAGGAGGAAGTTTAGGAATAAATGTAGGAGTTGTTAGTTTTGGCGCACAAGGTGGCGGTGGTGGTTCCAACACAAGTTCTTTTGCAAGTTCTGTTCAAGACCAAATCAAAATGCTAGACAGTGCAATAACAAAGCACGTTGCTAAAGCAGACACATTAAGACAAATTGATGTCAACACAGAAAGCAACACAACAAGCATTTCAGAAGATGAAGAAACAACAAAAAGATATTTAGAAAATTACAATAAAAGCAGAGTCATCAATTTTGTATTTAGACAATTACTACAAGAGTTTTTTACAATAACATATTTAGACAATGTGACATTTTCTTATACAAATGGGTATCCCGAACATAGTAAGAGTTGCAGTATTGCTGATTTAGAGAGAATGCTTTCTGAAATATTAATTTCTGATGATGCTGTTCAAATAGAAGCAAATAAAATATATACTTACCTATGTAATATTGTTGACTACCAAGGAACGAAAACACAATTCATAGAGAAAATAACAGAAAGCAACGGAAACTGTATCAACCCAGAATTGCCTACTTTGGATACTAGCTATGTAAGAAAAAGAAAAATCCTTGATGAAGATGGAAAAGAAAAAGAGCTTGAACAAACCTATAACGGAAAGACAGTTAAAGGGATTATCATGAGTACTGTTCATAGAATCACAAGAACATCATCATTAATTGCAGATGCAGTTTTAGGACAAGGCGAAGCACTAGACTGTTACAACCAAAAACTTCAAGATGCAAACGCACAAAACGCTTATTTAGGAAATCTTGAACTTGTACAAAAAATAAACATGATAGAAGAAATCACAGACCCTGTTCAACGTGCAGAAGAATACAAAAAAGTATTCGGCTCATGTTGTGCAACAGCTCAAACGCAAATAATTTCTTAATTTAGATTAGGTTGTAAGAACAAATTTTTTTTGTTGTTACAACCTTTATTAATATAAAACCATGGCAACAATTAAAGAAAACTATACCAATATCATAACAGATTCAGAGGTTACACAGAATAGTAGCCTTTTTGAAAATGATAAAGAAATACTAGGATTTGAGAAAGAAACTACCAATAATAATAAGCCTGATAGAAAAGTGAAGGGCTTATGGGTTAAATTTTTAGATAATAGTATTAGAAAGAACATTGAATTGCAATATTATAATAAACAACTTCTAAATAAAAAAGGAGAAGTGACTTCAACAGAAAATAAATTCGCAAATGATACATTAACAGCATTAAACTATATTCAAACAAATGATGCAGACAAAAATTTGCTTTCAGGAACAAACACTGTAAAAGATATTTACACAAATACGAAATCAAAAATTTTCATTATTAACGTTTCAGAAAATGAAAAAGGGTCTTCATATCAAAATAAGAATAAAACACTAATTTTTGATTCCATAAATGGAAAGAGAATGACGAATGAAAGAAATGAGATTATATACCAATCACCTGCATTAGAGCTGGGACATGAATTAGGTCACACTTTTAGAGATATATTTAATAATGTGAAACCAATGACAGAGGCAAACTTTAATTTAGCGAAATTTATAGAAGAAGAGCAGTTAGTTGTTGAAAAGTTTGAATGGCCAATGGCAGTAAAATTAAAGGAAGGGGTTAGAAAAAATTATATTACAAATGATTTAAAGCCATATATTAAAATGGAAAGCGTTATTTCAAATGAACCTTTAGAGGAGTAGCTATGAAAAAGAACATAATTTATTTATTGATTTTCATTTTCCCCATTACACTACTTGGGTATAGTTATAATCCAATTGAGAGAAGCTTAATTCAAGACTTCATAAACTCAGAATATGAATATTCTGGGAGAGTTAAAATAATTAACCCTCATTTCTATAAAAACTATTTTAAACTATTTAAGAATACCTTTCTCATTGCTGATAGCAATTCCGTATTTAATCCTACAGATATGATAACTGAAAAGATACCGAGTAAGCAAATAATTTTTGCTGGCATCCAGACGCATGAGAATACTAAAGGTTTTATATATTATAGAAAGGGTGGGGTTGTCATTTCATCATACATAATTATCTATGATTTCAGCAAGAAAAGACATCCCAATTTTGTTATTTTTTCAGTTGAAAACGATATAAGAGATTTGAATAGTATGAAGGAATTTGTTAGAAGTAATTTTAATTAACATGACTATACACCGATACAATTTATATTTTTGTGATGTTTAGTCCTAATTCATTAAATGATAATCGAGTTACAGACCCACAGAAGAATATTCTTAAAAGAAACACGAGACTATCCACGAGTATATTCAAAAAGCAAAAGGGTTTATAAAAGATGCAGGAATATTACAATTTTAGTTGACATAAATTATCAATCACATGCACACACATAAAATATTAATACTAACACTTATCTTTATTTCAGCTATATCAGCCAATGCCCAAAAAAAGAAACTTCTAAAAGCACCCCAACCACCATCACCATATTCTGCATATAACAATTTGCCTAAATTCAAATATCTACCATTCAAATCAATTGTAGAAAAATATCCTTACAACAATACCTCAAATATTCTTTTAGTTTCCTATCAGCCAACAAAAGATAGTTTTAGAAATCTTATACGTTACGATTTTCCTATCAAAAATGACACAATTTGTTACACAAATTTTCATGAAATAAAAGTGCTTACACTTACAGAAATTGAAACCTTAACAAAATTGTTATTTGTTACAAATATTAATTATACGGTTCGGACTTATATTGAAAGAGGTTGTTATTTTCCAAGGAATGCAATAATATTTAATGATAACAAAGGAAATCTTTTAGGCTATATTGAAATATGCTTTGAGTGTAATAATTTCAAATTGAGTGATGAAAAAATTAAAGTTGGTAAGGATTTAAAATACAATATTAGCCACCTAAAATCTTTTTTCAAAAATGCTGGAATTGATTATGGTATTAAATAAATTAGCCACTCATTCATATTATAATTATGGCAAAAAATAATGAAAACGGAACAATCGTAGTTACAGAAACTGGCGTACTTGATTCTGGAAATTCAAATGATGAAAAATCAATTTTGTATAGTTCTGTAACAAATTCTAATAGCACAAATACAGAAAATGAAATCATTTTAAATACTGGAAATGAAAATACAGAAAAAATAAAACCAATAATTGTTATTTCAATTCCCACGAAAAATGAAAAGCCATTAATGGATGTTTTCGATAATAAAGACCATGGTGCTATGCATTTTATTGTTGCAGATAATATTTATATAGCAAAAAATAAACTATACAAATACTTGGATAAATTTAAGACAAGAAGTGTAAAAAATATCATTTTCGACACACATGGAGGTGGTGCTGGTTGGATTTATCTTGATAATAAAGATAATAAAAATGAAATCGAAATTAATTATTTTGGATATAAACATATTGCCAATTACAATAAATACCCAGACAACATTCGCCAACTAATCCTAAGCTTAAAAATGATTTTAGAAAAAATTGAAGAAAACGGAAATGCTATTTATCTAGGATGTGCTTTAGCAAGAGGAGAAACGGGAATAAAATTCATAAAGAAAATTCATTCATTCAATTACAAATCAAATACATTTGTAAGCGAAGCATATAATTACGGAACTGTTAATGAGAATGGTGAAATATATTACAAAGCAAATGGTAACTATATGCCCGTTATTGGATGGAACGAAGGACCATATGAAGTCTTAAACGGAGAAGGCACAAATACTGAAACCTTCAAAAATCAACTTGGCAAAGGATATAAAATGATGAATGCAAGAAAAGGAATTCTTATAGATTTGGCAATTACTGGGAGTTATAATGGAAACCTCTTAATAGATGGAGAATATGGTAGATTCAAATATTAAATTATTTTGTTGCTTAGTTTGGATTTCAACGTTTTCGATAAACTGCAAACAAATAATTCAACAAACAGAGGATGATAAATTTGACTATTCAAAATTCATAACATTTAAGAACAATTATGATTCAGTTTATCAATTATACTTAGCTAAAGAACAATTGAATAATAAGGACAAACAAAATGTTACGGAATGTTTTGACTCGTTAGAACGATTAATCTTTCCCAAAAATAGTCTCGACAGTTCTCTAATTATTAATAATAATGATTCTATTATATATGCCACCTTTAAGAGTTATAAAAAATCAAATCCTCGTGTAACATTAACATTCCCACAAATTGATGCGAAGGACACACGAGAATATGTAAAAATTCCATACTTTTTCGGTGGCAAAGATTCGATGTTTAACTTTATCAAATCAAATATCAATAAAGAAATATTTGCAAAGTTCGCGAATAATAATAACCTAAATTCTAAAGTGACCGTCAGTTTCACCATACAAAAAGGTAACACAGATTCAATAAAAGTAACATTTAAAAATAAAACAAACGAAGGTGCATTTCTGAATGAATTATGCCGAATATTTTGCTCAATGAATTGGCAGTACAAATTAACACTTCTTGATAGTAACCAAAGAGTAAAAATTGAAAATAGAGAACCTTTTGAAAAAAAGTATCAATTGAGCTTTAGTGAGCAAGTGTTACTTTCAATAGATGAATTTAAGTAATATATTATACCTAATTAGCCATCAAGGAATAAAAAGAGAAATTATGACAAAGCGTTTTGTGAAGAACCTTACTTTATTTTTAATAATTAATTTAATAAGCACTATTGCATTTGCACAAAAGAAAAATATAAGTAGAAACAACCTTACTGCATATACATTTTGTAAGTGTGTTCTAGACCACACAAATATTCAAAACAAAGATTCAATATTTGAAGGTGCAACTAATACCTACTTCCAAAATGGGAACCATTCGCAAAAAGCATATTATTCAATCGATTCTTTTGTAAAGATTAACTACCCAAAATTATTGCACTCAATGGGTTATGATATGACAGTTACAAATTGTTACAATTTAGTTCACAGCAAAAAATTTAAGACCTATTTAATAAAACTAGACAAATATATTGAATAATGCTTTTTACAGCTCAATGTTTATAAATATATACCAACTATAAAAATAATTCTATGCCACTATTTGAAAACAACAGCAACATATTAAGTAAAAAGGTACTTAATGGCGAAGACGACTCTGATGTATTAGAAAATGTATCAACAAATAGTAATTCTGATAATGATATATATATAATTAAAATTGAAGGACCATTTGTTAATTCAAAAACCAACCCAATAAAATATGTTAGCAGATTTCATAAATATAGATATTACGTTTACTTTAATAGGCAACTTAAACAAAGTGAGCTCAAAAGCCTAAAATGGGCTGTAAGCTTTGATGATAATGATAGTACAAGTTCATTTTTCCTTTTTTCTAGTGGAACTCTTGAAAATGGTGCCGTTAGAGTAGAAATAAAAATTAGTGAAGGAATAAATAGTTTTAGAATATACTCTTATTTAGGTGGAGTCCCTAATAATAAAATCTATACAGAAGCTTTTTTTAAAAAAACAGTTGCATTGTTTATAGGAGGCGCAGGTGACAAAGAAGCCTATGCAGGAACAGGTCCTACTAACATTATTCAACTTGAAGTTCAAAATCCATTTGATTCAATCATAACAATTCAACCGCAAGAACAATTAAATCTGAATGATTACAAATCTTTATATTTAGGATATAACGAAGCATACAAAAATAAAATTGCAAGTAATATTATTTCTGAATTGAATAAAATTGCAGAACCCAAAGGACTCTCTATTAATATAATAGGACATAGTTTAGGCGGTTGGAATGGAGCTCATCTTTCTCAAATATTAACTAGGAGTAAGTACAAAATAGAAATATTAATCACTCTAGATCCAGTTGGAACAAAAGAGGGAGTAACATTAGTGTCAGATATATATAGACCATATCCTTATTCAATTTACAAATATTGGATAAATATTCAATCAAGTCCTACACAATATGAAGCAGACGATTATATTGCTTGGCTTGGTGGTCAATGGGAACCTGATAAAGAAAAACCCAATAACTATATAATAGTAGATTACCATCACAGAGAAGCTTCAAAAATGTTTACAGAAAAAATTGCTGGAAATTTTGACTCTTCAGATATCCTTTTAGCTCATATTCAGTCATATTTAAATGCTAAAATTTAAATCAATGAATATTAAGAAAATATTAGTTAAAATTTATTTTTTAGTGTCTACTCTTTTTGTTACTCAAATTTTATTAAATCATAAAGAGTATTTTATTACAGATTTCTATTTTGATAAAATACTCAATTGGACTTGGCTATTTTTTACACTAACATTAATAATATTATTAAGAAAAAACAAGTTTATTATATATTCAACAATTACTTTTTTGCTATTTATAATTATTAGTTCAGCATTATTTCTTGGCATTCCTTTATTAAATATTGTTTCTTATTTTGATCTTTCAAAACCTCAGCAAACTATTATTTTAAATAAGAATTACTTCATATCAATCGAAAACGTAGATGTTTTTGGCTCAAGAAAATTTATGATTTACAAAAGAATTGGAATTTTAGAAAAAAGAATTGCAAAAGAGCCATATCAAATAATTTTAAAAGATTTCATAAGTCCAAACGAACCATACTCATCAACAACATTAATTCAAAAAGCTACAATAGGAAATATCCAAAAAGATTCTTTTGAAATAATATTAACAATAGATGGAAAAGAAAAGGGTACAAATTTTACCTTACTTCCATAAAATTAATCAATAGCTTTTCAAAGCAACATTTCATTTTTACAATCCTATCTTCAAACCTTACAAAGTAAATTACTGTGATTACAATAATCTTTAAATAGTACACAATGCCATTCTAAACTCACACAATTTTATTTAACATCAACACAATACAACTGTAAAACTCACATAATCACACTTTTAATTCACACAATCACATTTAAAACATACACAATCGTATTTTTAATTCGCACAAAGTAACTTGTATTCTACACAATCCTATTTAATATCAACACAATTCTATTTAAAATTCACACAAAGCTATTTGTCAACCGTTCCACAAGAATAAAAGATTCAGTTAAATCACAATTTGGTTTAACCTCAAACGAATACAAACTCATAAAAGGTTTATCAATCTAAACCCACTTCGGAATTCTATTTACAAGCACATTGGGCAGGGGCGAAACGCCAACAACACCTGCCCAAAGAGCTTGTACTTCGGTGCTAAACATCAACAAAATACTTTCTTCATCAAATACAAACAGCCAACAACATGACACGAAAACCTAAACGCTTAAAGTGGCTATCCTACAACCGTGGTTTTGCGTCAGTGTGGCTGAAGTAAGTAATTGAGCAGTTGCACTTTCTTTTAACTTTAGTGCAAAGGCTATACATTTGTACTTTCTACCCCACACCGAACGCAAAGCCACCAACCGTTGTAGGAGATTTCAGACGAGCATTAGAACATAATTGAACAGTAAGAAAA
>ERZ795056.7685-NODE-7685-length-10277-cov-4.601252_pt1 | contig 10277 bp, 6 predicted proteins | sample MGYA00375140_ERZ795056 | MGnify/ENA primary metagenome ERZ795056 (study PRJEB30185, sample SAMN05720227) | activated sludge metagenome | isolation source: Anaerobic digester | place: USA | collected 2015-03-09 ...
CGACAAGGTCAGTGACGCGGTGCTCGACGCCATCCTTGCCCAGGACAAGCGAGCCCGGGTGGCTAGCGAGACGCTGGTCAAGACCGGCTACGTGAACGTGGCCGGCGAGATCACGACCTCGACGTACGTGGACATCCCGCGCATCGTCCGCAAGACCATCCGCGACATTGGCTATGTCAGCTCGGACATGGGCTTCGACGCGGACAGCTGCGGCGTGCTCGTTGCGATCGAGGGGCAGAGCCCGGACATCGCCCAGGGCGTCGACGAGGACAAGGGCCTGCACCACGAGCAGGGTGCGGGCGACCAGGGCATGATGTTCGGCTTCGCTTGCACGGAGACCGACGAGCTGATGCCGCTGCCGATCAGCCTGGCCCACAAGCTGACCCGCCGCCTGGCCGAGGCCCGCCGCGGCGACGCCAACAGCTTCCTGCGCCCGGACGGCAAGAGCCAGGTGACGATCGAGTACGCCGGCGGCAAGCCGCATCGCGTCGACACCGTGGTGATCTCGACCCAGCACAGCGAGTCGGTCAATCACAAGACCCTCTGCGAGTACGTGCGTGAAGAGGTGATCCGCAAGGTCGTGCCCGCCGATCTGCTCGACGCCAAGACCAAGTTCCACATCAATCCGACCGGGCGCTTCGTCGTCGGCGGACCGATGGGCGACAGCGGCCTCACCGGTCGCAAGATCATCGTCGACACCTACGGCGGCATGGGTCGTCACGGCGGCGGCGCGTTCTCGGGCAAGGACCCCTCGAAGGTCGACCGCTCGGCCGCTTACTACGCGCGCTACATCGCCAAGAACCTGGTCGCCTCGCGCCTGTGCACCAAGGCCGAGGTCCAGCTCGCTTACGCGATCGGCGTCGCCGCCCCGGTCAGCATCGCCGTCGACAGCTTCGGCACCGGCCGGCTGCCCGACGACCGCCTCGAGGAGATCGTCGAGAAGATCTTCGATGCGCGTCCGGCCAACATCATCCGCGAGCTCGACCTCCTGCGCCCGATCTACAGCCTGACGGCCGCGTACGGGCACTTCGGTCGCCACGAGCCGGAGTTCACCTGGGAGCGCACCGATCGCGCCGAGGCCCTGGCGGCCGCGGCCGGTTGAGCAGCGCCGCTCGCCGGAACCGGCGAGTGGTGGTTGGGTCGCCACAGGTGACCGATGACAGGCGCGGCGGGCGACCCGGCGCGCCTGTTCGTATGATGGGCCTGCACTTGCGGCGCTGTTCGGGGTCCGCGACTGCGGTATCGTCGGGCGATGCTGCCGGGTTGGTCCCTCGTCGCGTGCATGACGGTCGCGCAGGCGCCGGTGGACGCGACGGCGCCGGTGGAGACCTTGCCGGTCATGCAACCGGTTGCCCCGGTTGCCCCGGTGGTCGCGGTGCCGGTGGCGTACCCCGGGCCGGCGCCGATGGCCCCGTCGGTGGCCCCGCCGGTGCAGTTCGGGCCGCCGGATCTCGAGGCGCTCGACCTGCAGTATGGGGCGTATTACCGCGAGTCGAAGGGCACGGGGTTGCGGATCGGTGGGGCGCTGGCGGTGGCCTTCGGGGCGCTGCAGCTGTTCACGGCGCTGGTCTGCCTCGGCACCGCGGCCGGCGTTCATGACAGCGGTGAGCTCGATACGGCGCGCACGCTCGGGCTCATCGGCGCGGGCTTCGGCGCGTCGGGCCTGGTGACCATGGGCGCCGGTGTGCCAATGCTGATGGTGGGGAAGGCGCGACAGCGACGCTATCACGCGTGGCTGCTGGGGGCGCCGCGGCCGGGTGCGAGTCTGCGTGTGCGTCCGGGGGCGGCCGGCGCGGGGCCGCTGGGGCTGTCGCTGACGCTGCGCTTCTGAGCTCAGTCGGACGCTGATTGACCCGGCGCGGGGCTGTCCTCGGGGACATGACCCATGCGCCAGGTGCGAAAGACCAGGTCCCAGAGCGGGCTGCTGATGCCGAAGTTGTGGCCGGCGTCGGCGAAGTGGTGGCGCAGGTGATGGCGACGCAGCGCGCGGCCGGGTGCTCCGCGCGGGCGAGTGTGATGGATGCACCAGTGCGCGGCCTCGTAGGCGAGGTACCCGAGCATGCTGCCGGCCAGCAGCGCCCAGCGAGCGTCGATGCCGGCGAGGCTGACGAGGGGGAACAGCAGCAGGAACAGGCCGAGGCTGTAGAGCGGGGTGGCGACCAGGTGGTCGGTGTCCTGCGGGGCGACGTGGTGGTGGCGGTGAACGATGAAGGAGGTGACGCGGGTCGCGGGGCCATCGGGGCGCAGGTGGAAGAAGCCGCGATGCAACCAGTACTCGACGAGGGTCCACAGCAGCCAGCCGGCGAGCAGCAGGCCGAGGAGGATTGGGAGCTCGAGGGCCCGGGCGGCGCGCCACAAACAGAGGGCGATCAGCGGGAGGTAGAGGACGTAGGGCGAGGCCGGGTGGGCGCGAACCAGGCGCTCGTAGATGGGGCGGTGGAAGAAGCGCGGCGCCCGGGCCCGCAGATCGGGCCTGGGCTCGGGGCCGAGGGCGGCGGCGAGCAGCTCGTCGGTGAGGACGGGGTGCTGCGGCATCGTGGGGCTCAGGCGGGTGGGTGTGCGCGCCAGTACTCGCTCAGCAGCACGGCGCAGGCGCAGGCGACGTTGATGCTGTCGAGATGGCCGGTGCCCGGGATGCGCACGGTGTCGTCGGCGAGGCGCAGCAGCGCGGGCGAGAGGCCGTGGGTCTCCGAGCCGAGCATGAGGATGGTGCGCGCCGGGAGCGGGCGACTGTGGAGGTCGCGGGAGGCCCGGCTGGCGGTGGCGATCAGGCGATAACCGGCGGCGCGGGCGGCCAGCAGCGGATCGGGGCCGGTGGGCACCGGCAGGACCTCGACCCACTCGCCGCCGCCCTCGGCGGTGCGCAACATCGAGGTCGAGGCGGCGGCGTCGGCCCCGGCCGCGAGCACACCGACCGCGCCGAAGTGGGCGCAGACGCGAACGATCGCGCCGAGGTTATGCGGGTTCTGGACGCCGTCGAGATACACGAGCACCCGCGGACCCTCGACCGCGAGCAGCTGCCGCAGCGAGAGCGGGGCCTTCTCGCGGACGATGAAGCACACACCCTCGTGGTGCACGGACTGGGTGATCTTCTCGAGCTCGGCGTCCTCGACGACGTGATAGGCGATGCGCGACGCGGCGCAGCGCTTCAAGAAGGGCCCGAAGTCCTGCAGCTGCGCGGCGTTGATGTAGACGCGGCGCACGTCGTCGGGGCGGCGGGCCGCGACCGCCTGGCAGGCGTTCACGCCGCAGATCTTGAGCTCGGGACGCGGCTCGTCGCGCGGGGCGTGCGGCTCGTCGCGGTGCGAGCGGGGCTCGTCGCGGCGATCGTTGCCGGTGAAACGATCGTTGCGGGCGCCGCGGCCGGGGCCCGACGGGCGGTCGTTGCCGGCGAAGCGATTGTTGTCGGGGCGGTCGTTGCCGGCGAAGCGATTGTTGCCGGTCGGGCGGTCGTTGCCGGTGAAGCGGTCGTTGCTGCGGGGTCGATCGTTGCCGGGGCGGTCGTTGCGTGGGCGGTCGTTGCCGGCGGGGCGAGCGTCGCGGCCGGGGCGGTCGTCGCGGACGAGGCGGGGGTCGCGATCGTTGCCGGCAGGGCGGGTGTCGCGGGCAGGGGCGCCATGCGAGGCACGTGGGGCACGGTCGGGGCGCGAGGGTCGGTCAGGGTTGGGCATCCGCGCGCCGGAGCATAGCAGAGCGCGCGGAAACGGTGAACCTGTCCGCAGGGACATGTTCGTCGCGTCAGCCGCCGTCGCGGATGCGGCGCTCGAAGACCCGCCGCACGTGGTCGAACTGACGCTCCAGCTCGGCGAGCAGCGCCGTGGCGCCCGCGGTGCTGCCGAGCCGGCCACGGTGCTCGAGGGCGGAGGCGAGGGCGTGGAGGTGGCGCAGGTGCATGCCGCCGGCGCTGCCCTTCAGGCTGTGAGCGGCCTCCCGCAGGCGCTCGGGTCGATCGGCGCTCGCGGCCTCACGCAGGCTGACGAGCGTGCTGCTGGCCTCGGTGAGGAAGAGCGCGGCGATCTCGAGGGCGACCTCGAGGCCGAGCAGGTCGCGCAGCTGCTCGAAGCCGGCGCGGGCGTCCTCCTCGAGCTGGGCCGGGGTGCCGACGAGGGCGGAGTCGATCGCCGGCGTTGCGGTGGATGTGGTCGGCGGGGTCGCGGGCTGCGTGGTCTCGATGCGGCGGCACTTCTCGAGCGCGGAGCGCAGGTCGCGGACGTGGATCGGCTTGCTGATGTAGTCGTCCATGCCGGCCGCGAGGCAGGCCTGGCGGTCGCTCTCCATCGCGTTGGCGGTCATGGCGATGATGCGGGGCTGCAGGGCGAGGCTCTGGCGGATCCTTCGTGTCGCCTCGAAGCCGTCCATCTCGGGCATCTGCACGTCCATCAGCACGACGTCGTAGACGTGGCGGCTGACGCTCTCGAGGGCCTCGAGGCCGTGGTACGCGCTGTCGGCCCGGTATCCGAGGCGCTCGAGGATCAGCAGGATCAATTTTTGGTTGGTGGCGTTGTCCTCGACGGCGAGGATGCGCAGCGGCAAACGCTCGGACATCGTCGGGTCGAACTCGGAGCGCGGCGTGGGCTCGCGGCTCGGCGGGCGACGACCCGCGAGCAGCTGCAGCAAGGTGTTGTAGAGCTGCGAGGCCTTGATCGGCTTGGTGATCAGCGGCAGGCCCTGGCTCGAGTCGGCGACGTGATAACGACGAGCGAGCGGGACCAGCAACACGGCAGGCACACCGCGGCGGCCGAGCTCGGTGATCACCCTGACCTCGCCGTCCTCGGGCAGCTGGGCGTCGACCAGAGCGACGTCGATGGTGGCGCCGCTGCTCAGGTGCTGCAGGGCCTCGCTGGCGCTGGCGGCGAGCACGGGGACCATGCCCCAGGCGCGGGCGTGCGCGGCGAGCTGGGCGCGCTGGGCCGCGCTGCCCTCGACGATCAGGAGCGGACGACTCTGCAGGGCCTGGGTGCCGAGGCCCGGGTCGGCCTCGGCGCCGTCCTCCGCGGCGGCGAGGATCGTGAAGTGGAAGGTCGAGCCGCGATCGATCTCGCTCTCCGCCCACATGGTGCCGCCGAGCATCTCGGCGAGGCGCTTGCTGATCGCCAGGCCGAGGCCGGTGCCGCCGTACTTGCGGGTGGTCGAGCTGTCGAGCTGGCTGAACGACTGGAACAGGCGGTCCATGCGGTCGGGGCGGATGCCGATGCCGGTGTCCTGCACGGCGAAGCGCAGCTCGTAGCGCGAGGGCAGCTCGCCGTGGCCCTCGGTCAGGCGGCGAGCGCCGACGGTGATGCTGATGTCGCCGCTCGGCGTGAACTTGACGGCGTTGCTGAGCAGGTTGATCAGGATCTGGCGCAGGCGGGTCGAGTCGCTGATGATGCGCGCCGGCGCGTCGCTGTCGATCAGCGTGGTCACGTTCAGCGACTTGTCGCCGAGCTTGCTGGCGGCGACCAGGTCGACGACCGACTCGACGAAGCCGCGCAGCTCGAAGCTGTCGTTCTCGAGCTCGAGCTTGTTGGCCTCGATCTTCGAGAAGTCGAGGATGTCGTTGATGATCGTCAGCAGCGAGTCGCAGGAGCTGCGCAAGGTCTCGACGAAGTCACGCTGATCGGTGGCCAGCGGGGTGTCGAGCAGCAGCCCGGTCATGCCGATGATCGCGTTCATCGGCGTGCGGATCTCGTGGCTCATGTTGGCGAGGAAGGCGCTCTTGGCCCGATTGGCGGCCTCTGCGGCCTCCTTCGCGGCCGCCAGCGCCTCCTGGCTGCGCTTGCGTTCGGTGATGTCCGTGACGCTCGCGCGCACCAGGTTGCGACCCGCCGCCGGCATCCGCACCAGCCGCACCTCGCACGGAATGTCGTGACCGGCCGCGTTGCGGTGCGTCCACTCGAAGACCGGGGTCCCGCCCGCGAGCGCCTCGCCGACCTTGCCGCGCGCCCGCTCGGACGAGCTGCGACCGTCGGGCTGGGTCGGCGGGCTCATGTCGCCGGGGCCGACCTTGAGCAGTAGTTCACGCGAGAGCCCGAACAGGCGCGCCGCGTTGCCGTTGGGATCGACGAACAGGCCGGTGTCGGCGTCGACGACGAGCACGGCTTCGGGGGCGTACTCGAAGAGGGTCCGGAACCGTTCCTCGCTCTCGCGCAGGGCGTCCTCGGCGCGGCGGCGCTCGAGCAGCTCCTGGCGGGCGGCGAAGTAGAGGCGGGCGTTGGCCGCCGAGATGGCGATCAGGCCGGCGAACTCACGCATGGCGAGCAGGTCGCCCTCGGGGAAGTCGGGGCCGCCGATGCGATGGGCGAGCAACAGGACGCCGACGCGGTGCTCGTCGGTGGCGATCGGCACGGCGGCGAGCGGGCCGTGGCCGGGTCCGGGAGGGCCCGCGTGGGCCTCGGTCCACGGCGGCGCGCTGCGCCAGGCCTCGCCGACCAGGCTGAGGTCGTCGATGGGCAGGCGTGGGCCGAGCTTCTGCGCGAGGCCGCCGCGCTCGGCCAGCGCGGTCAGCTGTTGGCCATCGAACAGGTAGACGGCGGCGCTGACGTTGCCGAAGTACTGGGCCGCGTGCCAGAGGATCGCCGAGACGAGGGTCGAGAGCTCGACCTGCTCGCCGAGCCCCCGCTGAATGTCATGCGCGGCCGCGAGGTATTCATCTTGCCAGGGCACGTCGACCTCCGGCGTTCTGGTCGCCCTGTGTCATCGCTGCCCAGCCATCGGAAGCCGAATCATAGGCGATCCGCAGGCCCCTGTGGGCGCCGCGGATCCGCGCTCGGTCGGGTGTGTCGCGGTTGCTGACGGGGTGATCACGGGGTCTCTCGAGAGCGGCCGTGGGGCGCCGCGGAATGCTGTTCGTCGGCTTTGGGGCGGCACACGACGGTTCATGGATGCGGGAGATCGCGGTGTGGGCGCGGCGTGGACCGGGCGCGGAACGTACGGCACTCTGGCCCCGCGACACCATGCTCACCATTCGCCGATCCCAGGAACGCGGACATGCCAACCATGGCTGGCTCGACAGTCACCACACCTTTTCTTTCGCGGACTATCACGACCCGCGACACATGGGGTTTCGATCGCTGCGGGTGATCAACGAGGACCGCGTGGCGCCGGGCAAGGGCTTCGGCACGCACTCGCATCGTGACATGGAGATCATCTCGTACGTGCTCGAGGGAGCGCTCGAGCACAAGGACAGCCTCGGCACGGGCTCGGTGATCACGCCCGGTGACGTGCAGCGCATGTCGGCGGGCACCGGCGTGGCCCACAGCGAGTTCAACCACTCGCGCAGCGAGCCCGTACACTTCCTGCAGATCTGGATCCTTCCCGAGCAGCGAGGCAGCGCGCCGGGCTACGAGCAGAAGCGCTTCGAGCCGGCCGAGCGAGCCGGCCGCTTGCGCCTGATCGCCTCGCGCGACGGTCGGGAGGGCTCGGTGACGGTGCATCAGGACGTGGCGCTGTACGCCGCGCTGCTGGCCCCGGGCGAGACGGTGACGCATCAATTCGCGGCCGGTCGGCACGGCTGGCTGCAGGTCGCCCGCGGCGCCGTCACGGTCGGCGAGGTGACGCTGCAGGTCGGTGACGGCGCGGCGATCGAGCCGGCCGACACGATCGAGATCGTCGGCGTGCACCGGGCCGAACTGCTGCTGTTCGACCTGGCCTGAGGACTCACGCGATCGGCTCGAAGTCGGCCTTGGTGGCGCCGCAATCCGGGCAGCACCAGTCGTCCGGAATGTCCTCGAAGGCGGTGCCCGGGGCGATGCCGGAGTCCGGGTCACCCTGGGCCGGGTCGTAGATGTGCTCGCAGACGAGGCATCGGTACTGGGCCATGCTTGCCATGATGTGAGCACCCTACACGCCCGGCGCGCCGCGATAAAGCCCCTGTGAGGCGCGCCAGGGGGACGAACGGGCGCTATGATCCCGGGCCATGCCCGACGCCCTCCCGCCGGCCTCTCTCGAGCGTCCCGCGCCGATCGACCTCGTCATCGACGACCAGCCCGTGCGCGTGCCCGCCGGAACCACGGTGTGGGACGCGGCGCGCCAGATCGGCGCGGAGATCCCGGTGCTGTGTCACGACCCGCGCTACCGCCCGGTCGGCGTGTGCCGCATGTGCGTGGTCGACGTCGGCGGGCGCGTGCTCGCGGCCGCCTGCGTGCGCCCCTGTGAGCAGGGCATGAAGGTCACCACGCAGAGTCCGGCGATCGAGCAGCACCGCGCGATGCTGACCGCGCTGCTGCTCGCGGACCAGCCGGTGACGCCGCGACAGGAGCGTCCCACGGGCAGCGCGTTGACGGTGCTGGCGGAGCGTTATGGTCTTCAAGGACATGTCCCCGGGGACAGCTCAGGGAGAGTGACCGGGCCGCTCGGGCCGCTCGGACTGCCGCGGGGCGGCGGGCGCCCGAGCGACGACTCGTCGCCGGTGATCGGCGTCGACCATCAGGCCTGCATCCTCTGCGACCGCTGCGTGCGCGCCTGCGACGAGGTCCAGAGCAACGAGGTGATCACGCGCAGCGGCAAGGGCTACGGAGCGAAGATCGCCTTCGACCTCGACCTGCCGATGGGCAGCTCCAGCTGCGTGTCCTGCGGCGAGTGCATGGACGCGTGCCCGACCGACGCGCTGGTCAACAAGGTGATCGCGGCGCCGCTGAAACCACCGGCCGAGCTCAAGCAGGTCGAGACGCTGTGCCCGTACTGCGGGGTCGGCTGCAGCATCACGGCGCACGTCAACGAGCAGACCAACAAGGTCGCGTGGATCGATGGTCGCGACAGCCGCGTCTCGGACCGCCGCCTGTGCGTCAAGGGCCGCTACGGCTTCGATTATGCGAGCCACGCCCAGCGCCTCACGGTCCCGCTGATCCGCGTCGAGTCGAGCTATCCGAAGGGGCCGCTGTCGGGCGCGACCCGCCAGCGCAAAGGCCGACGCCCGGGCGGCCTGGTCGAGGACCGCGAGGTGCTGCCGCACTTCCGTGAGGCGAGCTGGGACGAGGCGCTGGCGCTGGTGGCGCGGCGCCTGGCGGGGATCCGCGATCAACATGGGCCGCGCGCGCTGGCCGGCTTCGGCTCGGCCAAGTGCAGCAACGAGGAGGCGTACCTGTTCCAGAAGCTGGTGCGGGTCGGCTTTCGCACCAACAACGTCGACCACTGCACGCGCCTGTGCCACGCCTCGTCGGTGGCGGCGCTGATGGAGACGATCGGCTCGGGCGCGGTGTCGACGACCTTCCGCGACATCGAGAACAGCGACGTCGCGCTGCTGGCCGGCACCAACGCGACCAGTAATCATCCGGTGGCGGCGACCTTCTTCAAGGAGGCGGCGAAGCGTGGGACCAAGCTGCTGGTGATCGACCCGCACCGACCGGCGCTGGCCGACCACGCGCACCGTTATGTGCGCATCAAGCCGGGCACCGACGTCGCGTTCTTCAACGGGGTGATGCACGAGATCATCCGGCGCGGCCTGACCGACCCGAAGTTCATCGCCGAGCGCACCGAGGGCTTCGAGGCGCTCAAGGAGGTCGTGTCTCACTACCCACCGGAGGTGGCGGCGAGGATCTGCGGCGTCGAGGCGGCGGAGATCATCGATGTCGCGGTGACCTGGGGCGGCGCGAAGGCGGGCCTGTGCTTCTGGGGCATGGGCATCAGCCAGCACACGCACGGCACCGACAACGCGCGCTGCCTGATCTCGCTGGTGCTGATGACCGGTCAGGTCGGTCGACCGGGCACCGGCCTGCACCCGCTGCGCGGACAAAACAACGTCCAGGGGGCGAGCGACGCGGGTCTGATCCCGATGGTGTTGCCCGACTATCAATCCGTGAAGGACCCGGTGATCCGGGCCCGCTTCGAGGCCGCCTGGGGCGTGCCGCTCGATCCGCAGCCGGGCCTGACGGTGGTCGAGATCATGCACGCGGCGCTGCACCACGACGTGCGCGGGATGTACATCCTCGGCGAGAACCCGTTCATCAGCGATCCGAACACGGCGATGGTGCGGCAGGCTCTGGCGGCGCTCGACTTCCTGGTCGTTCAGGACATCTTCCTGACCGAGACGGCGGAGTTCGCCGATGTGATCCTGCCGGCCTCGAGCTTCTTCGAGAAGACCGGCACGTACACCAACACCGATCGCCGGGTGCAGATCGGCCGGCCCGTGTTGCAGCTGCCCGGACAGGCTCGCCTCGACTGGCAGATCACCTGCGAGATCGGGCGCCGCATGGGCGCGCCGGGCTTCGAGTTCGCCGATGTCTCGGCGGTGTTCGATGAGTTCGCGGGTCTGACCGACAGCTATCGCGGGCTGTCGTACGCGCACCTCGGCCGCGAGGGCA